>PVMK01147058.1_pt1 | contig 10684 bp, 5 predicted proteins | sample 1853481 | NCBI WGS metagenome assembly PVMK01 (sample SAMN08533507, study PRJNA380276) | Marine sediment metagenome, whole genome shotgun sequencing project. | reverse complement strand
TCTCGTATTACCCGGCGGATGGCCCCGCGAATCGGGTTTTGGCTCTGCGCGGTACCGATGCGGGAGGTCTGAGTGACATCGACACCCAGCCATACACAGTAACGAATCATATTCCCATCAACTTCGGCTCCTCGCTCGTTCAGGAGAGCGCCGGCTCACGTGTTGTCAATGCAACTGCAACCTTTGTCGACCGGGGGCTGGACGATAATCCATTCACCTGTGCATGGTCTGAAGGAGATGCTGTATGGCAGGGTGAAGTGGCGGACCTGGGCAGGCTGTATATACATGAATCTCAAATGCTGGGCCAGTACAGTTGCAAGGCCATATTTGGCTTGTCGTTTGGCGAACACACCCTCCAGTTCGCGGCAATTGACAAAGATGGAGAAACCGGCACACCCTCTGAGACTGTAATTAATGTGCTTCCCGAGCCATCGGTGGTGTCACTGGCTGAGGCCCTGGACGAAGTTGAACTTTATAATGTGGAATCCACCACCACGGCATTGGCTCCTTATCCGTTTGTCGGCGTGTATGGAGAGAACCACAATGGCGATATTGCTGACATGGCGCTGAGCGGACCCACGCTGGAGTTGCAGGTCAGCTCTGTTGCGGCGAAGGTTACGGGGCCGGGACATATCAGTTTCTGGTGGAAAATCGTCGGCGATCAATACGACGAGTTCAAGTTCTACTTGAATGGCGCGCAACAGGGGCCTTTCTTCGAGAAGAATGTATGGCGACAGGTTGCTGTGAACATTCCTGCCGGCGAAGTCACCTTGGGCTGGCAGTACAAAGATGGCTACCTGGGGGCAGGCAACGGCAGCGGCCTTGTAGACGAAGTGGTGTTTACACCGGCGCCGCTCATTACCCTGAACAATTCTACTTTCCCCACAGGGGTACAACACACGCCTTATCCTGTCACGCCGATCACCCAGACCGGAGGGATTGCACCCACTGAGTTCACCATGACGGATGGCGCCTTGCCAGCGGGCATGACCCTGTCGGTGGCCGGACTGGTCAGCGGCACACCTACCGAGTTTGGCGATTTCAGCTTCGAGGTCACCGCGACCGATGGTCACGGATACGCTGGTGCGCGTTCATACCAGATTTCAATACTCAGTCAGCTGATCCACAGCGGTGGTTTTGAAGGATCTTCCCCGGCCCCGGCCCCGGGCCCAGCCTGGTCCGTAGGAGATAAAGATCCGGTGGGTGGCAGTGGCGCACAAACGGTTGGTGTCACCTTCACGCCAACGCAGGATATTGAGGTCGTATCTCTCAGTTTTTATGAGAGGACAGTCGTTACCAATATTGAAGCTCCGGTAGGTATTTGGCGAGATTCCGATGAGCAGTTGCTGGGTTCGGTCGTAATACCCGCTGAAACCGGAGGAACGATAATCGGTGATTACCGTTACATCGAATTGGACACTCCCGTGACACTGCAAGCGGGAGTTTCATACCGGGTGGGTGGGTGGTTCCCGATCAATGCCAATCCCCGGGTGCGGTATGTCAGTTACAGCGTGAGCCCGCTTTTGACTTTTGGGTCTCCGGTCCGTGACTGTTGCAGTACTCCAGGCCTGGCGTTTCCGGATGCTGCTGATTCGAACAGCTTCCCGGGTCCCAACTTCCTGTTCAGGACGATTGACCCATGACGTAAATTCAGTTTTAGAAATTCAGCAAGGGCAGCTTTATCTTTCCGTCATCAGCGCCGCTGGCGAAATTGCTCATGACGAGGACGGCTTTGCCGAATTGCTGATTAGTCGACCCTGAATAAGCCAATTATATGGCTTATTCAGGGTCGACTAATTAAACGCGTTTTGGTGTTCAGTGTCGCCGCTTGTCAAGCCAGGGCCTGCACTACGGTGGGATGACAATGTCCGACTCAAGGGACGTTATTGTAGGCGTCGCGCAGGCGCGGCGAAGCGCGGCGTACATGCGCTCGGCCCCCAATTCGCGCATCTGGTCGAGCTGTGTCCCGGCTCCCTGGGTGCCAGCCATGATGTATTCGGTGTTTTCCGGGTGATCGCGCACTCGCCAGTTCGCAATGGCAACCTCCATTGCACATCGCGTGGACGCGAGATCAAAAATCAGGCGGAGCTCGTCATCCTGCAACGCAGTGATGGCGTGATAGCCCGCCGTGATCTCCGCCGCGGCAGCGATGGGGTCCGGGTGTTCGCGGGTTAACTCAGCGATCGGCACCGCGAGATCACAGACGAGCGGCGCATGAATTAGATCGCCGAAGTCGACGACGCCAGTTACGTGGTTTCCGTCGACCAGGGTGTTCAACCCACTGACGTCGTTGTGGATGACCTGCGCGCGTTGCTTCTTTAGCTGCGGCAATACTTCGGCGCAGAAGTTATCGAGAGTCTCCTCGACGACACGGCGACGCGTTCGTTCTTCTATGTGCTGAGTTCGCGTGCGAAGCGCTGGCGCCTGGGTCAGATCCCAGAGTAGTTCGTGCCGAGCTGCAGGATGAATGAAACCGCACAGGGCGCGGGCCAGGCGCGCGGCCATTGCCCCGACATCGCGTAATAGCGCCGGGTGTAGAGTGGCATCATCGAGTAACTGGCCCGGTAGATAGCTGAGCACGCGGACGATGAAACACCGACCGTCGGGCCCATCGATCTCATGAAATGAGGCACCGTCAGGAGTCGCCTTGACTCGGGGAATTGGCAGGCTCGGGTCGACCTGGGCGATGTGCAGTAGCGCCTGGGTCTGCATGTCCAAGAGCGCCGGATTCTCGGCAGGGTTCGCGATCTTGAGAACCCACTCGCTGCCATCTTTCGCGCGTAATTGGAAATTCTGATCACGCTCGCTGTCCAGCGGGTGAGCGGAAGCCTCAATGTCGAAGGCCCGCCGGGCGATTGATTCGGCCTCCTGGGTAGAAAATGCCGGGGCCGGTGCTTCCAGGACCGTTTTGGTCTCGACTTCGGCCCTGGACCGTCCGGTTTGAGGTCGGTGATTAGTGGACATGGCTTTCATCTTCCCATGTTACGCATCAACTCGCTGACGCGCATGTAGCCGGGGGTTCCGGTGACCGAGCCGCAAGGGTAGGTGCTGGAGCCGCAGATGGAAACGTTTCCTCCACGCTGGGCCGCCGACCCGATCGTTACGCTCGAGCAGAGTGACATGGTGTCCAGCGCGCGCCAGGTAGTTGGCCGCGACCAGGCCATTGATACCGGCACCGATGACAGTGATGTTATGTGGTATTTTTGTCATTGGGCACATCGCATCAATTCCTTATGTATCTCTGCGCCCCCCCTTACGGGCGAGATATTGATAAACGGGCCAGGACACGGCCACCATTGCTACAGCATACAATGCGGTCTCCCTTTCGGCATATGCCTGAAACAAAGTAATAATCGTCCATCCGATCAGGCACACGATCGATTGGACAGGAGGTAGGGGTCGAACCTGAGCAAAGCGTTGGAGATCATAGCACAGCCGCCTTGTTCGGCAGCCGACCAGTAGCCGCGCAAAATCAAATTCATGCAAATTTCTGAATTTGTCCTATTATGTAATGATGGGTACGTTTCTATCAGTACTCAGGTGAAATTCAAGCCGCTCCGGGAGGGATACGGCACATCATGTTTGGGCAGTAATGGCAGTCGAAGAAAAGATTGCCAGGGGATGGTTTTACGCATGACTAATTCGACCAACTTACCTAGATTTCTGGCGCTGCTGATTTTACTCAGCACGCCGGCAATGGCGCAGGATTTGATTTTAAGTGATAGCTTTGAAGATATCGCAATTTGGACCTCGCAAGTGAGTGGGAAGTGGGGTGATGGCTTCAATTGGAAATCGGGCTCACCGCCGGCCGACGGCGAAGCCGTAATCATCGATGTCCCAACCGACGTCGAGGTCACGATTGAGTCCGGGCCGCTGGTGGTATCTTCGATCATTTCGGAGGAGAGCCTTCTGATCAATACAGAGCTCACCGTGAATGGGACGATTCTCAACAACGGCGGGATCACGATGGGGGGATCACGGTTCCAACCGTCTAGGCTCATCAATGCCTATGTGCTGCCTGGTTCGACTGAAAACATAGTGATGACTGGTGCCGGGGTCATCCGGAACGTGAGGATGGGCAAGACTATCTCGTCCGGGATAGGGAACATTTCACTCACCATAGAAGACGGGCTGACACTTGATGGTGCAATCGTCGTTTGGGGTGGTTCGGGAAGCTCTTTCTCGACAGCTTCGTTCAACGGCATCAGCCCCTACACGATCAACGGTACAGGGGTAATTCTCCTTGGCGACGGCAACAATGGCATCGGTGGAAACGCGGATATCACGCTTGGTCCCGACATCACCTTCCGCGGTTACACCGGCACCTTCGCTCCCGGTTCGATATTGACCAACCAGGGAACAGTGCATTCTGATTTACTGGGTACTCTGACCTTCGGCAAGGCTGGAATGACGGTCATCAACGACGGCGTCATGAAGGGCACCGGCGGCGGCAGCCTCAGCATTGCCGGTAATTGGACCAACAATACCTCGATCACTATTCAAGATGGCGGCACGCTAAATCTCATCGGCACGTACAACAACCTGGGGACCATCGTCGCCACCGACTCTACCGTAAACCTTGGCAGCGAATTCACGCTTGCTGGCCTGGGCAGTTTGAGCCGGACAGGCGGCAGCATCCGAATCACAGGAACCCTGGATAATGAACCGGGCCTGGTGCTCGATTCCAGCACCGGGAACTGGGTGATTGCAAGTGGTAAGATTGTTGGCGGAGTGCTCGACACACTGGATGGCACCTCCTTCTCGGCCGTGGGTCGCGGCATTCACAGCCCCAGTTTGGACGGTGTGACCTTGAATGGAACGCTGAATGTTTCTTCCTCCACCACCCTTGGGATCGTCAACAACTTGACACTGAACGGCATGATGACGGTCGAAGGCGGCCCGGGTTCCCAGGCAAGTAGTATCAATTTCAACACTTCAGCGCCTCAGGCTCTCAACGGCACGGGCACCATGCGGATATCCAGCAACGGAACCGTGAGCGCCGGCGACCTGACGGTCGGCTCTGATATGACACTTAGCGGCGCAACGGGCCGTTATGTGGCTTCCGGCAGTTTTGTGATGATGGGCACCGTCCGCCCGGATACCGATCGAAGCTTCAGCGTAGAAAGTGCAAACAGCACGCTCATCAATGAGGGGCTTTTCCACACGCCTGCGTCCAGTACGTTGACCGTCCTGGGCCTGGCCTCCAACGACGGAACATTCCAGATCGAATCAGGCTCGGTGATTCAGACACAGCAAGCCGGTTACACGCAATCGACCAGTGGTGCGTTGATCATCGATATCCGCGGCCTCGGCACGGCCAATCACGGACAACTGACGGCCACCGAGGCCGTAACTCTGGCCGGTTCACTCACCGTGAACCTCGTCGATCCCTATGAACCGGAAATTGGCGATACATTTGCCATCGTGACCGGCACGTCGATTACTGGCACCTTCGGCACAATCACCGGGCTCGTTATCGGCAACGGCAAGCAATTCGATGTGACCTACAATGCGACGGACGTGACCCTGGAAGTGATTGCCGGGCCTTAACAGCATAGTAGGGGGCATTTATGAACCTCTACTCACCATACTTAGCATTGCTATTTCTGGGTGAAAATTGAGCTTTTAAGAGAAAAATAGTTGGATTTTCCGTGGTGTTGTTTTTAAAAATCAGCAAGTTATGCAGGTCCGACCCCACATTTGCCATTTGAGCCACATTTGAGCCCACATTTGAGTCTGATTCCGGCTGTTAAGTTGGTATCGGACCCCGGGCTGAATCCGGCCCATTCACATCAATAAGCGGCATGGTGGATTTTCCTGTTGGAAAGGCCCGACCTGGAGGGCGGTTGCTCGATGGTACCGGTATTTAGTCCCGCCCAATCAAGTCCTGTTCAAATCCGTCCTCGTGAATGATGTCCAAATACGTGGTGACATTGATGAAGACGCCGTCCGGCCAGGGGCTCTCATCCGGATCAGTGGAGTTGATGAACAGCCGTGTCTGAGATGCGCCGGCCGGTGCAATTGCATAATCGACACTTACCTGAACCAGTTGCAATTCACCGGCTGCCAACTCAAATGGCCCCACCGGACTGATGCTGATCCAGGGCGCCGGAGATTCAGGAATTATGGAAGTCACCGAGAGCATCGAAGGTCCGCGGTTCAAAACTGCAAAGGCAGTGCCCGACCTATCCAGCGCCACATCCAGGTTGATGCGCGGCATTCCGGTTTCAACGCCACCCTCGCGGAGATCGTCGACCAAAGTACTACTGCTCTGAAGACGCGCCAGTATCTCGTCAACACCCACTCCCGGGTTTGCCTGCTTCAATACAGCCCAGGCGCCGGCCACATGTGGCGCGGCCATCGAGGTCCCGCTGAAAACGGCCACTTTCCCCCCGGGTACGGAAGAGGTGATCGAAGTACCGGGTGCCAGTAAATGCATTTGCGGGTAGATATTCGAAGCAGGAGCGATTGCGTCGGAATCACTGGTGTTACCCACGCTGATTCCGGATGAAATGCATGCGGGGCTCACAATGCTGTCTTTCCACCCATCATTTCCTGATGCCATCACGGTTGCAATATTGATCGACCGCAACTGGTCGATGGCGAGTTTGCTGGCGCCATTGGCCGCATCACAGCTGCTTTGATCAAAGAACTGGCCATCACCCAGGCTCATGTTGACTGCCGCAATTTCATGGGTGTCTGCCAATTCATATACCCGTTCCAAGGCACTGATCAGGTCGGAATCGAAAGCCGTGACACAGGGCGCGGGAACATCCTCGCAGCCGTCGGGATCGTCAATACGGGAAAAAACCTGAATGGCGATGATGTCTGCTCCACGCGCCACGCCAAAATCAGGCCCGGCCCCATCGTGACCGGCTACGATCCCCGCGACATGGGTGCCGTGATCACATTCTGAGATCGACAGATCACAATGCATGCCGGAATCGGGCTCAGTCGAACTGGCAACTCCACCGGGGCACAGTGAGACCGTATCTTCTGTTGTGCTTGAATAACAGGCCTCGGAAACCACCTTGCTCCCGCCAGTGGTAAACCAGCTGTGGGTCTTATCGACGCCCGTATCCAGCACGGCAATGGTTTGGCCTGACCCATCATAGTCTTCAGCCCAGGCCAGGGGAGACCCAATCACGTTGTTACTGCTGGCCAGGGTAGGAAATGAGCGTGAATCTTCCTCGATACTTGTCACCCATGGTGAATTTGCCAGATGTTGTATTGCCGTGGTGTCCACGCTGAGTGCGAGATAGGGAATGAAGCGAAATCGCCTGTTTTCCTTGTAATTGAACCCCTTCAAAGATGACAGTAACTGGCCACCCCGCGCTTGAATTTCACCCCTCTGGCTTTGTCTGGCCGATGCGGTCATTGGCCCCTCGGGCTGGAACGGTGCATCAAAACCGACCAACACGCGAACCCTGCCATGGCTTCTGGCTGAGTTCATCAGCTGCGGCAGAACCGCTTGTGTCATTTCCTGGCGAGTGATTGGCGTTTGGCGTGCTCGTTTCGTCGTTGACTCGGTTGACGCTCCCTCCACAAAATCCAATGACCCGGGCCGGACCCTGATGTCCGGGTCGGTGCTGACCGTGACCGGATTGGGGTCATGCTTGATGTTGTTACTGTTGTCGGGGTCATGAGCATCCAGAATTCCACCTATGAAATATGGCCCGTTCGCCAGGTCGGCTGGTAATGAAGTCGGTGCGGTCCCGGTAAAACCCCCACCCACCTCGAGCGATGGAAGCAACAAGCTGCCAAGCAGTCGGTCGTCAACCGTTATGTTCTCGTCGACAGAAGCATAAAGGTCCAGAAAAGCCGAGGCAGACGATACGGCATCCACATTATCAATGTCCACGAATACATCGATTGGACTGCCCGGTAGATAAGCCCCATCCGCTGCATCCACGGTCTGCAAGGCCAGGTCTACGGGTTCCGTCTGGATGTCCCAATACATCTGAATGCTGGCGATATCGACACCCGCGATATCTGAGCCGCCGTTGTTGAGGGCGGCCACGCCGGACAGACTGGTCGCCGTGCTGGTGTCAACGCTCAAGGTAAACGTATCCAGCAACGCACCCGTGCTGGAGAAAACACTGAATCCAGAATCCACCTGGGTGAAAGGCACAGCCGGCACAATGGCAGTGGCACCACCGGAATTGGAACCCACGTCGAGCCTCCAGCCTTCGAAGCCCGCGCCCGCGTTGGAGGCGTCTACCCAGGGCTCGGCCTGGCCGCCGGAGTTGACCGCCGTGACTTCCACGATGACCCGTTCCACCCCCTGCCCCAGTGGAATTGATCCTTCCAGCACCACGAAAGATCCACCATCGGTTCCCAGAAGGTTGCCTCCTGCCCCCTCCTCCAAACCGTCAAAGCTGTGCAGCGTGGGACCGCCTGCGTCAGAAATCAAGTACGCCGTGTCAGTATCCTGCACCAGAGGCGCCAGAGAATAATCTCCAGACGCCACATTCACGTCATCCAGCCGGCTTTCACGCAGCAACTGGAAATCCGCAGTATCAAGCTGCACCGGACCCAATTGTGCATGGCCAGTGACTCGCTCAATCACTCCTGCAGGCACAGCGAGAGATGGGAAGCACAAAAACGCACACAGCAGAACCGTGAATCGTAATCTCCTCATCCTGGATAAACCCCTTTCGTATTCCTGCTCATATCGTGACATTCCTCGATCAGTATATATCGTAACAGCGCGGCTCAAAGAATCTTGATGGGTCAGGGCGTGTATCATAAGGGCCGTCTCGATTCATCAAACACAACCCGCTCCGCTGACAATATCTAGCGTGATTTGCAAATCGTAAGCGGCTCCGGTCATGTGATTCGGAAACAAGAAGTGAATTTCATAGAGGAACTGAAGCGCAGAAACATACCCAGGATCGCCATTGCTTACATGGTGACTGTGTGGCTGGTAATCCAGATTGCCGATACCATTTTTCCTTATATTGGATTCTCGAAATCCCTCGTAGCCATCGTCATCGGTATCGCGGCTGTTGGATTCATTCCGTTCCTGATTTTCGCCTGGTTGTTCGAATTCACGCCCGAGGGCCTTAAAAGGGAGAAAGATGTCAGGCGGTCGGCTTCCCTGACCCGGGCCAGCAACCGAAAGATGGATATCACCATCATCATTGTGTTGGTGACAGGCTTGTCCTATTTTATCTATGACAAATTCGTGCTGGATCCGGAGCGGGACGCGGTGATGTTGGAAACCGCGATGAAAACGGCCGCTGAGCATGCTAAACAGCAGGCTTTGGAAAAGATCGACAACTCGGTGGCGGTGTTGCCGTTCGTGAACATGAGTTCCGATCCCGAACAGGAGTATTTTTCCGACGGCCTGTCGGAGGAATTGCTGAACCTGCTCGCTCGAATCCCGGAGTTGCGGGTCGCCGCGAGAACTTCCTCCTTTTCATTCAAAGGCGAGAAAATTGACATTCCAAGTGTTGCTGATCGCCTCAATGTGTCCTACGTGCTGGAAGGCAGCGTTCGAAAAGGCGGCGACCAGGTGCGCATCACCGCCCAGTTGATCCGCGGCAGAGATGGCTACCACCTGTGGTCGGAAACCTATGACCGCACGCTTAGTGACATTTTCGCAGTACAGGATGAAATTGCCGGGGCGGTAGTCGAATCACTGAAGCTCAAGCTCCTGGGTGACCAGCCTCGGGCCCGGAAGACCGATCCGAACGCCTATGCTTTTTACCTGCAGGGGCGGTATTACAATGACCGCCGGGATCAGCAAAACTGGGACAAATCGGTTGTGGGCTATCGCCGTGCGCTGGAAATCGATCCTGACTACGCCGAAGCCTGGGCTGGCCTTTCGATCACGTTGGCACAGCAGGCGAGTTGGGGAATTATTGATCTCGACGAGGGCATGAAAGAGGCGAGGTCAGCAGTCCAACGATCGCTCGAACTGGACGATACCGTGCCGGAAGCTTACACCAGCCTGGGCTGGATCCATATGGTGTATGAATGGGACTGGCACGGCGCCGATGAGTCCTACCAGACATCAGTCCGGCTGGCGCCCAGCAATGCCATGGCGCTCAGTGCGTCCGCCGTGCTGGCATTTACACTTGGACGCATGGATGAATCACTTGCATTGAATCGACGGGCAATCGAACTGGATCCTTTGAGACAGGCCGGTCACGCCAACCTGGGCCTGGTCCAGTTACATGCCGGGTATCTGGATGAGGCAACGACGAGCTACCGGCATTTACTGGAGCTGAACCCGCACTACCCGGGCGCCCACATGCGCCTGGGCCAGATCTTGTTGCTGCAGGAGCGCCCCGAGGAGGCGCTGGACATGATCATGAATGACAGTGATGCCTGGTGGCGAGACTACGCGCTGACGCTTGCCCTGTATTCACTGGGGCGTGATGCGGAAGCGGACCAGGCACTGGCTGACTTCATTGCCGAGCACCCGGACGGCCCGTTCCAGACCGCTGAAATTTACGCCTGGCGCGGTGAAACCGACCAGGCTTTCGAGTGGCTGGAGCGCGCTTATGACGAACGGGACAGCGGCCTGCATGAGAGTTTGAACAATCCTTTCCTCGCCAAGCTGATGGATGACGAACGATGGCAGCCTTTCCTGGACAGGTTGGGATTGGGCGCGCTGCCTGTCGAGGAGTCCGATGTCCAGTAAGTCACTTCGCTGCAAGCTCTTGAGCTGTCTCTG
>PVMK01134350.1_pt1 | contig 10684 bp, 9 predicted proteins | sample 1853481 | NCBI WGS metagenome assembly PVMK01 (sample SAMN08533507, study PRJNA380276) | Marine sediment metagenome, whole genome shotgun sequencing project. | reverse complement strand
AAAAACAAGTGTAGTGATGATGGATTTGCCAAGGGTTTGGCGCTAGGAGATACGTTATGCGTATCACATTGACTTTTCATTACAGTAGGTTGTCGATACATTACAGGTATCACGAGCCATACCTATTCAACTACTTGTCGGATGATAGAACTTTTTGAGGTCTCAAAAGGTGCAATTAGATCAGTCGTTTTTTGTCATTTCAACTAATCCTCAAGGAATTTTAGTTTTTGTTTTAACTCTTTTTCCTGCTTCCAGCCTTCTGTCACATCTCTTATAATCGCTGCTGTACCAATAATTTCATTCTGATGATTCCTAACAAGCAATATGGTAAATTCTACTGATATGGTACTTCCATCCTTTCGTATAGCTGGCACTTTAAGCAACTCACTGCCGTAACGGCTTTCACCCGTCTCCATCACTCTTAAGTAGCCCTTCCAGTGCCGCTCACGCAATTTTTCCGGAACGATAAGATCTAAACTCTTACCAATTGCTTCTTCGCGCGTGTAACCGAAAATTGTTTCGGCACCCGAATTCCATAGCTGTATATTTCCATCTTGATCGGCAAACAAAATACCATCTTGGGCAAAATCGATTATCTGTTTGTATATCCACTCTCGATCGGATAAAGTCATTATGGTTTTACTCCTTCCATATAATTTCTATTGCCCTTTAAAAGACTGTTTCTTTTCTGTATAACTATATCATAAAAATCAAAAAGGCAAACCTTCCCAAAAGGATATGCTCTATTGATAAACGATATCACAGGTTCTGAACCTACTTCAAAACGTGTGATAAATAGCAGATATCGGTAACGCCAAGTTTCAGTGGCTGTTGAGCGAGGCGAGGAAGCAGAAAAGCGCAGCTTTTCGCCAGTCCACCTGCAAACTGTTGTTAGCGATCCTCAAGCACGTAATTGATCCCAAACTCAAAGTGGCTATGAGTTATCCCATCAAATCTTTCCTCACTCGGGCGCAGAATCGAAGGAGAAGGGATAAGTTCACCTGAAACTGCCTTGTCCTTATAAAGATATAGGCAAGCCACGAACAAGCCAGAGACTGCGTTCAATACGTTTTTTAAGTTTGCACGGTGATACTCTGTGTGTCGTTCGTGTTTGATCTTGTTGTAGGCCGTCCACCAAAGAGGTACACCTCGCGGCTGATTCCAATTGTCCCAAGGTTTCAGTCGTAGCCCGTACCTCGGTACAAGGACCTCGAATCGTGACATGACCGGATAAGCGGGGACTATCTCGTCTCGATAGTGGTCGATGCGCTCTGCACGGCTGGCTGGGTTCAAATATTGGCAAATTTGCTTGCAAACCACGTCGGTTTCCGCTGCAGCCGCAACAAGGAGACGAACAATCTCCAAAGAAAAGCAGTCGTAGTTGCGCTCGTCGAATTCGATAAAGCGTGATAGACGCTCCATGTCCTGTTCAACTGATAGAAAGTAGTTCCAATGATCGTCGATCCTTGTCGTCTGTATTGCCATTTTTTACTCCCTATCTAATATTATGCGACCTATAATTATGGGCACAAAAGTACATTTATGAACGTTTTGCCGTTAAGTGAACTGCAGATACCTTGCAGATACCTTGCCAGTACAACATGTTCAAGTATATCAATTTCCATTACATATATCCTATTTCTTACAAAATTGCAAAAAAGGCAAACCCGATGAAATGGATTTGCCCTTATTGAAAAACGATATCACACGAATTATTTTTGGGTGTAAAACGTGCGTTTTATAGCAGAAATCACAGGTCTTGGGTTGATGATTTGTAACCGAAATTTTATTCATTCAGTTACCGTACACAAGCCTATATTTTGGTTAAATTCGCTCTCAAAAAGCGACTTTTTATCATTTCATTATCATTATTTTATAATTTGCAAACCGTCTTTATTTGGTACCAGGAGCAATTCTAAAAATATACTCACCGATGAGTGTGCCGAAATCAGAAGGTAAACTCCTGCCACTACCGCCAAAACTCCAAGCTGTGCCGAGAGCTTTATTAGACGTTGAAAGCACTTTTTGATGAACGACTTCTTCGGTGTCGGCATCCCTTAATTCAAGTAGAACATCCATAAAGGAATCCCCTACCCAGAAACGAGCCGCACCACTCTCTATTCGCATGTCGACGATCTTCATGTCTACCAGGATACTCTTTCCAGAAAGATTTTTGTTGGTGTCATCTGTCACGTTTTGATAGGTGTTTTTACTGTGCAATTGCAAAATTATAGATTCTTTACAAGACATGGGTGCATCTGGATAGTCTTTCTTGAACTGGGCGTTACACTCGAAACTCCTGAAAATGATATTATCATAATTCGCCTTTAATGGTGTCTCCATTGGGATGTAGTCAATGGATGCCAATTTGATTTTTTCAACACCGGGTACGACTTTGGCTTCCGCGCTGACTTGCTGTTTAGAAGGTCCGGCGCATGCAAATAATGACAAGAGGAAAACCGCGGCTAAAACATGAAAAAAGATAATTCGATACGTTTTCATTTTCTACCTCCATTTTAAAAGGCTATTGGAAGGTCTTAAATGTCTTAGGCTTATCGGGATGTAACTTTAGACCCCCAACAGAACACACCACGCCCTGTCAGGAGCAGGGCATGCACATTTTGAGGGATTTCTCCATGATGATAACCTACTGAATAGAGATTAAATGATTGAAGTGATAAAAGAGCACATAGGAAGAAACAAATCGAGAATAAGGTCAGCAGAATAAGAAGCGTTACAAAATTGGAATCGAATCGAGATAGAAGATTAATGTCAAAAGAGAATCAATCTTAATACATTATTTTAAAACTTTGATTGTGTCAACAAAATTATAATTATTTTAAATGGATATGTCACTTTGTGGTATTAAAAAGCAGGACAAATCGATAGAAAAGTAGAGGTGTGGTGATTACAAATTTCTTGCCATAAGAACAACCTGAAACCGAGTCTCATTCAGTACATATATCTTATTTCTTACAGAAATGCAAAAAAGGCAAACCCAGCGAAATAGGTTTGCCCTTATTGAAAAACGATATTACAAATATTCCAGACTCTCAGCGAAGTTTTAAACACCGGTTCTGCCGTTTCCGGTTCAAATAGGGAGCAGTGCCTTTTAATACTTCCTTTTCAAAATTTTAGATTTGGTATCGTTATATTCTTTTTCAGTAATAAGGCCGTCTTTGTATGCTTTGTCGAGATCCATTAATTCTTGACCGACTGTTGTGCTGGTAGCTTTGACATTGGTACCTCCACCACCACATCCGATAAAACCGACGCCAAGAGTTAAAAAGATGAATACGGTAAAAACTCTTAGAAAATTCATTTAAAACCTCCTCCTTTTAATTAATGTGGGTTTATTCTCAGTCGAAAACTATTATCACAACGGAAAAAAATGATAAAGTCATTTAATAAGCATGGAGACTACATGAATAATGCTTGAATATCGATTGAACTACCACTTCTATTCCAGATATCACCAACCATGCCTTTCAAGTATCCGTATCGGAGTGTTGAATGTCGAGATGCTATAGAAGTTCGAGAATCGTAATTGTAAAAGGTATCTGACCGTCCATTTTTTATCAAGATGTCAAGTCAAGTCCGTCCTGTCACAGTTTAAAGCATCGAAGATAAATATTCATCTCAGAACAGTGCCTTTTCCAACAGAGCATCCCGACCATATATATCCGCTCTAAAATTGACTTCTTCGTTCTCAGGGTTTACAATAACTGTTCTATACAAAATATAGATAGGGAAAGGTTTTTTAAGAGTTACTACTTTACGTTTCTCGCCCGCGATGGTCTCTTTCACCTTCTCTATGTCCCAACCATTTTTTTCGCCTCCGAGAACATAGGATGCCATCTCTGCGGGTCGGCTCAATCGGATACAACCGTGGCTGAATGCGCGTTTTGTCTTTTGGAAAAGACTATGTGACGGAGTATCGTGAAGATACACACTGAACTTGTTCGGGAAGACAAACTTCACTGTACCAAGGGCATTATGAGGACCTGGCTCCTGCCGAAGATGCCAGCGTGCAATATCTTTTCTCCCCACTTTTTCCCAGTCAATGGCTGTTGAATCCAGTTCCTTTGCATCCGGACCCCAGCTACTAAAAATGCGAATATTTTGCTCCTTAAGATAATGGGCGTTCTTTTTTAATTTTGGTAGCATTTCATTTTTGGCAATACTCACCGGGATATTCCAATAGGGATTGAATTCGACATATTTAATGGCGTCACTAAAAACCGGGGTTTTATGATACTCCTTTCCAACGATAACCCGCATTTTGATTTCAACATCGCCGGTTTTGGGTTTTATCCCTGCAGCGCTGAATCCGGCAATGTTTACAGCTATAACCCTCTCTCCCAATTGGCGTTTTATCCAGCGGTACCGCTCCATATTAATCACAATCTGGCGGATCTTTGTATCAACAGAGATATTCAATGTTGACAGAGTATTTTTGCCGATAATGCCATCAGGCTCAAGACCATGTCTCGACTGAAAGCGTTTGACCGCTTGTGCGGTTCTGTCATTGAATATTACTCCTTCTAAATCGTCGGATATGAGATCACCGGTGATTGTAAGTCTTTTCCGTATAAGTCTTACGCGCTCATCTTCCATGCCCGGCTTTAAAACCTTTCCCTCAGGTATAGCCTCCCAACCCCCCTTTGTCTTCATCGTCCTATACTCTTTGAGGGCCTTTCGAAGTTTACGGTATTGTAAGAACGGTGGAACCTGTTGCTCCAGGAAAGCCTGCATGTCCGAACCTGAAAGGGCCTGTTCCCTGAGGGAGTCATAATCTACTTCAACATCGCGCGCCGTTGCAAAAAGCTTGGGATCGATCTTTCGGGGTTCAATGCTTCCTTCCCTCATATCAGCCACATAACCACGCAATCCAAGGGTAAGAAGAATATCGAGACTTGTTAAGCCTTTCGCATCAGTACTCTTCCAGTGCTTTTGAATTTTATCTGTGAGATAGTGTTCGGGAATGAGCCCATGACTGTCAGCATCCTTGAGCGTTTCAAAAATCACCCTGGCTTGCTTCCCGGGACCGTGGGTGCCTACCCAAAAAGGCTTCAGGCCATTCTCATGATATATTTTCGAAAGTACTATATCTATGCTTTCAGCGTCCATTCCTTGTCCTTTAATGCCGAATTGCTTTGCGGGATGGTATTCGAGCTGTTCGATAAGCGCGGTTTGAAAATCCTCGGCACTAACAGCTAAAAGTTCTGTTGACCACAACATTGCAATAAAGACGACCATGCACCTGAAAATAATAGATCTTTGGTTAATATTAATCACGATATCCTCATATTCTCATATATAATTCAAAAAGACGGAATAACCTCATAAAAATCCATCTGGCGGCAAGACGCAGTCAGGGTCACCTTTTGGGTTGTCTTCGAGATGGCCATTTTACAGCCCCTGCCGTTTTCATTCGTTATTTTGATCGAAGGGCTCGTTCAAAGATAACTTCACATTTTTTTCATCTTAGTTTCAATCAGTGTATTGTATGTAGGCGATGAAATGACTATTAAATTCTGTTATGAAACAACCGCGACTGTCACTGAAAATAAACATTCAGGATTCTACAGGCGGCGTAGGTATTACCCGCATGGTATCGTAGGCAAAATCCACATCATTAGCCCTGTTTACAGCCTCCAAGATTTGCCGATTAACCTTGTCCATCAACAGACGACGACGCTTTGGGTGGGCAAGAAACCGAAGTGTCAGTTCGACGCCGCTTCCGCCCGTCCGGGTGAAAACAACAGGGTTGGTGTTACGCACCTTGATGGCAAAATTCGTCATCATTTCCTCTATCTTATTAGCGGCCTGTCGTGCTGTGTTGGTGATTTCCTCGTTTACGGTAGCCTCCAGAATCAGTTTTTCAGCATGCTTCCAATTGCTTTCGAAGGTTACGGTATAGGTCATGCTGCACCACATGAAGGGATAACCTTTGGTATAATTGACAAGGGGCTTTTTAAATATGACACTGTTTGCAAAAAGGGTTAAGCCTCCCGTCCATCTGCCTCCGGTCTCACCTTTTGTGTCAATAGCGGAAACTTGAGAAAGAACCGTCACGAAGAGGCCGATATCCAATACTTCGCCGTATTGTTCGCCGACACGGATCCAGTCATGAACCCGGTACCCCTTTAAGCCTTGAATCAAAAACCAGGCAAAAAAGGACGATATCATCTCCTGTAGTGCTATTGCCATACCGATCACTGCTATCCCCACGCCGGTCATAAGATACGCAAAATCTCGAACGAATATGATGAGCAACCCAATCAGAACAACAAAAACCATTAGGATGGAAAGGCTGCTATTGAGGTAATAGCGCCGCTGAGGATCTTCGACACGGTTGCTCACAACTTTTCGCAAAAGCATCAATAGCATGACCACGGCAGCCATGAAAACGAACGATCTTAAAATATTTTTCTGCCATTTCTTGTATTTGGCTGTCTCTTCTGCCGCCTTGTCCGATTTGATGCGCTGCTCGACTTTGGCAGCCACCAATTCCTGGCGCACCTTAACAATGTTGCTTTCAAGCTCTCTCTGTTTCGCTATCAGATCCTGACGTCTTTGCAAAAGATCATTCCGCTGTTCGCCTGCCAAGTTCTGTTCATCGAGCTGTTCGCTGATCGTATCGCTATCTTTAATGATTCTTTTCTGCTGTTCATTTAGAATCTCCAACTTCTTGCGAAGTGTTGTGGCTTTTTTCTCTGCAAGCTCAGCTCCCCTCTCAGCTTGCTTGGCTTGATTTTTTTTCTGTTTCGCATCTTTTAAAGGTGTTTTTTTGTACATAGGTAGGTGCAGGTTCCTCTAATAGCTTTGCACTCTCTCTTTCTATCCGATAACTTTCAACCGCCCGATTATAAAGCTGCTGGGTGGATGAGATCCTTTGCTCGACCGTAGGTAACGCTTTTTCGGCAGAGCGTATGATGTCAGCGGCTTTCGTCTTTTTGGCCGCATCTCCAGATATTACTGCCTCTTTGAATAATGTCTGTGCATCCTCTATCGATTGTTCAATCGCTTTCTGTTCCTGTTTCAGGTGCTCCAATTCTTCAAGACGTGATGCCATCTCTCTCTTTGCTCGTGCGAGTTCCGATTCGAGTTCAGACGTTGCAGCTGCCGATTGATAAGACGGCACTTCCTGTGCCCACACTTCAAGCCTGCAGAACAAAACAAACACCAAAAGCATGCAAAACCTTAGCGTATTTAAAACTTTGATCTTATCGATATTTAGGGCAGATATTGCCTTAGAAGATAAAGCTAACATATTGCGGTTACTCCAAAAAATGAAGCGCCCAGAATCTTTATGATAATCCACGCTCTTCATGTATCATTTTTATAGTAAATCAATAGCCCTGTGCATTTAAAATCAAGTTCACCCTTAAAATCAATCCTCGGTAGCCTCAATCGACATATACTTGAACGTACTGACTGCCATCAGCCTGGTAGTAAGTCCCTCCACACTGTTGCAGCGTAGTTTCTTCGATGACGACAATTCCGCTGGGGAATCCGCCATCAACCCAACACTTTTTCATTTAAATTGCCTCTCCAACTATTTATATGCTATTTTACCGAATAACCTCTCCCTTCAAGGCAGGCACCATAGGCACGATTATATCCATCTCGGTTTTTGGCGTAAGTTGTTGCTTGCTGCTCTGCCCACTGCTGTTCGGCTTGTTGTTGCTGGCGCTGTTGATCTCGTCTTCGGGCACCACCGACTATAGCACCTGAGGCGGCGCCAATGGCAGCTCCTTTACCTGCATCTCCGGCGATAGCGCCGGCAGTAACACCAACCAATGCGCCTCGGGCAGCTCCACGGCCCGCACCACCCTTTTGAGCCTCTTGCTGGGGCGGTGGTTCGGTGGCTTTGGGCTGTTGCATCGGATCGAATCCGGTCTGCTGCTTGCCCCAAGTATAACATTCATATTTGTCCTTATCCATCTGTTCCTGACTCTGACCTTTAGCTGGATAAATAACCAACTCCTGCGCCAGGACAATTCCGGCCGCAAGCAAGGCAATCACCAGACTAATTGTCACACATTTTATTGTTTTCATTTGAATTCCCCTGACTTTTCTCATTTTTTCAAAAGATTTTCAGCTTCATATTTTTAAGGCAGTTGAAAATCGATCCAATCGCAATCTTTTACTTAACATGGAGGGCTGGATTGAATTAGAACCCCTGAAATCTACCAGAAAAAATTAAATCCAAACACCGGCCCGTGAATGGTCATGTCGTATTTAAACAAGTCCGCACCACTGCCGTCTTCGTAGTCGACATCCATATACCGGTAACCAAAAAGCAAAGACACATGTTTCCAGGGCTGATAATTAAATAGTCCGGCAAGATTCCAGGCGAGATCAGAACCGCCAAAACCGATATCTCCCCTGGCTATAAAATCCCATTTATCTGTAATGGTCCATATATAGCGTACGCCAAGCATGGCATCCACCCAGTTCTTGTCTTTATCGACCCTGGGAGGGGCACCGATAACGTCTATTTCAGTATCCAATCCATAGTACCGGATACCGCCGATGAGATCCAAGGCGTTCTCATCCAGTTTGAACCGGTAGATACCGGCCAGTTCCGCCATTACGAAGGTGAAATCAACATCTATTGTTAACGGTAAAGGCCCTGGTGTGGTCTGTTGACCGCCAAAGTTTAAATAGCTGACGTCGGTCAGAAATCCAAAGCCGCTCTTATGCATACCTTCAAAGTGAACCGTAAAAAACGCCTCTAAACTGCTGGCAATCTCACTGAAATCAGCCTTTACCTGTTGGTTGTTTCCCATAACCGTTAAGTCACCGTCTACGCTCACGGCCCACAGATAAAACGGTGCCAGATTGAACTCCCAGTTTTTCTCTTTTGGCGAAGTATCCTGTGCGTTCAACGCTGCCGGTGTAAACATCACCATTCCGCTCAAGATCATGACTGTAAAAATAGTAGCAATAATATTTCGTTTTTTCACTGAATACCTCCATAATAGAATTTAATTGCTGTTTGGCGCTTCAGATTCCTGCACCGGCTTTCCCTTGGGGAAAAGAAATCTTATCGTAAACTGCAGATTCCAGTCTGGCCCGAATGTGGGCTTCTCCGCGTTCCAGTAGGCTGCCAGGCGGCGTATTCGGGAAATGGGCGAACGTAGCGCGCCTATAACTGAAACTCAGAGTCTTACTTGCCCACTGGCTTCATCCACGCGGCCATGGATTTCACCAGAGCCTTGGTTTCCGGACGGAGGTTCTCGATGCCGCCATAGGGCAGGCCACGACCCGGCTCACGGTCGGGATACTGTTGTTTCATCGCCAAATGGCGCTTCAGCATCGCCACGAAGTTCCCACCAAAACCGACGCCGTATTGAATCGCGTCTTGCGGGCGGTCCTCACGCGGATTCTTGTAGAGATCGAAAATAGGCGCGCCGATGGGGTTCGACCCGGGTAGCGGCAAATGAAACTTGTACTGCTGCTTAACGATGGAGCGGAGTGTCGGTCCCTCATAGATGAAAACATAATCGCGACGACCATGGGTCTCTCCGAGGAATAGCACAGGCGTCTGGTCAACCCCGTCGATTAGACGATCGTTGGGGATGTGCTCCTCGGCGCCGGCCAGGCGAGCGGTAGTCGTGAAAAGATCCGAAACGTGGACGATGTCCTGGGCACGCGATCCGGGCTCCAGCACACCCTTCCATTTTATGAAGGCGTTGACGCGGACGCCGCCCTCAAGGTGCTCGGCCTTGCCCCCGCGGTAAATTCGGTCGGAGGCACCGCTCTTGTCAACGTATTGCATGAAGGGACCGTTGTCGCCCATTACGATGACAACCGTGTTTTCGGCGATACCCAGTTCTTCGATCTTATCGAGAATTTCACCGATCCAGCCGTCGACTTTGGCGAGCGATTCCGCAATGGGGCCACCGTTGAGGGTCTTCGCTTGCTTGATGTCGCTGCGGGTGAACGTCAGCGGGTGTTGCGGCCAGTATTGCAGGAAGAACGGCTTATCTCCCTTTGCCAGGCGTTCGAGCTGTTTGAGAACGCCTTGCTTGTAGCCCTCTTCCATGCGGTTATAGTGCTCCTGTGTATATACCTCCCCGGCCTTAAAGTTCACCTCGCGCATCGGACCGCCCTTTTTACCGACGACGCCATACACCATGGCGTTGGGGTTCGTCCGGAAACTCTTGTCGAGTTCGAAAGTATCCGCACGCAACTTCCTCGACTGACCGGTCGACAGGCCCTCAATCTCAGCGGTCTCGTTCATGATCGCCATCTGGCCTTGTTGGTGCATCGGATGTTCGGCGTAGTCAAAGCCCTGGTTGATGGCATAGGATTCCTCTATGTCGCCGAGGTGCCATTTCCCCATATGAACCGTGGCGTAACCGGCTTTGCTCAGGACTTCGGCGAGAGTCACCTCCCAGGCCGCCAGACCGTCGCCTGCGACCACTGCCTTCGCCTCGCTGGTCCCTGTTCGGGCAGCGTACCGACCGGTCATCATGGCCACACGGGTTGGCGTGCAACTGGGCTCGGTATACATCCGCATGAGGGAGAGGCCTTCGTCCGCCAGCTTCGAGATCCGGGGGGTACTGTAGCCACGGATGACATCGAGATTCGGCATGCCGATTTCGCCGAACCCAAGATCGTCAAGGAGAATGTAAACGAAATTCGGCGGTTTGCCGCCGTTTTTCTTGCG
>PVMK01126544.1_pt1 | contig 10684 bp, 9 predicted proteins | sample 1853481 | NCBI WGS metagenome assembly PVMK01 (sample SAMN08533507, study PRJNA380276) | Marine sediment metagenome, whole genome shotgun sequencing project. | reverse complement strand
TGCTGCAGGATGATTTTTAACTTCAACCCACCTATCTTCATATTGTATTTTATGAGATCCAGATACTTTTAATTTATCTATTGTATACATTTGTTTTCCATATGTTGATAATTTAAAGAATGCTGTTACTGTTGATCCGTCAAACATTTCATCACCTACCTTAATATCTCTAATTTGAACTTTCCTACGTTTAAGCAGTAATTTTGTATCCTTATCAAAACAACCTGGGTTTTCAGGAATGTTCTTACTTGCAGTAAGATGTAATATATTTCCTAAGGCAACACCTATTATAGCTAAAGGTACCGCAACAGCCACAAACAGCGCTGTCATTACGCCAGCGGCAGGCCATGTGAAAGGAAGGATCCATAACAAAATAGTTGCTGCTGCAAGAACAATTAATGATAATACCATTATTTCTAAAAAAGCGCCTAAAAAGGATTTCATGGAAAGATACAATGTCATTACCGTATATAGTCCTGAGGTCAATACACCTACATTTTTTGCTAAAATATCTTTTAATTTCATTAAAATTATTTGTACAGGAATTATAATATTATAGACTCTTCCAAATATATCAGAAACAATGGCCATAATTCTATTTCGAATATAGGCAAATACATGACGTATCATATTCACCGATTTCATCATCTCGCTCCAAAATTCAGTCATCATTCGCACTGTCAAATTAATAGGCTCCATAAAATAACCAATAATTGTAGCTAAGATAGTCTGTGTACATTGATAAAAATTCTCCGCAGTGTAATCTATTTTTGATTCAGATGGAGGAGCATTAATTATTCCCGCAAATGGCATAACAGCCGGATTACATCTTTGGTTAACCCAATCCGCTTTAATTGGTTTGAGTTTATTCATTACATAAAAATAGGAAAAAATGAGAAAAAATATGAATAACACGATCCCAGTAACCACGACAGAACCACCATATTTATCTAGATATCCTATTTTTTTTGTTATCTTATTTATGTATGATCCGAATGTTTTTGGAATATTATCCATTATATAGTAACTGGATAATATTCATATGAATAAAATGTATTTAATCTTCCCAATCCCAGAATGTATATTCACCAATTGGTATACGATGATCAGAAGTAATCAAACAATACAGTTCTGCATCATGTTTATTTGTTTTTTCTGCGTTTCCATAAGAACTTACCTTAATATAATTTTCAAATATGTCATCCAATTTTCTAACATCATCTTCTTCATTATTTAATATTCTATGTTCACCAGTTACATAGATATAATCTTCTAAATTACGACTCCATATTTTATAGTATGAGTTACTTTTATCGCCTTTCAATTTCAATGTACCTATAACACTGGAATCATTGATTAATGTATCTCCTAAATTAATGTCTTTAATAGAAACTCGCTTACCAGATTTCAATGTAATAGGTGTAGTTCCTTTAAAACATAATGTGCGTAAAACACCACCTATGGGACCTCCCCAAATACTTTGTCCCAACTTCATACTGGTTCCTATAATATACATACTTGTTGTCATAACACCAACTAATTTCATTGCCAAATCTTTAATTTTGATCATGATTGTTTGGATTTGAATTAAAATATTCATAAACACTCCGAAAATATCTCCAACAATATTTCCAACCATACCTCTTATGTATGCTATAACATTGCGAACCATATTGATTGCTTCTGACAATTCCTTTCCTAAGTTACCCATCATTCCAACAAGGAAATGGATAGGTTCTAAAAAGAAGCCCATTGCATTAGATTGCATTTTTGTAATACAGAATGTAAAATTCTCCATAGGATCAAAGCCAAGTTGTCCTGCTAAAGGCATGGCCATCGGGTTACATCTATATTTTGGCCAATCCTTTTTTATATTTTTCAATCCTACAGATACAATGCTAAATAGATACATACCCACGAATACTAATATTATTAATAGAGCAAGAATCATATCACTGAACTTCATATTAAAATATATAGTTATTTTATTTATGAAATTAAGAACGGCGTTTTCGGCGCATTTTTTTGCGAGTTCGCTTTCGTTTTTTTCTTCTGCGAGACTTTCTTCTGAGAGACTTTTTTCTGCGAGACTTTCGTCCACGACGTCTTCTTGTTTTTCGGCGTCTTTTTTTTCCTCCACATTGTCCAGTAAAAGGATTGCAAGGAGGAGCAGTACTTAAATCTTTTGCCGTGCTATCATGAATAGCGTTAGCACTTTGTTGCTGACTCGTACCTACTCCGTGACACATATTTGCACCTGCGCTCGAGCCACCTGCTGGAATACTCCCACCAGATCCAGCCGCGGGTTGTGGACATATAACTTTAGCTGTACCACCCTTTTTCTTTTTTCCTCCTCCACTGGCTAAATGTTTACTAGCGATACTCTGGCTTGCTGCGGTAGCAGCTTGCTGTTTTGTACTTGCTGCCGCCATTTTCATCAAAGACCCTCCATGTTCTGTTTGAGTAGGACATAATTGTGGATTTTTTGTACAATCTACAGATGTGAGATTTCCTCCTTTATATTTGCGCGATTTTCTACGTGATTTTCCCATATAAAGTATAATTAGATTAAATAAAATAAAAAGAAAGTATTCTAGTATGTTATAATGGATGATAAACAACGTTTAAATTTGCAGGAAATGATTAAAGCCTATGATGCAGATGATAATACTTCTAAAATTCGGCAACTAAAACATAGTCGTCTTATCCGCGACGAGGTGGAGAAAATGGTAAATTTGAAAAAAAAGTATAATCGCATGGCTACATTTGAAACAAAGAAATTTGAGAGAATTGTTATCTCCCATTGCAACTTTCTTTGGACTAATTATACAAACATTTTTAATAGAATTATGAAAGACGAATTAAATCTTAATATTTTACGCAAATTTATTGATACATTGCGCGAAGTAGAGGATGGTGAATTAGACCAGCATGAAGCATCTGTTAAAATTGGTGAAGTTCTAAAACAATTATATATTGATAGTGCTTTACAACGTGAAAAAAAATTAGATGTGGAAGGCAAAAAACGCGCGCCAAAACACAAAAAACCTGTTAATAATATAAGCTGGGCGAAATTTAAAGCCAGCGGATTAAATGAATCTGCTTAACACTCCAATTTAATATTTTCCTCTGTATGGTTTGATTTATAAACATCTAATGTTCTTGCTGATGCATCTAATGCGTTTACAAATTTTGGCATCCACATATATGGAATTACCTTTTTACAATTTGGATAATATTTGTTGAAGATTTCTCGATATAAATATTTTTCACAACAAGGACCATCTAAATTCATATCTTTATATTTTTCTTTTGCATAATTTTGTATCACCTCGAACCAAGATTCTTTTTGTGTACTAACTCCATCACTAAATGCCTCTTTTCTGCGCCATAACACATCTTTTGGCAATAACGGCCGCGCCCTTGACCATAATGTATCTTCATTATCAAACGCCTTTCTTAATAAATACTTCTCTATTTTTGTTTCTTTCATAATTTGAAATCTATATTTAGATGGAATTGATAAATAACTTTGCACAAAATTCTTATCAAGAAAAGGTGTTCTTGCTTCTAATCCGTGTGATGATATACTTCTATCTGACCGAAGCACATCGAAATAATGTATATCTTTTAATAAGCGTTTGCATTCATTATCAAATGCTAATGCATTCGGAGCATAATGAAAATACATATAACCACCGGTAACTTCATCACTACCATCCCCATTAAAAATAACTTTCGCGTTACTATTTTCTTTAATATATTTAGAAATTAGCCAATTGCCAACACTAGCTCTTACAGTAGTTGTATCATAACTCTCGATTGCCTGTATTACGGATTCTATGGCATCAATAAATTCTTCTGTACTTAATTCTATTGAATGGTGATCTGTGCCTAGATAATCGGCAACTTTTTTAGCATATTTTAAATCTTCAGAACCCTCCATACCTATACTCCAAGTATGTAATTTTTTAGTACCACGAAATTTTGCAACTAATGCAGTGATTAAACTACTATCTAAACCTCCCGAGAGCAAACAAGCTATTTCTCTATCTGTATTATCAATTCTCTTTTTTACTGCAGCTATTAGATTATTTCTAATTAAAAGTGTATATTGCGACATATCGTGTGGTTGAATCCGTCCTGCCTGCCACATTCCGATTTCCGTGCAAACATTATTATAGTATTGTTGTTGTGTCATTTTACCGCTTTGTTTTAAATTTATTTTGGCATATGATCCAGGTTGAAATTGTTTAGCAGCATATGTGGTATCATTTATCATATGAGTTATCATTTTAAGTTCCGAGGATAATGTATAAAAATAATTAGAATGATCTTTGTTAGATGAAATAAATAATGGTCTAACTCCAAATGGATCACGAGCTATAAAAACTTGCTCTTTTTCTTTATCATACAATACAAATGCAAATACACCATCTAATTTATTTAACGTGTATTCTATGCCAAATCGTTTATACAAATGAATAATAATTTCACAATCTGAACCTGTTTTAGCAGGAATATCTAATAGACTATGTAATTCTTTCCAGTTGTAAATTTCACCATTGCAGATGAGAACACAATTTTCAATACAAATTGGTTGCTCCGAATTTGGATTACTATATCCATTAATAGCTAAACGATGAAATCCAAATAAAATATTTTCATTAACTCTTGTACATACTGAATTTTCTGGTCCTCTATTTTGACCCTTGTGAAAATTTTTTGTTTCAAAACTATCATCCCCTTTAGTATCACTAGACAACACTGCAAAGATTCCACACATATTACAAATACTTTAATATATATCTTTAGGTAATTTGAAATAATTATTCTATAGTGATATTATAATGGAAAATGTCGTTAACGGAGCTTATTATTGCCAACAAGGTAGAACAACCCAATTAAGCAATAGAATGTATAAAAGAAATGTACCAGGTGTCCCTCTTCAAATGAATTATGATCCACGTCCAGTAGATACTAAATTTGTTGTATTTCCCATATTGGATTGTCGTCTTCCAACAAATGTTCCTTGTGAGCGAAGACCTATCTATAATACAAGACATATGTTTGCAGGTAGTAGTCAGTCCTTACCATTTAACGGTTTTCAATCAAAAATTGATACTGAGTCAAAATTAATGAATATTATATTTCCACTACAATCTTGTCCTCAAGCCAAATTTATTCCTAGTTCTAAAAGCGATTTATATAATACAACTTATTTGACACCGCCAATTGAAACAACGAAAATGACAAATCAATTATTATTTAAACAAGAACGATTCTCTCCATTTAATCCTAATATGTGTAATTTAGGCAAAGATACTTTTAATAACAACACTAGAGTACAGATTAAAAATTTAAAAACGAATTAAGTAATTACATAAAATTATATTTGTTATGTAATTATAAGCCATGGATATCTCATTAAATTTAATTGATTTGCAGTATTTAACTAATCACGACCAGTTGACAAAACTTATGCAGAAAAAAGATTTACAACAAATTTCTCGCAATGATTTAGATTTTTATAAAAAACGTATCTTTCAATTAACAAAAGATATGTTGCGTGGAGAGAAAATTAATACAAAAGTTAATAAAGCTTTTGTGAATTATGCTCAAATTTGCATTGACCATTTTAAGTTCACGGATAAGATGGAATTAATTCAAAATGACTATAAAGATATTAAATCCCCCGTTAATAAAAAAAACACATTTAATATGAAAAACAGTAATGGCATGATGTTAAGAAAAAAAAAGCCGCATCGACCAAGGATTACTGATAATATTAAAATTAAAAGCACAAGGATAATTAAGCAACCTGTTATACCACAAAATAGAAATTTTAATTTAAAAGATCCAAAATTTCGTGAAAAAGGTTTGAAAAAGAAAAATATCAATGATATTTAAGATGATAGGTGGCTCAAAAACGCGTAAACATCATAAACATCATAAACATAAACATCACAAACATCATAAAAAAACAAGAAAAATAAAATTTAAACCCGAAAAGTGTTCTCCCAAAACTAATCATGATGAATTAGATTTTACTTGCTATAGTAAATCGGCGCTACATAAATTAAAAAATACTTGGAATGCTAGACATCCAGATGTTAAAATCTATAGTAATGATCCAAAGGAAATATGGCAACATTTGAAAAAAAATATGCAGAAAACATGCCATAAAGAATCTTGTTGGTTAAGACACCAATGTATTAAAAATGATTTGCCGTCAGGATTCTTTATGCAAAATTTCTCCCCAAAACAACCAAGAGAGTGGACAAAGAAACCCAATACTTGGCTTACTTCTATTGAAATAGAACAATTAATGAAACAATATGAAGGAAAACATAAACATTTTATTTTTTTAGGCCCTTCTCCTATCGATTATGACGTTCGAAAATTGCATAATGAATGTGTATGGGAAGAAATATGTAAATTTTCTTTATTAGACTATAAGAGTAAAGGTATCACTAAAATAGGTTTAATCTTTAATTTGGACCCACATTATAAAGAAGGATCACATTGGGTAGCAATGTTTATTAATATTAGAAAAAAAGCTATTTACTATTTTGATAGTTATGGAGATAAAATACCAAGGCGCTTAATGAAATTTGTTAGCACTGTTCGTAAACAAGCACGAAATTTAGGAGAAAAATATACATTTGAGCAAACAAGTAGAAGACATCAATATTTAACTACAGAATGTGGTATGTATTCTTTATACTTTATAATTAAATTGTTAGAAGGTAAACCTATAGATTTTTTTAAAAAACGAATCACTGATAAATATATGCGAAAACTAAGAAGTATTTATTTTAATAAACGATAGAATATTAAAAGTATTTGATTTTAATATTATATATGTCTGTTCATTCTACGCAAAACAAAAGTTTATTGTGGCAATTATTATCGAATCATCCTAACCAAAAAACGAATCCGAAAAAATTCCAACACGTATTGGAGTATCGCGTTAATGAAATGAATAAAAATCGTTTTAAATTTAATAATGATTTAATGATTATGAATAAAGAAATTATTAAACAATTTGCTCAAGAAGCAAACCACCAACAGACAACTAAGCCCCCCAGTCAACCTGCTGCAATGTCTAAAGCACAAGTTTTCGAAAAAAATTTAAAGGCGCAACAAAATAATTTCAATACTTTAATTAATAAACAAAAACCACCAGATATTGATTTTTCAGATAAAACAGATGACACACCCATCGATGCAAGAATGGTTGATACCACATTACAAGAACGTGAACGCGAGTTAAAAAAAATAATGGCTGAGTATAATCCAAACGAAAATTCTGCCAAACAATGGTTAACTGGAGAATCAACCTCTACTCATTTAAAGATAGATGATAGTTCCAATATTAAGATTGAGCCTACTGTTTTAACGAATGAAATGCGAGAAAGACGTGTGACATTTGAAGTTGAAGAAAACACTGCGCCAGCGGTTACTGAGCCGGTGGTTAACGCGATGTCGTTTTTACAAAAACTTAAAAAAACGGATGATGTTGATATTCTGTCGTATCTTAACCGAATAGAAAAAAACCAATCAATCATTATTGATTTACTGAAACAATTAAAATCTAATTAAATTAAAACAAATGCCAATTTTTTGGTTTTTGAATCTATTGACAATTTACCTACTGGGATAGCTTCACCACCTAATTTAACCGCTCTATTATAACTTTCAAGATCATATACATCACCAGTGCGTGACCCTTTTTGGCTCGGCCTAAAAGCATACCTTTTACCCGAAATAGTACTATAATAGCTTTCCAAGTAATCTTTTCATAATTTTTCTTTAGTTGTTTATCATAGTCTGTTTCTATGGTCAATGCCGGCGTTGTTGTAAAAGTAGTTGGGGCAGGTCTACCGAATGACATACACATTATAGGTTCTTTATCACCAGCTCTGGCGTGCAAAGCACAATCGAAAGCAGATTCTTTTACTGCTGTTAATAATTGTTTATTAATTTCCTCTTTTATATTTGAAATTTCATACAATGCTTGATCACTGGTTAAAGGAGTTGATTTATCTAGTTTGGATACATCTTTTTCCAATAAACCTTTCGAAGCCATTCCTCCTTTTATCGCAGCAGGCACCAGTTGCTCATCAGTGAAGCGCATTAGATATAAATATACATTTACTCTTCGCTCATCATCTGGGAGATTTTCATGACTACAGATACGTCTTGCTCTACCTATTACTTGTTCCATTCTCACAGGGTGCCAGTATGGTTCAAGAATATGTACATATCTTGTATTTTTCAAATTGATACCTTCTGCTCCACTGGAAGTGATCATTAATACTTTAATTATTTCACCATGATTATTATTAGCAGCTGTCTCATTTAATACCTCTTTAATTGAATCAGGTAATTTTTCCCAATCGCCATTAAAAATTAATCTCATCATCTCTTTTACTTCTCGAGTTTCCGTCCCAGTATATAATGCATATTTTGGTTTATCTTCGTCCCCTGGTTTAACAATAATTCTCCATATATTATCTTTATCCTGTGCTAGTTTAAATTGTGCAAAACCATTCTGGTCTAATACCATACTGAATATACCAATACCTTCTAATGTACGAAATTGAGAATATATTAAATGTAATCCTGCATTTTCTACAATATTTTCATACAATGCCAAAAACTTAGGACTATAAATCTTTAAGCCTTCTGGATTTAAATATTTACCAGCATTTGCCTTTAAAGCTTTAATAGCATCTTTAATTCTATTTTCATAATTAGTATCACGATTAACTTTACGCTTAGCTTCCACTTCATCTTTATCATCTTCTTCATGTCTACCATCAACATTTGCGATTTCTTCTTGTAAACTTACTATATCCAAAATATCCTCATTCACATCTCTTTTTAATACCGCTGCTATTTGTTCACCTTCTTTTGGTTTGGGTCTGCTGATTGCAGGCGGGAAAACAAAATTACAAAATGCACGAGAAAAGATCCTGTATGTGGATACACTATCATCGTCGTCACCGCCACTTCCTTTACGCCGGCGAGCATTTCTCAATTCTGTTTTTCTTTCCTCAGCACGTGCTAATTCATATAAACCGAATTGATAATCACTCATTGGAATCATTTCAACAATTAAGTCATTTTCAATATTGAATCGTGGCATTAATTCTTCAGTGGCACTTCGAAAATAAGATGTCAATCCCAAAACACGCCTTTTAAATAAATTAGTATTTTTAAAACTATTGTCTTTTGGATCAATAAACATTGCTTTAAATCCATCCAAAGTATCTGGTAATGCTTTATATGGAGGATTTTCGGTTACTTTTAAAACACCAATGTTTGCATCTTCTAATCGACTTGTTATGATTGCTATGAATTTCTTAGTAGGCATATTTCCTTGTCTATCTAATCGGACACCTTCGTATTGACCAGACCCATTTTTAGTATTTACAAATCCAAATGGATTTCTAGTAATTATTAGTTCATCGTTTGATGGATTATATTTAACATAATCTTGGATATTAAATGTTCCCAATATTGATTCGATTGTTCTTTGGTTTACTTTACCTTTTTGTCTGATTGATAAATTAAATCTATATGTTCTAATATAACCACGAAGTATATTAAACAGTATACCTAATTCATTCGGATAATTAATAATAGGTGTGCCTGTTAACAGAATGATTCGGCAATTTTCTGCGGATAATAAGTATTCGTATAATTTCATTGAAAGACTATCTGGTTTTTTTAATTTATTTACAATACGACTAACGAAATTATGCGCTTCATCGATAATTACTACTTTATTATCAAACGGATTTATTTTTCCATCATTTGTTAAATTAGCTAAATGTTGTTTTTGTAAACCATTGTAATTCATAAATTGATATTTTGCTCTAATCATTTCATCAATTTGTTCATTTAAAACAAATTTTTCTTGTGTATCTAATGTTTCGTAATTACTCTCATTTGCCACATTTACAAACCACGCACCTTTGTGTTTTCTAACAAATGACTCGGATACACTGAGAATTTTTGCTAATACTCTGGTTTTCTTTGTATTATTATCATTAGATATAAACTCCCAATACTGATTCAACCTATACATTTCATTACCACATTTTTTAATTTCATTCTGATAATTTTGTCTAAGTGATGCTGGAGTCATGACTAAAATATGCATTGGATTTTGAAACCCTTCTGCTATAGCTATTGATGCACACGTTTTACCAGCTCCCAAACCATGATATAATAATAATCCCCTGTATGGAGTATACAGATTGATATAATCCCTAACGATTGATTGATGGGTCAAAAGAGAAAAAGCACCAGACTTGGCCTCATTCATACTATCACAAGTAAGATTTTTGGATTCTTCTATTAATTCATCTTTATATGGTGCAAAAAGAGAATTGATAAAATTTACAAAAATTTCTCTATTGGTTCTGTAATATGCACCAGCGCGTATATTTACTGATGGCTGGGGTGTAGGCAATTTACTACTTAGTTCTCTTTCAAATTTAATGATTGCTGGAGATACTTGCGACCGTCTTAATGATACTTTTTTAGGCAATTTTTACTCTAATAACAGGGACATCCGGTTTAGCAATCGCGGTTATTGTACCCTTTTTAATATTTTTACTTCCTCTAATTTTTACTTTACCTAATTTTTTGATTTTGATTCTTGGTTTTT
>PVMK01125214.1_pt1 | contig 10684 bp, 10 predicted proteins | sample 1853481 | NCBI WGS metagenome assembly PVMK01 (sample SAMN08533507, study PRJNA380276) | Marine sediment metagenome, whole genome shotgun sequencing project. | reverse complement strand
GCGACGGCAAGGAAGATGAACGGGGCAGACTGCTCGGTAGCTTCGCCGAATGTGGTGTCTCCGTCGATCGCAATGCCTATCGAATCTGTGTAGACGGCGTCGGCACGCAGATCCGCCTGAACCTCTCGGAGCCACGATTCTTCGGCTTCGTAGCTGTCGAACGGAGCCGAGTCGTACACGATCTGGGCCGTGAACGCTGGAGAGATCCATCCCTCAACGGTGGGTTCGGCCTGTTCGGACAGCGTGTAGCGGAAGTTTGTAACAGGCGAGTTCTGTGCGAGGACTTGGGTTACCGCGGCGCGGACCTCATTGTCGGACGCTACCTGGATGCCGGAGGGTGTGAATGAGTCGACGATGTCTGCGATTGAGATGAGTCCTGGCGTGGTGATGCCAGTGTCTGCGTCGTACCGATCGACGAGCACCTTGCTGTGCTCTGGATCGTTTCGAAGCGCTTCAGAGGCTGCGAACCACTCGGTGAGTGTGTTCCTGTCGAGTACGTTGCCGCTTTCGGCCGTCGATTCGATGAGCCACGTGGCTGTCCTGATCGTCGAGTCGCCTTGGAGCGTGGCGTTCGCATCCTCGAACGCCGTGAAGATTTCACCGTCGGGATCGAAGTTCGGCTCTTGGGTGTTTGCAACCATTGGCCCGATTACACCGAGCCCAATCGCGACGAGCAGCGCAGCGACTGCGACCACTCTCACGTGGCTGTCGATCCAGTTGTAAACCCTGTAAGTGCGTTTGTGCTCCGCAGTGTTCTGCATTGGGTTCTCCTCCCACAGTGCCGTTGCCGGCCGGTCGATCTAGGACAGAATGCGGGATATGGGACGAATGCACTATCGGGTATCACCCTTGACAATCCCGAGACCCCGACAAAGGCATGGGGGAGAACCCCTAGAGGCTCTCAGGCTTCACAGAGGGATGCGGAGACTCTGACCTCAGATCAGACCTTTGACTTCTCCATGGCTTCGGAAGCGACGGATGTTCTCGGCGATGTCTGCTGCCAGTAGATCAGGCGAGCTGCTGGCAGCGATGTGAGGGGTAATGGTGACGGCTGGGTGCGTCCAGAGTGGATCGTCAGACGGAAGAGGTTCGATAGTGAAGACGTCGAGCCATGCATGAGAGAGCTGGCCTGAATCGAGGGCCGCGATCAGGTCGGGGATGTGTACCTGAGGTCCTCGACCGCAGTGCACGAGTGCTGCTCCCGGTCGGAACTGATCGAAGGCGCTGACATCGAGCAGACCGGTTGTCTCGGGTGTGAGCGGCAGGAGGTTCACCACGACTGCCGACCGACGGAAGAGATCCGACAACCCATCGATACCAGCAACCACGGGCACGTCCCCAGATCGCGAGCTTCAAACCCAGGCCATCACGCGGAATCCAAGGCTGGCAACGGCTAGGCTCGTGCTGCCGGCCGAGTAGGAGGAAGCCACGAATGCCGATTGTGCTGTGCATTCTGATCACAGGGTCGTGGGCTGCCCTTCTCTTTCCGTCATTCCTTCCTGACCTTCAAGCAGTGCCGCGTCCCGCAGCGGACGGTCGTCGTCCTTGCACCGCTGGGATCGACACGCGATCGGATCGCGAATGCGATAGTTGGCTGTCACGTTGATCGCTCCAGAGGAGCTCATCGCTGCGGTCGATCGATTCCCGAGGGAGGCTGTCGCGCATATGCCGACGCCGATCGAAACGCTCAGCAATCTGGGTACGGATCTCGGTATCTCGCTGTCGGTCAAGCGCGACGATATGACGGGAGCTGCGTTCGGCGGCAACAAGGTGCGGCAACTCGAGTTCTACTTCGGCGCTGCACTTGAGGATGGTGCAGACACCGTTCTGATCACCGGCGCCGTCCAGTCGAACTTCACTCGAACCACGGCCGCGATCGCCCGGCGGCTCGACATGGACTGTCACATCCAGCTCGAGAGCCGCGTGCCCGGTGTCAGCAACCTGTACCGCGACAACGGAAACGTCCTGCTAGACAGGCTTCTGGGCGCGACCATTCATCCCTTTCCTGAGGGAGAGGATGAAGCGGCGGCCGACGCATCGCTCCGTGCCATCGCAGAGGAGCTGACGGCTGAAGGTCGACATCCATACATCATCCCGCTCGGGGTCGAGCATCCGCCGCTCGGCGCTCTTGGATACGTCCTCGCTGCCGCGGAGTTGGTAGACCAGCTGGACGAGGCCGACCCGATCGATGAGATCGTGATCGCCTCGGGAAGCTCGTTGACGCACATCGGCCTTCTGTTCGGGCTGCGAGCCCTTGGAATGGACACAACAGTGCGCGGAATCTGTGTACGCAGAAGAGCTCAAGCTCAGGCCGAGCGCGTGGTTGGCCGTCTCCGTGACCTTGAGGAGCTGCTGAACATGCGGGTGGCGATCGAGCCTGGCGACGTCAACCTGTTCGACGGGATGCTCTCACCCGGCTACGGGAGGCTCAATGCGGCAACCACCGACGCGATCGTGCGGACAGCCCGCCGAGAGGGGCTGTTCCTTGATCCGACATACACCGGTAAGGCGATGGCAGGGCTGATCCGCCTTGCGGAGACAGGTCGTCTTGCGGGTGACCGTGTCCTCTTCTGGCACACCGGTGGTCAGCCTGCCCTCTTCGGATACGCCGACCAGCTCACCCGATCCATGGACCGCAGAGCATGACGTTCGAGCTCCTTGTCGCGAATGTCATCGTAGGTTTCGCTGGGTTCGTCCAGACGACCACGGGGATTGGCTTTGCGATGGTGGCGGTTCCGATGCTCGTGCTCATCGACCTGTCGTACGCACCAGGCCCAGCGCTCTTTGCCATGCTTTTCTTGTCGGTGGCGATGGTTGCCGGGTCGTGGCAGAACGTGGACCGACAAGGGTTCTCCACTCTGTTCCCTGGCTTGCTGGTGGGAACGCTCGTTGGCTCCCAGCTGCTCGGGCTCCTCAGTGCGACAGCCTTCGGCCTGGTCTTCGGATTCATCGTTCTGGCCAGTCTCGCTCTCGGCCAGATGGGGTTCGCCCCGGAGAGGACGCCGGCAGCGAATGCCACAGGCGGGTTCGTCTCTGGAGTGATGGGGACCATCTCAGGAATCCACGGACCTCCGCTCGCTGTGCTCTATCAGAGGGCAGAGATGGCGACGGCGAGAGCGACGATGGCGTTCGTGTTTGTTTTCGCAAGCATCTTGTCCCTGGTTTCGCTCCATCTGAACGGATTCTTCGGTCGCGAGGAAGCACTGGCTGGGCTTGCGCTCGTGCCGGGGATAGCAGTTGGATTCGCGGTGGCGATCTCAGGCAGGCGATTCATCTCTGACGGCATCGCACGCAAGGCCATGCTCGCGATCGCAGCGATCAGCGCCGTCGTCCTGATCGTCCGGAGTGTCTTGTAGGCAGGCGGAGGACCACGTCCTGGATGAAGCATCTACTTGGTCAACGAACCCTCGGTGACCGCGGCCGTATCATCGAAACGCTTCGCTTGGGTGCTGCTGTGGAGTCGTAGGAGTAACGAGCTGGGCCTTCGGCGAGTTCTTCGCCGAAGGCTCAGGCGCGACACGAATTCGGCGCATCCGCGCACAGGTCTGCAACTCGCCATCGCCGTATGTCAGTGTCCACAACCCAGATCTCGCTGGCCACGAGTGGTGGCGCGCAAGAACCGGGGTTGGGAACATCCATAGTCCTGCTGTCGCGATCAACCACCGGAGTCGGCGGCATGTGTGGCCACGGCTTGGCCATGGCGATTCGTACTCTCACGCCAAACGTCATCAAAGCGTGATGAAGGCCGAGGCAAGGTGACCAGCCGAGCCACCGGTGTCGCGGCGTCGAAACCCATATGCACCATGGACTCCCGAACATGGTCGGATACGTTCGCAACGTAGGGGCCACGGGTTCAAATCCCGTCACCTCCGCCGAAAGGATCATGACAGTTCTTGCGTTGGACGTATGCTCGTGGGATGCTCGAATTGACGGATCGCGACGAGGCCTTCCTGGCGGGCGAATTCGGCTCTGGAGCTGAACTCGCCATGAGGATCGTCGTGCGCGTTGCTGAGACCATGGGCGCCGCCCAGCTGCTCGACATCAGTAGTGCGCACGTCGATTCGTGCATCTTCAACGGGATCGCAGGGCTCGATTTCGCCGAACGGCTTCGAGAAGGAGGCGCGCAGGTATCTGTCCCGACCACTCTCAATGTCGCCTCACTCGACCTGTTGCATCCAGAACTGAACCACGGCGACAAGGAATCGAAGGCGAATGCGATGCGTCTCGTCGACGCGTACGTTGACATGGGTGGAAGACCCACCTGGACATGCGCCCCGTACCAACTCCACGAACGCCCCGATTTTGGTGATCAGATCGCCTGGGCGGAATCGAACGCGATCGTGTTCGCCAACTCGGTCCTTGGGGCCCGTACCAACCGGTATGGAGACTTCATCGATATCTCGTGCGCCATTACAGGCAGAGCCCCAGCCGCGGGGTTCCATCTCGATTCTGGCCGCAGAGGCACCGTGCTCTTCCGGCTGGCAGGCCTGCCGGAAGCTCTCCTGACAGAAGATGTCTTCTATCCGGTGCTTGGACATCTGATCGGACTCCGTTGCGGGACCGGTGTGCCCATCATCGAAGGACTACCGGAATCGACGACAGAGGATCAACTCAAAGCACTCGGTGCCGCGAGTGCATCGTCGGGATCCGTTGCACTGTTCCACGCACTCGGTGTCACACCTGAGGCAGGCTCACTCGATTCAGCGACCCAGGGCGGCAGCTTCGACATCATCGACATCGGGCCACTTGACGTTGTTGTTGCACGCGACCAGCTGACGACCCGTACCGATCTACCGCTGCGTGCTGTTGCCCTCGGCACTCCGCACCTGTCGATCGACGGTTTTGCACAGCTCCATCAGCTGCTCGACGGCATGGTTGTCCACGATTCGATCGAGTTCTACGTCAGCACCGCAAGAGAAACCCTTGAAGAGGTGGAGCGCCGAGGTTGGGTGGCCCCCATGGAACGGGCCGGTGTCACGCTTGTGACCGACACCTGCACGTACGTCGCTCCCATCATCAGGAGCGTTGATGGCATCGTGATGACCGACTCCGGGAAGTGGGCGTGGTACGCGCCAGGGAACATTGGTGTGGAGGTTGCCTTCGGATCGATGGCTGAATGTGTCCGCTCGGCCGAGGTCGGCCACATTGTGCGCGATCCCGGGCTGTGGCATGGGATCTGAGATCGAGATACTCGTTCCGGGTGAGGCCGCTGGCACGGTCATCAGGCTCGAAGAACCGTTGAGTTTCTGGGGTGGATTCGATCCGGCGACGGGCACCATCATCGACCAACGGCATCCGCAGCTCGACGTGAACCTGACCGGGCACATCCTCGCCATGGAGTACGGTCGAGGTTCGTCCTCATCAACCGGCGTTCTCGCCGAAGCCATTCGGCTCGGCACCGCGCCTTCAGGGATCATCCTTGCTCAGCCTGATTTGATAGTGATGCTCGGCGCCCTTGTTGCCAACGAGCTCTATGCCAAGCAGTGTCCTGTGGTCGTGGTGGATCCCGCGACCTTCGAGACGCTGGTGACGGGGATGGCGGTCGAGATCATCGATGGGGGAGCCTCGATACGCGCCCGGACGACACGAAATGGCTGACTCCGGGATCGATTGAATACGCCGAGTCCTGACATCGGTATGGTCGTACCATGACTCAACAACATCAGATCTTCTATCCGCTGCTCGAGATATCGCTTCCGAGGTTGTCGAACTGCGTCGTGAGTTGCACGCCAACCCCGAGTTGGGGCTCTACCTGCTGGGGACCCAACAGCGGATACTCGAGTCGTTGACCGGGTTGGGTCTCGATATCACACTCGGCGAGGGTCTCAGCTCAGTGGTTGCCGACCTCGACACAGGACGCGAGGGTCCTACCGTCCTGTTGCGCGGTGACATGGATGCTCTTCCCCTTACCGAGGACACGGACCTGCCCTTCACGTCGAAGGTGGATGGCGCCATGCACGCCTGTGGCCACGATTCACATGTGGCGATGCTGGTCGGCGCCACCAAGCTCCTCAGCGCCCAACAGGACAACCTGAGCGGTCGTGTTCGTTTCATGTTTCAGCCGGGCGAGGAGGGATTCCACGGCGCCCGCCACATGATTGAAGAGGGCGTGCTCGATGGTCGGCGCCATCCAGACAATGATCACCCGAGAGGTGGACGTGTTCGATCCAGCGGTGGTGACGATTGCTCACATCGACAGCGGTACCACGAACAACATGATTCCCGAGGTTGCCCGTATGGAGGGCACGATTCGGACCGTCAGCGAGGAGACCCGGGACTTGGTGCATTCCAGTATCAGGAGAGTCGCCTCTGGTATGGCCGACGCGTATGGATGTACGTGTCAGGTCGACATCATCACGGGTTATCCGGTCACGATCAACGATCCAGCCATGGCCCAACTGATCGAACAAGTCGCACAACGTGTCCTGGGTAAGGGGCGCTACGTAACTGCCGCGAAGCCGCTTATGGCCTCAGAGGACTTTTCGTACGTGCTGCAGAAAGTTCCGGGAGCCATGATGGAACTCGGGGCACGCCCGGCCGACATCGAGACTCCTACGGAGGCGTCGTCGCTGCACTCCAATCGAATGGTGCTCAACGAGGATGTGCTTGAGTCAGGTATCGCGATGTACGCAGCAATGGCAATGGCTCTACCCGGCTAACGACCGCGTCGCGAACGAGGACGCCGCCATCTGCTGAGTTCACACCTCCTCATTGAGGTCGTGGACGGCCAATGCGTGCTACCGGGCGTCGAGCGGGCAAGTGAAACCAATCGAGCCTGCGGGTGCTGTCAGGCCAGTGGAGCAGCGGCGAATGGCACGCTGAACCGGAGGCACCAGACCAGGACGAACTCGTGCACATCGGGATCGAACTCGTGCGGGAGCTCGTAGTTCTGACCACCGACGTTGCCCTTGATCTTGCCGAGATCGATGTACTCGCCAGGTTCGCCGCCTGAGTAGTCGTCGTCTGGGAGGAGCCAGATGAACAGATCGGGGCCGTTCTGGATGTCCGTGTCATCTTCGAAGCGAAGCACGTAGGTGCCGTCCTGTTCATACACCGTTGCGGTCCCTGACGCGGCGTGGTCGATACCGAAGAAATCGCCAGTACTGATGGCGACCGGTCCCGCTGGTTGAGTCGTCGTCGGAGCTGGCATTGTGGTCGTGGTGGACTCCGAAGGCGCGGTCGAACCCGACGTCGGGGCCACCGTCGTGGTGGCGTCCGGTGGCGCAGCTGAAGAATCGGTCACGAATGCGTCGCTGAGAGACTCATCGACGACGTCATCAACGAAGAGCTTGTCGGGTCGGAACGCCAGAAACCCGACGATCACAACGATTGTACCGATTCCGACTATTGGCCATTTCCAGCGCATCAAGAATTTCATGTCCACTCCCCGGCCCAGATCATACGGACAAACAACGGGTCCGTACGGTCACTCGTTCCGGATTGAAGGCGAGTTAAGGATGTGTTCACAGTTGGGTGGGTGTTGGGCCATGTACCTACACTTGGACTACTGGGCATACATCGGAGAGGTAGGACATCCTGGACGATTTGGTCACTTTGGATGAGATTCAGGAAATCGCAGAAGAGGCGTACGTCTACGCGTTTCCGATGCTCATGGGATATCGATTCGGATACGCAACATTTCTCGAACCGGCTTCTCCGAGCTACCGAGGACCGGCCAATGCCGGTCCCTACGGCGAGGCTGTCACGCTGGATCACACATTCAAGGATGTGATAACTCCGAACGCCGACACACCGTACTCCTTTGGACTGCTTGATCTGCGCGGTGGGCCGGTCGTGCTCACCGTGCCGGACGTTACGGATCGGTACTACGTCATGCAGTTCGAAGACCTCTTGGGGCAGAACGATCTCTTTGTGGGAAGCAGAGCCACATCCACGGCAGCGGGTTCGTACTTCTTGACGGGGCCGCGTTGGGAGGGGGACGTACCTGAAGGTTTTGCAGGGTCCCATCAATTCGAGACTGATCTCGTGTTCCTTCTGGGTCGTACGCAGCTTCTCGGCGCTGACGATCAACCAGCCCTCGCCGAGGTCATGCGTCAATATCGGTTGGAACCCTACGAAGTCTTTGTGGGCGGTACGGCCTCGGAGTTGCCGCCATTCGATTGGCCGGTGTGGAACAACGACGCGTCACTTGACGAACGGTTCATCGGCTATCTCAACGCGCTGTTGCCGTTGTGCGGGCCCGTGCATCCCGATGAAACCGAACTGTTCGACCGGTTCGCCTCCATCGGTATCGGCGCGGGGATGCCGTTCGCTGTCGAGTCCTTGAGCGATGACCAGCGTCAGGCGGTCCGGCGAGGTATTGCCGCTGGCCGTGAGGCAATGATGGCAGCTATGCCCGACGCCGGCCGGACGGTCAACGGATGGGTCATGAGTGACGCATTCGGTGATAGGGACTTCTTCGACGGACGCTATGACTTACGGGCAATGGCGGCCCAGCTGGGATGGGGAGGTAACGACCAGATCGAGGCTTTGTACCCCATATCGCACGCCGATCCCGACGGTGAGCCGTACGACGGCTCCCACACCTATCAGATGACGTTGGTGACGGATCCCCCGGTCAACGCGTTCTGGTCGATCACGATGTACGACACCTCATACGATGGTGAAGCGGGCTACCTGGTGGAGAACTCCATCGACAGGTACCTCATCAATTCAACAACGCGGGGACTTATTCGCAATGACGCTGGTGGCCTGACGATCACGATCCAGCACACGGAACCCGAGAATCCGACCGAGCGGGCGAATTGGCTGCCGTCTCCTGAAGGCTCGTTCTACCTATCGTTGCGTCTGTATTGGCCGAAACCCGAAGCCCTTGATGGGACGTGGAATCCGCCGCCGGTTGTTCGAATCGACTGACATTTCGCCGACATCGCTCCCTTGGGCTGCGGCCGCGCATCAGTGACCGCCGAGGATTCTGTTGGCTGCATAGAGGCCGGTGATATAGGAGTCCTCGAGTGTGCAGACATTCTGGTCCCCGATGAGATAGAGACCGGGTCCCTGTTCGCACTCCAGCAATGTATTTCCGTCGAGGTGGAACGCGGGGTCCCAGTGGTGGTCGATGATGTCCCATGCGTGGAAGAATCGAGCGAAGTCGGGCTGTTCTGAAACTGACACGATCAGAATCTGACCATTGGCCTGCTGGGCGATGGCACACGTCTCGTCGCCTTCCGGAAAAAGGCTGAAGGAGGCCTGAGCCCAAGGCGAACGGAGTCTGCCTTCCAACAAGAACATGTGTGCATGAATCGGCCGTTTCACCGTGCCAAGATCAAGCAGCCGTTCAGAAACATCTGTCGGTGTGGCAACGACCACATTGTCTGCAGCGAAGCTCTTTCCACCGCTGGTGTCAAGCAGATAGTGATCGTCCGAGTGCGTGAGCTGCGTCACCGAATCGAAAAGTAAGGATTCGTTGAAGCCATCCGTGAGATCGTCGAAGCGGAATGTGTATTCGAAGATCGGAACGATCGTCGGTAGCACACCGACCAGCATGGTGAATGCACTCAACCTGTCCAGAGATGCAAATGCCGTTCCCTGCGCATAGGGCGCCAGGTAGAGGCGCGCCAGGTCCTCAAACTGATGGAGTGCGAGAACGAACCGTCGTCGACACCACGCAGGATTGGTCGCCTCCTTATCCGTCGGCCGCGGTCAAAGAACTGATTGACGTGGACGTAATCCCGCGTGACGTAGTAGGCGCCGAGATTCACCGTACCATCGGTGGATGTTCGGATACGGCCACCGATGTTCTCCGTTATCAGTCGGAACGAACGACCACCGTCATGGAGCCTTCGGGCACAGGCCGAGCCAGCAATTCCTCCACCAATGATGATGACCGACCCATTCGTACGATCCAATGTCTCCCTCGCGCAACCGAGATGTCGCCTCTCACGCTACACACACGGACCCTCACGTATCGGTGCACCTCGTTGTGCCGGTCGGTAGAGTGGCTGTTTCATCGAACGAGGAATCCATGAAATTCAGTGAAGCGCAAGCCATTGCCACGAAGCATGCCACGAGCGACTACTACGTCAATAGTTATCGGGACATGGAACGAATGTATCTCCCTGCACTCCTCGAGACGATCGAGTCGAGATCACCGACGAGAATTCTCGAGGTGGGTCCGGGTTGGGGCACCACCGCGGTGTGGCTCGCCGACAAGGGCCATGATGTAACCGTCATGGACCTCGTGCCGCTCGGCACGTGGATGACCCAGGAACTGATCGAGACCTATGGACTTGAATACGTGCACAACGACATCGAGGATGCGGTGGCTCCCGATGGCGTCGATCTCGGTACCTTCGACCTTGTGATCATGACACAGGTCATTCCCCATCTCGCGTGGAAGCCGGACCGGGCTCTTCGCCACGTTGCCGCCCTGATGTCAGGTGATGGCGAGTTCATCACGTCGGTTCTCGACCGGTTGGACTACAAGGACCTCGATCCCGCATTTGGTGACGACTGGACCGGTGTTCCTGAGTGGCAGTCAACGGACCGGTGCCAGGAGATTGTCAAGTGCATGTACACGAAGGAGACCTTCTCGGATTTGCTCGAATCGGTATTCGATACAATCGAGATCTGGAAGCCCAAGCGCTCAACCGTTCTCTTCGCTCGAGCGACGAAGCGAACTGCGCAGTGAAGGAGCGATGCATTGTCACGATGGCGTGCCAGA
>PVMK01115811.1_pt1 | contig 10684 bp, 13 predicted proteins | sample 1853481 | NCBI WGS metagenome assembly PVMK01 (sample SAMN08533507, study PRJNA380276) | Marine sediment metagenome, whole genome shotgun sequencing project. | reverse complement strand
AAGCGAGACAGTGTAGGAGGAAGCACTGGCCCAGAACTGCTGGCCCGAGCCGGAGTTTGTTAATCACAACGCCTTCACTGCTGTGCTCGTCGGAAACCTTCATCTGACCGAAGACGAAGAAGCTGCGATCGTCTCATACTTGAAAACGTTGACCGACGTTACGACGGCTAAGGCACCGAAGCCCTTCGGCCTCAAGGCATTCGAAAAGGGACAGCCTTTTTAGTAAATAGATGGGTCTATAACCTAGGCTCCAAACAGTTCACTGCCCCGGGTGTATATACCGTGATACCGGTTGCGGGTGACGATAGTTATACGATCGACACCGCCACAGGGTGTATACAAACATTTGAGCGTCTGAACTAACGACTAACAACCTGTGACAATTCCCTCATGGCTTTTATAGCTATGGGGGAATTTTTTTGCTAAGTTAATCACATGTGTAATAGAGAAATTTAGTTTGTTCTAGTTAGAATATTCAATATCGTTGCGTCGAACTTTTGCATTACTGTACAACTTTATAGATTGGTTGCTACAGTGAGTTGCGATGAGATATTTTAACTAGATAATAAATTATAGGTAGCGAGATGCGGTGATAAAGTACCAAGACAAATCTGGATAAAGGTGGCACTCTCAGCAAGTTCTAGTTTTATCTGTATGATGTTGATGATATTCGCAGTATTTTGCAAACTACATCAGATCAAGGATTATCTAGAGGAGTATAAAAATGATGTGTTGGCAGGTAAAACGGCGTACATTAATTCGTAGAGTAGGTGGGTTTACGCTACTTGAATTACTGGTTGTAATGGTAATTATTGGTTTATTGGCTGCCTACGTTGGGCCTAAATATTTCGCACAGATCGGTAAATCTGAAATCAAGATGGCGCAATCACAAATCGATGCCTTAGAGAAAGCGCTACACCAATTTCGTTTAGATGTGGGAAGTTATCCTTCTACCGAACAAGGGTTAGCTGCCCTAGTAACCAGTCCTAATAATATGCAGAAATGGCAAGGGCCTTATCTTTCAAAAACACCGCCACCTGACCCATGGGGGCGTCCATACATCTATAAATATCCTGGCGAACATACGGACTTTGATTTGTTCTCGCATGGTAAGGATGGTCAGTCGGGTGGTGAGGGTGAAATGGCTGATATTACAAATTGGTAAATCATGGCGATGCGATACAAAGTGAAAGCGATACTTGCAGGGCAGGGTACTGTAAATCTTGAGTTATATGCTAATAACGAAGAAGAGGCGCGTCTTCAAGTTGCCAAGCAAGGGGGCATGGTACTCAGTGTACGACGAAATTTCACGAGCTTGTCATTCAAATCAAAATCACATTTTCCCATTAGTACATTTTAGCCAAGAACTGCTATCACTTTTAACTGCTGGACTCAGCCTGGTAGAGAGCATTGAGACGCTGGTAGATAAAGAAAATGATGACGATAATCGTAAAATTATTCAGGATATACAAGCGCGTCTCTATGAAGGGGTCACGTTCTCCCGTGCATTAGAAAATTATCCTCAGTTTCCCGCGTTATATGTTGCTACAGTTCGAGCAAGTGAGCGTACTGGTGATCTGCCCGAAGCTTTGAAGCGTTTTATTACTTATCAAATACAAATAGATTCGGTGCGTAAGGAGCTGATTGGGGCTTCAATTTATCCGGCTTTATTGCTAGTAGTTGGCTTATTAGTATCCCTTTTTTTACTAGTGTTTGTAGTTCCAAGATTTAGCGCCATTTATGATGATGTAGGCACAGACTTACCTTGGCTTTCTATGCTGCTTATGCAATGGGGACACTTTGCCCATGATCGAGGCTGGGAGATAGCGGCTATGGCGGTGATTGTGTTGTGTGCCTTCCTGTATGGTGTGAGCCGACCCTTAGTTCGGGCGTACCTGATGCAACGACTATGGCGTATCCCTGCAATTGGGGAGCGCATGCGAATTTATCAGTTAGCTCGTTTTTATAAGACATTAGGAATGTTGCTAAGAGGGGGGATTCCAATTACTCAGGCACTCGAAATGGTCAGTGGTTTGTTGCAATCACATTTTAGACCTAGAGTAGAAGCAGCTGCTAAGCATATCCGTGAAGGAAGAACTATTTCTAGTGCAATGAAGTTAGAAGGTCTAACCACATCAGTTGGAAATCGTATGTTGAGCGTAGGTGAAAGAACGGGTCTCATGGGAGACATGATGGAGCGCATAGGTAGTTTTCATGATGAAGAGATTGCACGTTGGGTTGAATGGGCAACTAAGCTAATTGAACCCATTTTGATGATTGTCATTGGGATCGTGATTGGCGGCATCATTATCATGATGTACATACCCATATTTGATTTGGCGGGGAGTATCGATTGAATAAGATACCCATACAAAAGCCAATGGAAGAGCTGTCCATTCATAGTAAGCAGCTTAGCGCAGCCCGAGAGGAAGCATTAAAACAGGGTGTTTCCATAATCGCAGCCCGAGAGGAAGCATTAAAACAGGGTGTTTCCATAATACAGGTTCTGGAAGATACGTATGAGGTTCCACCTGATTTACTCATCCAAGAACTGGGTCAACTCTTGCGTATGCCTGTTTTAAAAATGGACGAATTAAGAGCACTGAGTCCAGCATTCGATCAACTGCCTTTTTCAGAGGCGGTTCAGAGGGAATGCGCATTGTTGCGCAAGGCTGACCTATATTTGCTTGTGATGAGTAATCCTTTTACGCCTCATATACAATCTTGGATTGATGATCGATTTGAAATGAACGTTGAGGTGTACTTAGTTCACCCATCTGATCTAACTGCATTTTTTTCACAACATGAAACAACCATGCGTGCAATGGACAGCGTGTTGCCTGCTGAAGAGTTAAATGCAAGTGAAACAGGAATAGAGAATCTTTCTTTAAAGACAATCAATGAGGGAACTAGTCAAGCAGTGCGGTTAGTTCACTCGACTATATATGATGCGCATAAATCATTAGCGAGTGATATTCATCTTGAAACAATAAAGGGTGCCCTATCAATCAAATACAGGATTGATGGTGTTTTGACTAAGGTTGGGGTTATGCAAGGTGTCGATTTAGCTGAACAAGTAATTTCTCGTATTAAGGTGATGTCAGAATTGGATATTGCTGAACGCCGTATTCCTCAGGATGGTCGTTTTAAAATTTCGATACAAGGACGAGAAATCGATTTCCGGGTATCCATAATGCCGAGTATTTTTGGAGAGGATGCTGTTCTGCGTATTCTTGATAAGCAAGCACTTTCTGATCATATTGAAGGGTTAACGTTAAACCAACTTGGTTTTGATCCAGCTGTAACAGCAAGCCTACGTCGTTTAAGCTCTGAGCCATACGGTATGTTATTGGTCACAGGCCCAACTGGTAGTGGTAAAACAACATCGCTTTATGCTGCGATATCTGAAGTGAACAAGGGTAAAGATAAGATTATTACCATTGAGGATCCAATTGAGTACCAGTTGCCAGGTGTACTACAGATCCCTGTTAACGAGAAAAAAGGACTGACTTTTGCAAGAGGCTTGCGTTCAATTTTACGACATGATCCAGACAAAATTATGGTGGGCGAAATTCGCGATCCTGAAACTGCACAAATTGCGATACAGGCTGCACTAACTGGGCATCTAGTGTTTACTACAGTGCACGCTAATAACGTATTTGATGTGATCGGTCGATTTTCCCATATGAGCGTAGATCCCTATAGTTTTGTTTCTGCGTTGAATGGCATTGTCGCGCAAAGACTAGTTCGACTTTTGTGTTCAAATTGTGCCGTTGATGAGCGTCCTGATGACGAGGTTATTATTGAATCCGGATTAACTCTCAAGGAGACGAAGAGTTTTCCGTTTCGCGTTGGTAAAGGTTGTGGAAAATGCAGAGGTAGCGGCTATCGAGGGCGCCGTGCCATTGCGGAAGTATTGATTTTGAATGATGAGATTCGTGAGCTTATTGTTGCTCAAGAGCCTATGCGCAGAATAAAAGAGGCCGCTAAAAATAATGGGATTCGTTATTTACGTGAAGGCGCATTAGATTTGCTTAAAGAAGGACTAACCAGTTTAGAGGAGGTCAATCGTGTCACAATTGTGGCGTGATCAAATACGAATCTTTGTAGCCCCGGAACGAGTAGATTTAGTGCGCATATCTCGTAGCCTAAAGGGGCTCGGTCGGTTCGTGCAGGCACCAAGAATTACACATTCATGTGTGCGCGATCCAGATCAATCTATTTGGGAAGCGCCATTACAGAAATTTGAGCAATTGATGAAAGATGCAACGGATACCGAGGTTATGATCACTTTGTCTAATCATTTTATTCGGTATGTAACTCTCCCACCACAGGCTGAAATCACGAAACCTAGTGAAGTCAATGCTTATGCTACTTTTCGGATGCGTGAGGTCTATGGAGAACGTGCAGATAAATGGAAATTAAGTGTGAGTGCCTGGGACCCATTTGGGGGTGCCATTTGTGCAGCGATAGATCATGACTTAATGGCACGATTTGAAGAGATAGCTACACTCTACAGAATAAAGTTGAAGGATGTTGAGCCCTACTTAGCGTCAACCTTTGATCATTGGAAGCGGCTATTGTGCGGTCCACGTGTTTATTTTGCTTTAGTAGAGACAGGACGAATCTGTATCGCTTTATTGATAGATGGCGTTTGGCAAAATATTCGTAACCAAAGAATATTGCATTGTGTAGAAGATGAACTATTGGCAGCACTTGATCAAGTGGCAATTTTATCTGGGCACAAGAAAATTGTAGAGCAAGTACATTTATTTGCACCAGAAAATCCGGGGCTTGCATTACCAGTTGTTAGTGGCTGGCGTATTATCCCTTTAAAGACTGAGAAGATACCTAAATTGGCTCATTATCCTACTCCGATAGTGAATAGCGGTGAGGTGAAAAAATGCGCAGCTTAAGGCTTAAATTTCCTGATACAGGACAGCAGGTACGCAGTGTCGATTTGGTATGTTTTTTCATTGGCGTGGTTATTTTGGTAGGTTTGTTGTACCAATATAATGTTGCAACAAAAGCGATAAATTACTGGAATCTCCATATTGAGTATGTTGAAAAAAAACAAAACCGTAATAAAACGCAACAACTTCGATTAAACCCTCAGAATAAGGAGACTAGTCAGGAAATTAGTAAAGAAATAAAAACTGCAAATGTAACATTAGGGCACATTAATTTTCCCTGGGAGGTTCTATTTGATTCTATTGAAAATGCCGCTAGTAAGGATATAGCGCTTTTATCATTGTTGCCAAATGTGTCCAAGCGGTCGTTGCGTATTGGTGGTGAAGCAAGGAATATGTCTGTGTTACTTGATTTTGTCAAAGCGATGGAGCATGAAACAATTTTTGTAAATACACACTTGCTGAACTACAAAATAATAAAAGGTGACTCACAGCAGCCTATTGTTTTTCAGATTACCACATCATGGAGTGAGGTATCTTGAAATACGAATTAAAAAAATCGCGTATCGAGGAGGTATGGGTACAACTATGCTGGCAAGGGGCGCGATTAGGTGTTACTGGAAAAATTGGTTTGGGGCTAATAGTGATAGCAATTATTTTTTTTATGAGTGCAGTCTTACCACAAGATAGAACACTAAAGGCACTTAAGCAACGCGCAGAAACTATAAAGAGCCAATCGACATTACTGATGGGCAGTAAATATGGAGTAGATAGAAAAATTAGTGGAGATCAGGCGCTAGAAATATTTTATGATTTTTTTCCGCGTATTGATTCATCACCATTTTGGATCGGTGAGCTGGTGCGTGTAGCGGAAAAACACGATGTAGAGATTAATCGTAGTGAGTTTCATATGACTCTTGGGAAAGGTTCTAGATTAGCGCGTTATGAGATGGTGTTACCCATTCGTGGGCGCTATCCTCAAATACGGGCTTTTATAGCAGATGCACTGCAATCTGTGCCTGCAATGGCAATCATGGGGATTAATATTAAGCGTAAGAGTGTGAAATCTACTCAACTAGAAGTAGGTCTTAGAGTTAACTTATATCTGAATGATAGGCAGGATGGATAAGTCTGAAAAAACTCGTAAATTAATACTTGGTAGCGCATTAATCGCTACATTAGGTCTTATCGTCTTGATTAAGGATGAGGAAGAAATTTATCCTATACAGCCAGTACAGTCTATGCAACCAAAGAAATCTTATTCAGAGACAGCGAGCGTAAACGAGAATAACTCAGAATATCTAGATGTAGATAAACTTGGGCAGAGAAAATTTAGTGCCCGGGCAGGTGAGCTGTTTAATTCTAAGTCCTGGGTTATATCAAGACCACGAAATAATAGGAGCAACAAGCTGTGCAGCGTCCTGCTCCTCCAACAGCGCCACCACTACAATTTAAATATCTAGGTAAAGTGATAGATGGGAATCAAACCAAAATAATTCTTTCTCAATCTGGTAAAAATATTGTGGTCAAGTTGGGTGAGCGCATAGATGATCAATACCGTTTTGATGCGATAGACAACGAAGCTATTACATTAACTTATTTGCCGCTTAATGTTGAGCAAACCCTAATTATTAATAATCCAGGAAACATTCGATGAGAACCTGGAAATATTTAGTCATAACTCTCTTAGTCGTTGTAACGGCGGGATGTTCCACGCTAGATCTTCTTTCCAGGCCAGCTGAGAATAGTACGTTTATTGATGGCCAACAACAAATCTCCAAAGGCAACTATGAAGTAGGTTTAGTGCTGTTAGAACAGGCAGCGCACGAGGAACCAAAAAACAAGAAGATTCGTCTCGCACTCATGAGTCAACGCGAGGCAATCGTTGATCAACTTCTTTCAGACGCGGGTAACTTACGATTATCCGGTGATCTAGATCATGCAGAAGAGCAATATAATCGCATATTGAATTTAGTGCCACAGAATCAACGTGCGCAAGATGGTTTGAAAGCCTTGAATTTGGATCGTCAACATATTTCTCAAATTGAATATGCCAAAGCATTATTAGAACGTAATAACTTAATTGCTGCGGAGAAAATAGTAAGAGCAGTATTACAGGAAAATTCAATGCAGCCTGATGCGCGCCAATTAATCAAGCAAATTAATGCGCAAATGGTGCGCGCTCAAAGTACAAGCCTAACAATTAGAGAGGCATTCAAGAAACCACTAACTATCGAGTTTAGAGATATAGACATTGAATCTGTATTTAAAGTTATGTCTCAAACAATAGGCATCAATTTTGTTTTTGATAAGGACGTCAAAAGAGATGCTAAAGTTTATATTTTTGTCCAAGATAACAGCATGGAAGATATACTTAAATTGCTAGCTGTGACTAATCATCTTGCTTATAAAGACGTTAAATAGCAATACATTGCTCATTTACCCGGATACCGCTACCAAGAAAAAAGAATACCAGGAATTGGTAGTACGTAGCTTTCATATAGCACACACTGAAGTTAAACAGATGGTTACTATGGTTCGAGGGTTGGTCAAAGGCCAAAGATATTTACGTAAATGAAAGGCTTAATCTTTTTATTATGCGTGACACGATAGAAGCAATACGCCTTGTGGCACGTTTAGTTGCATTAAATGATCTGCCTGAGCCAGAAGTGATGCTGGAAGTTGAAATAATAGAAGTTAATAGAGATAGTGAGATTCTACTGGGTCCAAATTTGCCGCAGAGTGTTACCTATAGTGGTGTAGCCGGCGTTGCAAGTGCTACTTTATTTCCTCCTTTAGTCCCTCTTAGCGCCATGGGCTTTGGTCTTAAACACTGGAATGTTACTAATGACACAATAATTGATTTCAAGAAAACACTATCTGAAGGTGATCTTCTTGCTAATCCACGTATTAGAGTCAGAAATCGTGAAACAGCCAAAATTTTAATTGGCGAGAGGGTGCCCGTTGTTACGTCTAATGTTACCGGTACTGCAGCCACTGTAACGCAAAATGTAGAATATATTGATGTGGGATTAAAATTAGATGTCTCGCCCGTCATTTATTTGCAAAATGAGGTTTCGAGAGAAAGCGCATTTGAAGTAGGTACGATTGTAAGTTTTATTCTCACTGGTACTTCTCGAGTACCTCAAGTTGGAACACGTACTGTTGAAACTTTGCTGTCATTAAAAGATGGTGAGACGGAAGTGCTAGCAGGATTAATTAATGAAGAGGAAACCAAATCTTTTAATGGGCTAGTGGGGTTAATAGATTTACCTCTAGTGGGCAATCTTTTTACAAGTCAGAATCTAGTGGACAATAAAACCGAGATTATTTTATTAATCACTCCCCGTATTATTCGTAATATCACACAACATGCAAAGCAAATAAGTGAGATTCATTTTGGCACTGCAAATTCTGCTGGCAAGTTACCCATGCAAATAGGTAAGACAGACGAGCAATCACTTGTCTTATTTAATAAGAGTTCGATTAGAAGTAGATCGTCTTCTGATTTGATGGCTTCCTCGAATAGGACGCAAGTTAAACCAAATCTTTCTCCTAGAGGCGCGTCAATAGAACCTAGATTAATCCTTGCAGTACCCAAAAATATAGCGTTGGATCAAGAGTTTTCAGTAAGAGCAAGTCTCGTAGGAGCAAAACCCTCAGTTGCTGGAGAGTTTGAGCTCAATTTTGATACGAGCATGCTTGAATTAGTTGGTGCAGAGGAAGAATCAGGAAGTACACATTTAATAAAACTGGGTAGAGGTGGATCTGGAAGAACCCAACTAATTCGTTTTAAGGCGATTGCTAGCAGTTCTGGTACAACTGAAATTATTGTTAAAAATATTTCAGCAGAGGACAAGGATAGCGGTGAGCCGGTAAAAGTTAGCTTGCCAAGAGCTGCGAGTATTAATATTCAGTGATGAATCAATATCTAAATAGAGTTCCAGCAAGTCAAAGTGGTTTCACACTTATTGAACTGATGATTGTTGTGGTAATTATGGCAATTCTAGCGTCCGTAGCGATGCCATTACGTGAACTTATGGTTAAACGTGAAAAAGAACAAGTTTTGCGAACAGGACTACGGCAGATTAGAGGAGCCATAGATGCTTATAAGCAAGCAGTTGATGATATGCGAATTAAAAAGATTGAAGAAGAATCAGGTTATCCAGCTCGATTGGAGGATTTGTTTATTGGGGTGCCAGATATTAAAGATACAGACAAGAAAAACATTTTCTTTCTTCGGCGCTTACCACGTGATCCCATGTTCCGAGAACTTGATGTGGCAGGGATTGAAAGGGTTCCGGATGTAGATACTTGGGGTAAACGTAGCTATGAGAGTTCTCCCGATAATCCACAGGAGGGGGAAGATGTTTTTGATGTGTTTTCTCGTTCAGAGTCGATTGGTTTAAATGGTATCCCGTATAACAAATGGTAAGGAACGTGAATAGAAAAGCAGCTCAGTTTAAAGCTTCATTTTATTCTTGCTTCTCAATAAGAATACGCCAGTCACGAAGCCACGCAGGTTTCACGTTCATTGAGCTATTAGTGGTAATGGTTATCATTGCATTATTGCTGAGTATCGTTGCACCACGTTATTTTAATTCAATTGATAAGGCTAAAGAAGCCGTTTTACGGCAGGATCTTGGTATGTTGCGTGATGCTATTGACCAATTTTATTCTGATACAGGTAATATCCTCTCAGTCTAGAAGAGCTCGTTGAAAGAAGTTATTTGCGTAGTATTCCTGTAGATCCTTTAACTGAAAGTGATGAAACTTGGGTTAAGATCCAGCCTCCCAATGAAGGGGAGGAGGGGGTATATGATGTTCGTACAGGTTACTTAGGGAAGGCAAAGGATGGAACATTTTATGAGGAATGGTAAGTGAATGATTTGATCTGTCTATTTAATCTTACAACACATTACAAAGTCATCTAGTAGTGCAAACCTTATTTTATTCCTGTAGTAGAACTAAACAATAAAACCTGATTTATAACAAAAGCTAAACTTGCTAGTTGGCCTGGAGATCATAAGTTAATTGCATCTTTTTTGCCTGCGCAGGGTAAACATGCATCGCCAAGATCTTATTTAGTTGATTCTTAATTTCTTTATAGAATTAGATTACATGTTGCGTTTAGAGAAAGGGTTTGTTTATATCTGGGCACTTTTTTCCGTTGCCCTACTAGGGGTCGTAATGGCGGGAATTGGCGAGGTATGGCAGACAAAGGCGCAGCGTGAGAGAGAACAAGAGCTTTTGTTTGTGGGTGAACAGTTTCGAAAAGCTATTATGTCTTACTATAACAATGCTACTGGCGATCTAAAACAATATCCAGAGTCATTAGAAGATTTACTTCTAGATGATCGATCTTCTACATCTAAGCGCCATTTACGCAAAATCTTTCGTGATCCCATGACGAATAGTTATGAATGGGGACTAGTAATGGAGCCTGCTTTGGAACAAACAACCGGACCTGGTTTCATTAATGGTAGCGGAATAATTGGTGTTTATAGCCATTCGACAAAAATCCCTATTAGGGTTAAAAACTTTCCTGATGGTTATGCCGACTTTTCTAAAGCGGAGTCGTATCAAGATTGGAAGTTTGTTTTTTATACAAAAGGTGGTGGTGCTAGTGAGCCAGCGAAGTCTCAACCCAATTTGGCTGCTTCAGAATCTTCTTCCACTTCCTTTCAATCTAAATAAGAATACATTCAGTCATACATTAAGAAACAAATTTAATGGCTATACCAAACTACTAGTGGTGCAATAAGTACAATCTA
>PVMK01162587.1_pt1 | contig 10685 bp, 8 predicted proteins | sample 1853481 | NCBI WGS metagenome assembly PVMK01 (sample SAMN08533507, study PRJNA380276) | Marine sediment metagenome, whole genome shotgun sequencing project. | reverse complement strand
GGGTTATTTCTACCAACAAGCTACACAGTAGAAAGATCAATTGTAATTGATGCTTCTCCCAACCGTATACATGAATATATAGGGGATCTAAAAAACTGGAATTCTTGGTCGCCCTGGAAAGCGGAGGATCTGACCTTAGTCATAACACATGGAGAAAAAACCAAAGGCGTTGGAGCCAGCCAATCATGGGTGGGAGATAGTGGGGACGGAGCTCTTACCATTACAAAAGATTCTCCAACGGAGGGGATCGAGTACGATCTTGTCTTTGACGGCGGCACCTATGTGTGTAGGAGCGCTATGATCTACGAGCATTTGGAGGATGGGGGAACAAAGGTTACTTGGACAATGTGGGGAGATATGGGGACACCTGTTATAGGCGGTTACTTTGCCATGATGATGGATTCCATGGTAGGGGGCATGTTCGATAAAGGTCTTTTCAATCTTAAGAACACCGTGGAGGGGCAGGTTAAAGATGGCTAAGCGCTTTTGGTAGCGAAGTTGCCTGATAAGCAATATCCTTTATTTTATAGTGTATGAGCTTTAGCAGAGAGAAAGTTAAATTAATCCCGCAATCAACGGGTGTGTACCTACTAAAGGATGCAAAGGGACGCTCTATATATATAGGGAAAGCAAAAAACTTAAGGAGCAGAATACTATCTTATCTCAGCGAAGGGGAGTTTGTGCAGAGACCTCAGATTATGTACTTAATGAAAGACGTGGCAGATGTGGACTATTTCGTAACTCGAAACGAGCGCGAAGCTCTAGTTTTAGAAAATTCCCTCATTAAACAAAAAAAGCCCAGATACAATATCCGTCTAAGGGACGATAAAAACTACTTATCTCTCAGGCTCGACCCGAGGGAAACCTTTCCCAGGTTATCGCTTACGAGAAGAGTTTTAAAAGATGGTGCGATATACTACGGGCCGTTCGCATCGGCCGATGCGCTTAAAAAAGCAAAGCGGCTCATTCATAAAATATTTCCGCTCAGAGACTGTACCGATGAGAAATTCAGAAGACACGCGGCCAGACCCTGTCTTAACTATTACATGAGTCTCTGTCTGGGGCCGTGTGCCGGCAAGTCAGGGGAAGAGGGTTACGGAAATGTGGTGCAGCAGGTGCGCATGTTTTTAAAAGGGGAGAAGAAACGCATTATCAAACTCCTTAGAGACAATATGAAAAAAGCATCGGATGATATGAAGTATGAAGATGCGGCCAATTACAGGGATCAGATTAGGCTGCTGGAAAAAAACCTGGACAGGCAAATGTTTGTAACTCCAAACACAAAAGATAAAGACGTGGTGGGATTTTATAGGGAAGGGCAGAAAGTTGAGTTTTCGGTCCTTTTTTTTCGCGGTGGAAGTTTGGTAGACAAGACAGATTATTCTTTTAAAAACGCAACAGGGGAAGATCAAGAAATATTAGGGGAATTCTTATCGCAGTTTTATGGGGGGAATAGGTATGTGCCGCAAGAGATTGTTATTCCCTTGGACATAGAGAGAATCCAAAACACTGTGGGGTGGCTTTCTGAAAAACAGGGTCGTAAGGTGCATATAAGTACGCCCGAGCGCGGAGAAAAAGTTAAAGAGGTCGAGCTTGCTAACAGAAACTCACTTGAGAGTTTCCAGAGGAAATATGCGGATGAGCTTAAAGAGGTCGACCTTCTTGAGAGAATCAAATTGTCTCTTCATCTCTCAAGGCTTCCGTTAACCATAGAGTGTTTCGATATTTCAAATACACAGGGAGCTACCGCAGTAGCTTCTATGGTAAAGTTTGAAAACGGCGCCCCGTTCAAAGAAGGGTATAAAAGATTTAAAATAAAAAACGTCCAGGGTCCAAATGACTATGCAAGCATGCATGAGGTTTTATCCAGAAGACTGGCAAGAGGGGAGCAGGAGGGTTGGGAGGTTCCGGATTTGATTTTGATAGACGGAGGGAAGGGCCAGTTGAACATAGGTCAAAAAATATTAAGCGAGTTAGGATATCTGGAGAAAGTGGGCCTTGCCTCTATAGCAAAAGGGAAAAGGGAGGGGGAGAGTGATAAGATTTATGTATACGGGAGAAAAAACCCAATTATTTTTTCCAGGAACTCTGAGGCGCTTTTCCTTCTTATGCAAATTAGAGATGAAGCGCATAGGTTCGCTATTACTTATCATAAAAAGCTGAGAGGGAAGAAAGCGCTTGCTTCCGAGCTTGACGAAGTGCCCGGCATAGGTGTTAAGCGCAAAAAAGAACTTATCAAGCGTTTCGGAACCATATCTAAGATTCGAGAAGGAACATTGGATGAAATTGCATCAGTCCCCGGTTTAAATAAAAAGTTGGCAGAAGAATTGAAGAGACATTTGTCTCATTAAATATGTACATTGGTTCTAAGAATTTCTTTTATCATAGCCCAGGTATTTTATTTCAAGCTCCCTTAGTCTTTTGATTTTATCCCTCTTTTGCGCAGCCGCTTCATACTCAAGATTTTTTGCCGCTTTTTTCATTTCTTTGTTGAGGGTATTTATGGTTAGAGAAATTTTCTCAGGAGCAATATCCAGCTCCTCATCCTTTTCTTCGAGCGGCACGGTATAGTAGTCCGATTCATATATTGTTGCTAGTATGTCTGTCACAGATTTCTTAATACTCACGGGAGTAATGCCGTGCTCTTTGTTGTATGCCTCCTGGATTTTTCTTCTCCTGTCGGTTTCTGAAATAGCCTTTGCCATTGATCCTGTAATACGGTCTGCGTAGAGTATTGCTTTCCCGTCAACATTTCTTGCGGCCCTCCCGAATATCTGTATCAACGAAGTTGCAGAGCGAAGGTACCCTTCTTTATCCGCGTCGAGTATCGCTACGAGCGACACCTCTGGTATATCAAGACCCTCTCTTAAGAGATTAATTCCTACAAGCACATCAAATTTCCCCAGCCTCAGGTCCCTTATAATTCCGATTCTCTCAAGCGTATCAATGTCCGAGTGTAAATAACGCACATTCACTCCGAGTTCCCTGTAGTACTCGGTTAAATCTTCCGCCATTCTTTTTGTGAGCGTGGTAACGAGCACTCTATCCCCACTGCTTACCCTTTTTTGTATCTCTTCCAATAGATCATCCACCTGATTATCCGCAGATCTTATCTCTACCTCAGGGTCGGAGAGTCCGGTAGGGCGTATTACCTGCTCTACTATTACCCCTCCTGCTCTTTCTATCTCATAATCCCCGGGCGTGGCGGAAACATATATAGCTTGAGTTACTTTTTTTTCAAATTCAGGGAAATTTAGCGGTCTATTATCAAGCGCGGAAGGAAGCCTGAACCCATGCTCAACCAAGCTCAGTTTTCTACTCCTGTCTCCAGCATGCATTCCTTTTAACTGCGGAATCATCTGATGACTCTCATCCAGAACAATAAGAAAGTCATCCGGGAAATAATCCAGCAGTGTCCAGGGAGGCTGTCCAGGTAGCCTACCGGATAAATGTCTTGAGTAGTTCTCAATGCCCGAGCAAAAACCCAGATTGGCAAGAAGCTCAAGATCAAATTTGGTTTTTACTTCAAGTCTTTGTTTTTCTAAAATCATTCCCTGCTCTTCAAGATGGATCAATCTTTCCTCTAGTTCCTTTTTTATATTTTCGATAGCCTTTTCGTGTCTGTACTTGGGCGCTACATAATGAGACCCCGGATATATAGCGGCCTTTTTTATCGGCCGCAAAGTGGTACCTCTTAACGGGTCTATTTCTTTGAGCGAATCTACCAGGTCTCCAAAGAACTCTATTCTGATCGCAGTGTTATCATGATGAGAGGGGAAGATGTCTACGATATCTCCTTTGACCCGGAAGCTGCTTCTGTAAAGATCTGACCCCGTTCTTTCATACTGAACTTCGGAAAGTTTTTCGAGAAATTTATCTCTCTCAAGCTCCATTCCTTCCTCAATCATTGTGAGTAATCCATAGTAATGCACGGGCGCTCCTATTCCATATATGCACGAAACGCTCGCCACGACAATTACATCTCTTCTTTCAAAAAGCGATGTGGTCGAGGCGTGCCGCAGCCTGTCTATATGCTCGTTGACCTGAGCGTCCTTTTCTATATATGTGTCCGTTGAAGGTATGTAGGCTTCGGGTTGGTAGTAGTCGTAATAGCTGACAAAATATCTGACCGAGTTTTCAGGAAATAGTTCTTTGAGCTCGCCGTAAAGTTGAGCGGCCAGAGTTTTATTAGGAGCCATAATTAGGGTAGGGCGCTCTACTTCAACGATTACATTTGCTATAGTGAAAGTTTTTCCGCTTCCAGTAACTCCGAGAAGCACTTGATGTTTCTCTCCCCTTAGCACTCCTTCTGTAAGCTCTTTAATAGCTTCGGGCTGGTCGCCTTTGGGCGAGAAATCACTATGAATTTTAAAAGCGTTACTCATGCGTAAGAGTTTAGCATAGCGGTAGTTAAAAGCTGTGGTAAAAAATAGCAACATATACTTTATATAATATCTATATATACTTTAGATAACTTTCATCCTGCGCTCTCCGCCCGGCTTGATGGGTGGTCTCATGACAAAAAATAGAGCCCTCTATAGGTATGGAGTTCAGGTTGCATACAAGGAGGGGGCAGAGACAAGACTCCTGTTTGAAATTGATCGGAGTGAGGAACGGAGTATTAAACAGGCTTTAATAAGAAGAAACTTCTCACCTAAACTAAAAGCCTATATTGGCAAAGGTGCCTCATAAAAATTCTATGCTTTTGTAGTTGAAAGACTGTAATTTTGCCTTAAAATGTACGTCCGATAATATTCAATTATGTAAACTCCCTATTTTCAAAATATTTAGTAATGGCAGTTAGTTAAAAAAACATTTTTGTTGAAGCATAAAATCAGTGATTTTCCTTAAAAATAATATCTAATAACTAATGATGGTTATGGCTAATAGTTAAAGTATAGAATTGTCACTGAATATAGACCAGTTTTGAAAAGAAAATGTACTCGTGTCTTTTCGGTGAGACTTCAGGGTGGTAGTTGAGCATGATAAAAATAAAATTATGTGTGATTATAGATACTGAGAATAGATAATCTGAGCAATCTATACAAGTTTGCTTCTTAACACTCTCAAATACTTTGAGTTATTTTGTAAAACAATCGGAGATGAGCATTCTTGGTTTCTAGTTACTTCTACTAACTACCTGTACTTGAAGATATTTTTACTTTTAAGATCTATGGTAAGAGTCATTGATATTTTTAACTTTGGACCTGCAATACTTCCGCCAATCTCTTAGTCTTCCCCATATCTTAAAGTCGGATATTAAATATTTATAGTTTATCCACATCTATTAATGTGGTGGTTTAAAATCTTGATTTAACTCATTGAAATTAGTTAGTATAGCCGCCGATAGACACTCATTTATGAGTGTCTATTTTACTACTTTAGGAAGGATCTCAATATGCCTCGTATAAGTTGAGTGGCTATTTGTCTCCCGACGCTTTGTGCTGCTCTTTTAGCTAAAGATTTCACGATATTCCGTCTTTTTCTTCCGGACTTATTCTTTGAAGTAGGCAATCCCGATGGTGTTTATCTGCTCAATTATTTTAGGGTGTTTTTTGCTGTGCTTACTTATTTTGGCACAGTCTCCTTTTGCATGCGACATAAAAACCGGAATTACAATTCTGCTAAAATTTTCTGCTAGGGTTTAAAGAGTGGCAGTCTTGCCAGTTCCAGTAGCACCAACAATAAGACCATAGCGATTTGTCATCTTAGGAAGAATGAAAAGCTCTTTCCCCTTTTTGCAACTAATAAATTTTGAGTCATAAGTTTATAATTCCTTTTCTGGTACGAATTGCAAAGAGAGCGATTTCTCTTATTTGTCTCTTAAGTTTTTCAAAGCTTTAATATCGTCTCCTACCTTTTCAGGGGGAGTTTCTACAATCATATTAATATTTCTAAAGTCTCGACTCTTGATAATATTTTTAAATCCTCTTGTTCCAATTTTTCCTTTACCTATGTGTTCGTGTCTATCTTTTTTTTCTCCCAGATCAACCTTAGAATCATTCCCATGAAATAATTTTATTTTTTTAATACCTATTGTAGAAGAAAGCAAGCAAATTGTTTCTTTAAATTTTTCTTTTGTTCGAATATCGTAACCCGAGGCAAATAGGTGCGCGGTATCAATACAAATGCCGATATTAGAATCTCTAACGCCTTCTAGGATTTCGGCCAATTCCTCAAAGCTGTTTCCAATTGTAGTTCCCTGGCCTGCTGTATTTTCTAAAAGAAGTTGGGTTGAAAAACCAGTGTTGTCTACTATCCTTTTTAATCCTTCAATAATCATCTTCACTGCTTGTTTCCTGTTTGTTTCCCTAGAACTTCCCAAATGGGTCATAATATATTTTGCTCCTAACGCACTACCTCGTTCAAGCTCTTCTTTGATGATGGCTATAGATGAATCTCTTAATATTTTTTTTTCTGAACAAAGGTTAATGTAGTAAGGAGTATGAATATAATATTCTGCAATATTGTATTTAGCGCACTCGCTCAGAAATGATTCAATTATCCTATCATTCAACTCAGCCGGCTTTCCTCCTCTGGGAGATCTGGAAAAGATTTGAAAACATTCACACCCCAAACCATGAGCTCTTAGTGGAGCCTCATCTATTCCCCCGGCTATTGAGACGTGTGCACCGAATTTCATAGCAGAAAGGTATTTTACCGGGTTAGAGGAGTATATGTTGAGATAAGAGCATTCTAATACCGCTATTGCATTGCTATAATGTTTTTTATTTTTAATTTTCCTCTTTTTAAATGCTTTGTTTTTACTTTTATTATTTTTTGTTATTATATAGATGGTATTGTGCAATAGCGGTATTAGGAATGATTTAAGCAATCCAGACATGCATAAATATTACTTCTAATAATAAACTTATGTCTACTAATAAAGCCCACCGTCCGCTAAAATAGCACAACTTATCTACTCAAAACTAACCAAACGACGATATTGTAGAATAAATAATATACTAATCGTATTGATAAACCCGCCTATCACATGATAGAATTAAGAAAGTCTTTCTTAGTAACGAAACTAAAAGATAAAACCAAACTTAAATAGTCTCGTTCAACATAGAGCAAACTTATAAGGAACTTACTTTGAGCACTGAGAATACAAATTTACACCCGCAAGATATTGTGTCCGCTTATGCTGACTTGTTAGCTACCATCAACGAAAATGAAGAGCCCGAACCATTAAAACTGATACCTTTTGCACTACCTGAATCCCTCTTGCCTTTCCCATCAAAAACTATCAGGCATGCACTGGCAATCTATTTACTTCATCAAAATTACACAGAACAAAGAAAAATCATTGAGGATGCTTACTCTTATCTGGATAACTTTATCCCCGACGAAGAATATAACCTGTTCCATTCACTGCAGGCTTCCATGAATATTAAAGGCCCCATTAAAAAAAGAGCCAACAATAGCGCCATCCGGATGCTAGACATAATGAATAGGCTGAGAATAAGAACTCAAAACATAAGAATAAGAAAAGAAGAATCTATAGAGGAATTAAATTCTCTTAGACGTATTATGAATTTACCTGATAATATATCAGAGCTTGATAGTGATGAAATAGGCTCCATCAATGAAGAAGTACAAGAACTTAGATTAAATCTTTAACTCTTCCCTACGCCATTCATAACCATCGTCTAGATTCAAGAATAAATCAAAGGGTTTCTTTACTGTAAACATTAACTTTTTCCCTTTCAGCTGTAAGTTCGTAAGTACAAAATTGATTAAATGCCTTTTTTGTTCAACTTTCGAACTTTCAAACAACTCATATGCCTTAGATGCAATATCCATAAGGCAATTTAGTGTTATTGTGAAATCTTCATCGGCTAGTGTATGTGCATGAAGTAATCCATCCAATTCTATTTGTCTCTGCTTTAACTCATACACTTTTTTGTCATATTCAGTGTTAGTAATACACCTGTACTCTCATATATGAAGGGTAGTGGTTTATTATCTATGTATTTAAGCTTACTCTCAGCGTAATCTTCAGCTTGTTCTTCGTGAATGGTTAGTCTATGACCCTCTTCTTCTTTTTTGGCTTCTATGACTCCTAAAGGAGTTCTATCAACGAATAATACATAATCTGCAGGACCGACATCAGTTTGATATTCCCTTACAGCAAGACCTCTGCCTGCTGAGAAATCAACCTTATCTTTGTCTTGTACTATCCAGCCAGCCTTGCTGAGCATGTCATCAATGTTTTGTCTGGCTTTCTGTTCAGGTGTAAGAGACATAGATATATTAATAGTACATAGTTAATAAAATAGCAATTGACCTACCCCTATCCTAAGTCCATAAGTTAAGTTAGATTGTTGACAGGAAACCCTACAAACATTTGACACATCCAATTTTATGTATCTACGTCCGATAATGTTCATTATGTAAACTCGTAATACCGTGTAAGGTACTGCAATCATTACGAAAACGTATTTTCAGCAGATTCTTATGCCGGTTCTTCGCAACTGCTTAAAAAAATCTCGTGTGGTTGCAGGCGGTTACGATTTTGGGTAGGACTAGATTTGCCACGCTAAAAGTGCAACGAATGACCCCTGGTCAGATTCAATAATTGGTGTTGAATTTGAATTTTATTTTATCGGCCCAGAACCCACTGTAAATCTAGTAAAGGTGTGACATTATCATAATCAATCAAAAGGGACCAAAATGCGGGATTGTGTTGATTTAGAATCATGATATGGTAGTCTTTTTCCAAAGCGCTAATTTGATTTCCAGCTTGCTGCGCTATAAAAATAGCTAAAGAGGTGAACAAATGTACAAAATCTCCGAACTGATACTTCGGTATACATCTAGAAGTAAAGAAGACAAACTCAATATAGTAAAAAAGCTCGGATATAAGAACCTAAATAAGGGGTTTCGCCGTTTAGATACCCTTATCCAAACAGGTCAGTGTCCGGATTCTTTAAGAAACAAGCTCCCCACTGCATTAGGTCTAGAACCTTCTGTTATTCAGAAAGCATATGAACAAACTCTTAATCAACTAGAAGAAGAGGAAGAAAAAGCTAGAAGAGAGTAGAGAGGAGTACGAAAGAAGGACATTCCGTCCTCATATATGGGTTAAACATGAGCGAGAATACCCACCAGTAGGAAGTATATGTATAGTAGGTTTTTTAGGTATAGATAACTGGAAGGTAATAACTCTCCCAGAGGATATTCTTGGTCTGCAATGGTCTGAGCAATGCAAGACTGTAAGGGAGAAAATAAGAGAACACCAATCTCAAGAGTATGTAGATACAGGTATATTTAGGAAAGTAATAGGATATATTTATCGTAAGACTTATGATAAGAGTTTTCTCTTCTCCACTAATGGAAATCTTTTAGGGATATATAGTCCGAAAGTAAGGAAGCCCGAAATATATCTGAAGGTGGGAACAAAAAGATTCATGAAGGGTTGCTGAAGTAAGCTTTTAAGCTATGAGGCAGAAGAACGGAAGGCAGGTCTTTAGTTGAAATGAGGTATGTATCGGATCAATTGTATATACCTGAGAGGCTTGTAGGAGACCGTGGAAGCGACTTTTTTTGATTTACTAGTCTCTCTAAGGGTAGGCTTTCTGATTAATCTCAGGAAACTTGAAAAAGTTTTTACTTTAAAGCCGAATTACTCCCTATTAATAGAGCGTTTAGTATGACCTAAGGTCTAGATACACCACTTCCCATTAAGGACTAAGCATATAAAAGTTGTACTGTTCCCCTTTAGTCAAGCTCGATTTAAGTTGGAATTATGAATATCAATACTAAACAAAAAAGGGAGCCGAAGCTCCCCTTGAAGTATTTAAATTGAAGTGTATTTAGACTTTAAGCAGTTACTTTCCTTCTTCTTATAACCATAAATCCTACAAACCCCAAAATACCTGCCATTACTATAAGTCCCCATTCGGAAAGGGTTGGGATAGTTGGTGGCGGTGGCTGTGGCTGCTCGAAGCAATAAAGGTGCAGCCCCCCCCCGACTCCGTCGCAGTCGGCATCGCTGGCATCCGTCCAATTGGTTGTGCTTGCGATGTTGAAGCCAAAGCTGGTGGTCTGTCCCCCATCCGTGTTGTCGGTCCAACTGTTACATGTACCAACTTGGGTCGTTCTAAGCGCGATTCCGGCGGGGGTAACGTTGGTCCAATTTATCAGTCCCGCCTCCGCACCCCCGCTGACCGGGACGCCAGATTCGTCCCTATCAATTGCGTGCAGGAGTGTCCCGTCCGTTACTAGGGCGATGTAACTGTTCGCTACGGTGGCGCCGTCCGTGAGCACATAGGGCACTGTTGACTGCACAAACCGAGTGCTTGGTGACCCCGTCTGGTCAGCTAACCACGCCATGTAAATTCCGGGCAAGCTCGCTTCCGCGGCACGCGCGTTACAGATCGCGTCTGCACCAGCGAGCCCATTTAGGTTGCCTTGGTGGAAGGTGCTGGTAGTGAAGACTGTACAGAAAGAAACCTCAGCACACAAGCCCTGCGCATTCGCCGTGGGGGCTGTGAAAAATCCGCTGACAAACGCTGTGGCTAAAGCGGCTGTTAAAATCATTAATATCTTCATGTTTATACTCCTCGCACCGGCGCTATGCCGGTTTTTTTTAATAAGACGGTGATAAAAGACTACGAAACACATAATAGAGCCTCATCGAATTGGGGAGGATTGTTCTTAAACTGCCTATCATCTTGTAC
>PVMK01131902.1_pt1 | contig 10687 bp, 9 predicted proteins | sample 1853481 | NCBI WGS metagenome assembly PVMK01 (sample SAMN08533507, study PRJNA380276) | Marine sediment metagenome, whole genome shotgun sequencing project. | reverse complement strand
CGCCGGGTCATCGATGTGTATCCGGTCGATGGTGGTCTCCGGAACGGCCAGTTTCACCTCCATTGCCCCCTTGGCATCAATTTCGAACACTTTCTGCCCGACCTTCACCTCCTCGTGCGGCTCCACTGACCGCCAGGCGATAGCGCCATCGTAAGGGGAGAGCAAGGTCGTCAAACGCAGATTGCGTTTTGCAAGATTCAGCCTTGCAGTCTGAAAATTAACTGCGCTCCGGGCGGCTTTATAATTATATTCGGCGGCATCCAAATCACTTTTTGCCCCCGCGCCCTGTTTGAAAACCCTCTTTTGGCGTTCGAGCTCGGCCTTTGTATTGACAACATTGGCCCCGGACTTTACAAGTCCAGCCTGGGCCCCATCCACGTCCAACTGGTAGGGCTCGGGATCAAGAACCGCCAGCACCTGATCTTTTTTCACGCGATCGCCGATGTCAACTTCCACAGTCAAAACCTGTCCGCCGACCTGGAAACTGAGGCCGGAGGAATCGACGGCAGCCACAACCCCGGAGAATTTGCGTATTTGCTCGGTAGCCTGATCACTGATGGTAATCGTCTTGATAGACCGGATCACTTCAACAATTTCAGTTTTTTCTTTGCATGCCGTCAGGGCAACCGCTAGGCACAGCAGCCAGATCATCCGCTTTAACCTCTGTTTTGTCATATTAAACCTCCCGTAGAAAAATAATCGTAAGGGTCTTGATGCTGCTCGGCTGCGCCGGGCGATGATGACCCGTCATTACAAATAGGTACTAATAATAATGCTATAACGAAATTATTCAATTAAAAAATTTCGGGCTTGGTTCTAACCTCGGCCACGGCTTATTCGTAGGTTGGGTTGAGCATCCTGATATCTATTGTTGGGTTTCGTTCCTCTACCCAACCTACTTGCCAGCCATTTTTATGCTATCAGCGAAACCCAACTAAATGGCCGAAGATAGCTATCTATGGATCCGTTGTTATACCCAACCCGGACAAGCTTAGCCGGTCTCCGCGTAGCAGTGATCCCGCTCGCGGGGTTGTAGCGAAGCGTAAATCCCGCTTTATCGGGGAATTGAATATTGACGATTGAATATTGAAGATTTGTGGTATCGCTTCGCTCTGTCTTTTCTATTTAAATCGATCGTTCGACCGAGTCGTTAGACTCTGAGGCTCTCGAAGGGAGGCTCTCGACGAGTAGAATTGCTTGTAAGCGTTCACGGGTTCAAAGCCCGCCCTGGCCTCTCTCCGAGCTGTATGCTCTATATGCTCTACGAGCAGGAAGCCGGCTCGTAGCCTATGCCACGTAACCTATGCCACGTAGCCTACGCCACGGAGAGTGCGACTCGTGGCATGATTCCAAACCCCTGCTTGAGTAAGCTTAGACTGTACTTTTCGCATGTATAGTGCCGTTGATCGGTCTGGGCCAGAGGTTCAAAGTTGCATTCTCGTCCCTGGACTGCATTTGGATTGCATATTTACGAGAAAATCGTCAGCTTCGTCAGGCTAAACCAAAATTTTGAGCCAAATTGGCAATTATTTGGCAAAATGAGCATTTAATAACCTTTGAACCCTGAACCTGTGAACGATTACGCTATGGCATAAATCCTTCGCAAACAGGATGTGATTTCAACAAATAGCTACCAATATCATAGTAAAAGCACTATTGAAAGAGATTCAGTGATTTGATTCGCTGCTCAACTCGCCGACAAACTTCAAAATACCATCAAAATCAAAGTCCTCTGCCAATTGAATGAACTTATCGCTGATCGGGGTGATGGTATCTGATTGAGCCTTCAGCTCTTCGGCAATCGACTTTACGCCCATCACATCTCCCGTGTCAACGGCCTCTTTGATTCGGCTGCAAGCCCCCTTTATTAATTCAGCCGGAACTTCGGCGATCATTTCTTCAGATATTTCACAGGCTACCTCTTCGGTTGAAGGGCCTAAAGTTTGAACTGCCTTCAGGGCCTGGTTGATTGCTTTTTCCAATTCTGTGAATTTTTGATTCAATTGCCCGGCAGTTGACGACTTTGCTTGGTTGCCTTTCACCAGTTTTTCAATTTCCACGGTGGCGGCCTGAAGATCCGTGGCCGCCAGATTGCCGGCCAGCCCTTTGAGGTTGTGCACCAGGCTGTGAGCCTGCTCAAAATCCCCGGCAGCCAAAGCATTACTGATTTCACCTGCAACCCCGGTATATTGGCTGCCAAAATCAAGCAGCAGCTTTTTGTAGAGCCGTTTGTTGCCTCGTAAGCGCTTTAAACCTGCTGAAAGATCAAATCCTGGTAAGGATTGCGGAAGCTGCGCTTGATCCGATTCAGAAGAGGCATCAAGCAGTTGCGGCTTCCGGACGGCGGCCCGCTCTGCAACCGGTTTGATCCACTTCTGCAAAGTCGCAAACAACTGATCCGGATCAATGGGCTTGGTAACATGGGCGTTCATACCCGCTTCGATGCTCTTGGCTCATCACCGGCCATCGCATGGGCGGTCATGGCAATAATGGGGATGCTTTTGAATTCGGAATGCGGAATGCGGAATGCGGAATTTGTATTCTGACCTCTATCTTCTACTTTGAGCTTTGAGCCTTGAGCTTTCAGCTCCTTTTCCGCTTTGAGCTTTGAGCCTTGAGCTCCGTTTCCGCATTCCGCATTCCCACTTCCGACTTCCGAGTTCCCCATTCCGCCTTCCCGCCGGGGCGTGGGCCCCTCTGGGCCGGAGGCCGACTTCCCACTTCCGGATTCTGTCTTCTGTCCTCTGTCTTCTGTTCCCCATACATCAGAATCCGCGTTAGCGGAGACTGATTCCCACTTCCGAATTGCCCTCGTGGCCGTATACCCATCCATCACCGGCATCTGCACATCCATCAGGACCGCGTCATACCTTTTTCCCTTGACGGCGTCGACCGCCTCCTGGCCGTTGCCACATACAGTGACAATGAATCCGACGCCTTCCAGTATCTCTTGGGCCACCTGCTGATTGATTTCATTGTCGTCCACCAGCAGTATCCGGGCGCCCCGAATCTCCTGCATAGCGTCAGCTTCCTTTTGACGCTTTGCAAGGCGTGACGTCTCGGGTATTTCTTCGCCGAACGACTGCATGATGACATCAAAAAGCGTGGATGCATTAACCGGTTTAATCAAAAATCCATCCAGACCGCTGCTCTCAGCTTTTTGCATAATATCTTCTCGACCGTAGGCCGTCACCAGGATAATGGCGGGAATCTTACTGAGCGTGGGATGATGTTTGATGCGGCCGGCGGTTTCGATACCGTCCATCCCCGGCATCCTCCAGTCCATAATGACGAGTTCGAATGGCTTTTCTCCGGCAGCGTTTTCAACTTCGGTAATTCCTTCTGCGCCCGAAGCAGCCAGGGCGACATCAAAAGAAAATGATTGCAATATATCTTCTAGAATCTCTCTTGAGGTGACATTGTCATCCACCACCAGGACTTTCATGCCCCGCAAATTTGTTGAAATCGCAAAGCGTTTTTTTACTTTTTCCCTGCCCAATCCAAAACTGATCGTAAAGATAAATGAAGTGCCCTGTCCATATTCGCTTTCCACCCAGATCTCTCCGTCCATCATATTGACCAGTTTTTTGCTGATGGCAAGACCTAATCCGGTGCCGCCGTATTTGCGGGTGGTGGAAGTGTCGGCCTGTGAAAAAGATTGAAACAGTTTGCTCATCTGCTCCTCGGTGAGCCCGATACCGGTATCACTGACGGCAAACTTTAATTTAACCTGATCTTCCTTGCGCTCCACCTTTTCAATGGAAACGACGATTTCACCGGATTCGGTGAATTTAACCGCATTGTTTGCTAAATTGATGAGCACCTGCCCCAGCCTTAATGGGTCACCGACCAGAAATCTGGGCACCTCCCGATGGGTATTGAACAGGACCTCAAGATCTTCTTTTTCCCGCGCTTTGACGGTGATCAGGTTGGCCAGGTTATCCATCACATCATCCAGATTGAAGTCCACGGCCTCCATGTCCATTTTGCCGGCTTCGATCTTTGAGAAATCCAAAATGTCGTTGATGATACCTAAAAGAGAATTGGCCGAAGTCTGGATTTTTTTCAGATAGTCGCCCTGTTTGGGGGACAAGTCCGTTTTTAGCGCCAGATGCGCCATGCCGATGACTGCATTCATAGGGGTGCGGATCTCATGGCTCATACTGGCTAAAAAGTCACCCTTGGCCGCGTTGGCATCGTCGGCCGCCTGTCTGGCCTGGATCAATTCCGTTTCCATGTGTTTGCGTTCGGTGATATCCTGTTTGACGGCCACGAAATGGGTAATCTCGCCGTCGCTGTTTAAAATGGGGGAGATGGAGGCGCTTTCCCAGTATTCTTCACCGGATTTCTTGCGGTTAATAAAATCACCCCGCCAGGTTTTTCCGGAAAGAATGGTATTCCATAGCTTTTTATAATATGATTCTGGGAAGTTGCCGGACTTTAAGACCCTGGGGTTATTCCCGATGGCCTCCTTTTTTAGAGTAGCCGGTCACTTTGCAAAAAGTGGGGTTGACATATTCAATAGTGCCATTCTTATCGGTAATGACCACCGATGCCGGGCTGTTTTCGGTGGCCCGTGACAGCTTGCGGGCTTGCTCCTGGGCCATTATCCCCTCGGTAATATCGACGATGGAGCCGGCCATACGGTAGGCCTGGCCGCTGTCATCCCAGAGGGCCTGACCCATGGTGCGGTACCAGCGGTATTCGCCGGTTTTGCACCGCAGCCGACAGACTTCATTGAAGGGCGCACGATGGTCCAGGTGGTTTTGCAATGTGGCAACCATTGCGTCACGGTCATCGGGGTACAGGCTGTTTTCCCAGCCGGGGAATGAATCTTCACTTTCATCGCCGCAATAGCCCAGCAATTCTTTAAAGCGTGCTGAATACCAGGCCTTGCCGGTCTGCGGCTCTAAGTCCCAGAGACCGCCGCCGGCTGCTTTGACTGCCAGCGAGAATCTTTCCTGACTTTCAGAAAGCTCGGCGGTCCTTTCCTCGACGCGCATTTCAAGCTCGTCATTGGATTTCTGTAACGCACGGCCGGCGCGTTCTTCGATCACCACCGTAAACAGCCAACGAGCCCAGTGCCAGTAAGGCCGTGATTCCCAACACCGTCAGGATCACCGTGCGGATGGTATAAAAGGGGCCGAGGGCATCGGCTTCATCGATTTCGGTGGCCAGCCCGATTTTGAGCTGATTATCCCATAACCAGGCGCCGTATGTTCGCACACCCCCGGTAATCCCGGTATCCTGCCACATTAAGGCCGGATTTTCCCTTGGTTGCTTCCCGGGCCATCAGAGTCAACGGCTGCTGGTATCCGGGAACCGACGGCGTAAAGCCTTGGGTCAGATCACCGCCGGGGTCACGAACGCTGATGGATAAAATGCTCTCTTGGTCCTTGCCGATCAGACCGGATTTACGTAAATCCTCATCAAATCGGCTTCCGGAAAGCAGCTTGCCGTATCGGCTGAAAGCATATGTTTCGCCACTTTTGCCGATGCGCCCCAGCTGAATCAGCCGGGTAAAATCCCCGGCAGGATCGACCCGCTGGGTGACCACGGCAATCACGCTGCCCTGTTTGTTTTTTACAGGTGCCGCGAAAAATATGGTGGGAACGGCCCTGGATTTATCTTCAGAAGATGGGCTCACAGGGACATTGGACCATATGGGAGGTACCATGACGGTCTCACCCTGAAATGCCCGGTTGAGAAGATCCAACGCCTGGTTGGCGATCAGGTTTTTGTTCCCGATGTTACGGTTGCGCATGGAGGCGATATTGATAAAATCCGGCGAGATAATGAAAAATCCTGTCTGCCCGGCCTGGTCTCTATTGCGCCGGAAAAATGCGCGTAATTCCCTTAAACTTTTGCTTTCAAGCAAAGAAATTCTGTTGCGGGGCACCCGCAACTGGTGTTCGGTCAAAGAAACCAGGCGCGGGTCCTCTGACAGACGGATCAGCTGAAATTTGTTGGATTCAACCCACATGTTCAGCGATTCCCGGGTAGTCTGCAAGACGATCTGGAGGGCATCGCCTACATCGGCCTGCCTTTTCTCTTTGACCCTGTCAAGTGAAAACACGGCCAGAACGACCACCAGCATGATGAAACAGCCGGCTAAAATCATTAAAATGCTTAATTTTTGGGTCGATCCCCGTTCATTGAACAGCGAACGGCTCCTTGAACGCTTTAATCGCCGGAGTAAAAACCCCACCAGACCGGCCATAATGACCGCGCTGATAATTATCGAAATAAAAGACATTAAACCTTCTCCATTTTTTCATCCAGATTCTCTACTGAGAGCAATGGTATGCGCAGGTCGTAAAGCGCTTTGAGCACCCCGGAAAGCGCAGCCTGATCAACCAGGTACCCGACCAGGTTCGTCACCGTCTCTTTGCCTGTCGTTGAATCCGTCGAGACGCGCATACCGCCAAGTAGATCTGACCAGGCGGAATCGATGGGCCCCTGTACCCGAATTCGGTACGTGGCCGGCGTTTCTATCTTGAATTTCTTCCACTTGGCTGATTGGGGCATGACTGTCTCCGTTTCTTTTAGTACCTATTTATTGAAATCACATCATGTTTGCGAAGGATTTAACTAACAAAATATTTTCCGGCTCGCCCGGATTGGGTTTTTGCCTTTCTTTCAGGAAACGTGAAAATCCTGTTAATCCTGTTAATCCTGTCAAAATAAAATATAAGGTGCCGAACAAGAGATTTAAATTCCCCAAAAGGTGTAAAAAAGGGGTATTGATGGCATATTTGGGGATGGTTCTATCTTCGGCCATTATGTTGGGTTTCACTGACAGCTAAAAAATGGCTGGCAAGTAGGTTGGGTTGAGGAACGAAACCCAACAAAAGATATCGGAATGCTCAACCCAACCTACGATTAAGCCGTGTCCGATGTTATAACCAAGCCCGAATATTTGATTCTTCTCAGTAGGTGTTAAAGGATGGCATGGTTCACGTGTTTTGTTTGAGGAGACCCAGTCCATAGGCTTTTACAATGGCTTGCTGTCGGTTGTGAGCGTCGAGTTTTCGGTATATGTTGGCCGTGTGCTTTTTTACCGTTTCCGGGGAAATAAAAAGACCTGCAGCGATGTCTTTATTGCGCAGTCCCTGCCCCAGAAAAGATAAAATCTCGAGTTCACGATTGCTCAAAGGATCGTCAAGTGCCTGGTTGCGCATCCATGGCTGCTGTTCGGACTGAGGAGAGGGTTTATCCCGCTCGTCGACGGATTCATAGGCATCGAAAGCGACCAGGATCCGCCCGATATAGTCGACGGCCTTGCCGTTTTGTAAGAGACGTCTCAATAAATCCGCCATCCGTTTGCCCAGGTTTACGAATGGACGGATGTATCCACCCGGCCAGGCCAGGGTCACGGCATGTTCTAAAACAGTTAGGGCCTCGTCGGTTTTACCCTGTATTTGGCAAATTAGGGTCTGCAGCAACAGGACTTCAATCATATGAGAGGTGTTGTGAGCAGCCTGGAAAAAATGCCCGTGTTCCCGGAGCTTCTCTGTTGCTTTGCGCAAGCCGGCCTCTGATTCCCGGGCAACCAGCACCCGGCACCGGGTGATGCGGGGCACTTCCAACCAGAATAGCGTTGTACCTGTATCAAATAAAAAATCAGTCGCCTCCAGCCAACGGATTGCCGGCTCTAAATCGCTCTGCAGGAGACTCAGTCTGGCTTGGACGGAACGGGCAAAAGGCAAACAGGAGGGGTTACTGGACTCCTGAGCGAATTCCAGCATTCGGTTCATGGTTTCGTTGGCTTTGTCAGGTTGCTGCATGGCCTGATAAGAAAGGATCAGTCCTGCATAGCTATCGATATCCGTGTTTGCATGCAAAGAATATGCTTTTCCCACTGCCTGAGAAAAGTGATGGCCGGCAGTATCCAGGTTATTCCACTGGTAGTGGAGGTTTCCCTGCAGGTATGAAGTCCATACTTCAATGTGTGCATTGTTGATCCTGGTTGCTATATCCCTCAACTGCCGGGCCACTTCGTCAGCCTTAATCAACTCACCTGACAGCAGGTGAATGAAAAGAAGCGAACCCAGCAGGCGGAGCTTACGTGTACCTTCAGATGTTTCATTATACAGCTTCCTTTGAAACGTCTGAATAGCCGTCTTACCCTGGCCTATCATCTGACGGGATACGGCAACAAAAATTTCAGCCTCGTTCCTTATCCCCAGATTTGCCGGGGGTATCCGTTCCAGAGCGCGGTCGAGAAGTTCCAGACTACGCGTCCCCTCTCCTTGCCAATATAAGAGAATTCCATTGAAAAGATCTATCTCTCCGCCTAGTGATTCTTTCGTTTCCTCACCCAACAGAGTTTCAATATTTTCCAGCAGCGGTGGAATCGTCCACAGGGTAAATTGAAAATATAACACCCAGGCCTTAGCCAGCAGCAACTTCGGCCGCTGCTGCACGATCTCATCAGGCAGTTGGTCTAACCACTTTTCAAGGATATACCACTTGTCTTCATTCAGTGGTGTGTGCCTGTTTTGTTCAACCAGTTGCGCAGCGGCGGAGAGATCCCCGGCAGCCAGAGCGTATTGGAGGGCTTCATCGATCAGGCTATTCTCGGCAAACCAGCGGCCGGCTCGCCGGTAAAGCGCTAGGAGGTCGTCCCTGTTGACCCGATCTTTTAGCCGGCTCTGCAAGAGCTTTTGAAACAGGTGATGGTAGCGAAACCACCGGCCCTGTTCATCCAAAGGGATCACAAACAGGTCGGACGTCTCCAGCCATTCTAAAAATTGCTGCCCGCCCATTTTACACTCCAGCGACCGGGAGCCCGGAACGCACACGGCATCACACAGTGAAGCGCAAAAGCGATCCAGAATTGCGGTTGCCAACAGATAATCCAGGATCTCCTCCGGCTGGTTCGTGAGAAGCTCAGCAAGCAGATAGTCGGTAACATAACGGTTTTCCACCGGTAAGTTCGTTACCATGCGGTCCAGGTCTGACCGGTGTCCCAGAGAAAGCACCGCCAGACACAGGCCGGTTACCCAGCCTTCGGTCTTTTCTTCCAGTAAGGCGGTGATAATGCCGTCAACCGGCTCACCGATCAACTGCTCAAGGAATGCTCCGGTCTCTTCCGGCGAAAAACGCAGGTCCCGCACACGGATCTCGCCCATTTGACTCCGGGCGCGGAAACGCGCAAGCGGAAACGGCGGATCAACCCGGGAAGAGAGCACCAGGTGCAATGGGGCCGGCGGATGTTGAAGCAGTTCGGCGATCAGGCCGTGCACGGTTTTGTCACTGATGGCGTGATAATCATCCAACACCAGAATAAAGGAATGATCGATCTGATCCAGATCATTTATCAGGCTGTGAGCCAGAACGGTCAGTGGAGGTAAATTGGGGGCATTCAGCAAGGCCTCGGTATTTTGACCGGCACCGGGAAAGAGGGTCTGAACAGCGTCCAGCAAATAGGCCAGAAACAGATGCAGGTTGTTGTCGTTCTGGTCCAGGGATACCCACGCACTTGGCATATCGGACGTCTCCAGCCAGCATGCCAAAAGGGTACTCTTGCCATATCCGGCCGGCGCCGAGACAACCATCAAAGGTCGTTGAAGACACTGGTCGAGCCGGTCCAGCAAATGCTGTCGGTGAAAATGATTCCGAACAACACGAGGTCTGTGCAGCTTGGTGCGTAAAAGCGGTATGCCGGTTTTCTCATCGACCATTATTGACGAACTCGTAAAAAATCAAAAGGATACCCAAAGGCACACACCCAGCCAGTCGAAAAAAACATAACAATTCACTATCTTATTGCAGCAATAGTTGTCAACCATAACATAAATAGCTCTTTTTCCTTTCGCCATTCTCTGATTATACGATAATACCTCCTGGAAGATAGAGGGCACGACCAGCGCCGGCCGCATTTTAGGGTTAACAAAAAAGAGGGGGCGGTGTGGCCTCCGGCCTCTCCGAGTTCGCTTCCAGCCCGTAGGCTTACAGGCCGCAAGGAAGGCCAGTATAATAAGGGGATGAGGGGGATAGAAAGAGATGCATTTGAGGCCAAAAATTGGGTTATACGTTAATGCTATTTTGCTCGACTTAATTTTCTGAATCTGAATTTCTGATTTTGATACACACAAAAATTGTTCTTCATATTATCAGCATATTTTGCTAAAATTTTGGCTATCACTTGTTGCTTCTCCGAGCCTGTAGCATCCTCTAATCTTAGAAGCAAAATAACGTCAACCAGGAATTTTATTTCACTGGCGCTCATGCGGAAATCTCTACTGGAAAAACTTGTTCTTCATCGACAAGATTAACGGTATAAGCAAATACAGCCTGGATATCTTCTTGTTCGAGTTCCGGATAATCTTGGAGCAATTCATTTACTGTAACGCCGCCTGCCAGAGCCCGCAAAATTTGTTCCACGGTAATTCTCATGCCTCTTATAGTTGGTTTGCCAACCATAACCTTTGGATTTATTGTAATCCGTGATAACAGATTTTCAGTATTCATGTTAACACCTCTATTTAGTTTCGTTTTTCTATTCTTTATCCGAATATTCAATCCGCTATTTGAAGAAATTCGTGATGAAAACACCCCGAGTCCTGAATTATGTATTAACATATATTTTATTTCATATCAATTCCGGTCTTATTTTGTGAATTTATATGAAATTTTCGGGTTAATCAAAATCAATGGCCGGGACCAAGCTTCTCGGCGAGCT
>PVMK01188369.1_pt1 | contig 10690 bp, 12 predicted proteins | sample 1853481 | NCBI WGS metagenome assembly PVMK01 (sample SAMN08533507, study PRJNA380276) | Marine sediment metagenome, whole genome shotgun sequencing project. | reverse complement strand
GAAAAGAGGGATGTGGTTGATTACAGATACCTTGCCATAAACACAGGTTCAAGCATTCCAATTTACAGTACACATATCGTATTTCTTACAAAATTGCAAAAAAGGCAAACCCAGCGAAATAAGTTTACCCTTTTTGAAAAACGATATCACAGGTTCTGAACCCACTGTTAAGATGTTTGATACATAGCAGATAGTGCAGGTCTTGGCTTGAGGATTTCAAAGCAAAATCTTAAAGATTTTATGGCTTCATTTTTTCAAGATCGAAAGGCTAACAACTTTAAGCGTAACGTTACTCTGACAATTATTATAGTTCTCTTGATCTTATGGGTTAATTTATTTTTTCCGCAAGCAGTTTAGCCGGTATGTCTAAATTATAGATTTAACCAATTATTGTGGCTTTTATGACAGTTGAGGATTCTTTGAGAAAAAAATCCCCACCCCTCACATAGAAGGAGCGGGGATTTATTGAAAGGAGAAGCGTCAGTTGCGGGTGTTCCCTGAAAACAAGGGAACACCTACTGAAAGGATTAATACGGTGCTGAACTTATAACCGGACTGTATTCTTCAACTTTGCCGGTCTTTAGCCGTTTGTTATAGATATTTTCCATGTCCTGGTATACCTGAAAGACCTGGAAAAAACCGTGCCAGTGAGCATAGTCCGGGGCGCCCATGGCGGCCCCCTGCCGCGCCCGCCGGCCGACATGATGCCACAGGTAGTACGCCAGTTCCTGGAACCCGTCCTGCCAGGGATCCTTGCCCAGCAGGCCTTTTTCTTTAAGCTCTGCCTTCATTTTTACCGCTCCGTCCCAGTACTTGTTGTACAGGCCTACGGAATTGTCCAGCATATCGCGCTGTGATTTAATATGGGAAGGTCCGTGGCAATTGGCACAAACTTTGAGCATCAGTTTTTCACCTTTGACACCGTCACCGCGGTTACCGGAGCGAACCACGGATTTTTTGTGCATCAGGTCCCACTTCAAGCGCTCCTGCACGTTATGGGTGGTGGCCAAATCCCCGATCCCGCTCATGTGGCAGACAGCGCAGGTGGGTGCTAAATAATCCCCCGGTTCCCAGGCATCCGGCGGGCTGTCAAATTTCCACTCATCGCCTTGGGTCAGAAATAACTGGCCATGCTTGCTCTCCATAAAAATTTCGATATTGGGATGATCCGGTCCCAGATGGCAGGCCCCGCAGGCCTCGGGCTTTCTGGCATCGGCCTTTGAGAAGACATGGCGTTCGTGGCACACCGAACAGGTACCCACCGAGCCATCCGGATAAATCGTACCCACGCCGCCGGGCCAGGTCTCGTTAATAGGCTTGTTGTCCGGTCCCAACTCTACCTTGGTGCCGTGACAGGGCTGACAGCCGGAAGCACGCGCGGCCCGTTCAATGTTGGTCGCTTCTTTGGGAGTGCCCCAGGTCCAGGTAAATTTCTTTTGGGTCATAAAACCGCCGCCCTCGTAATAGAATTGAAGTTTGCTTAGGCCGGCTCTTTCGGGACTCGTCACCGCGCCGCTGGCCAATTCGGCGTGGCCGCTTTTAAGAAATTGCTCTACTTCCTGGGGATGGCAACGCGAACAGGTTTTGGAAGAGACCATGGGCGAAATAAAAATTTTGGTTCCTTTGAGGCCTTCGCATTGGCTGGCCATGGGCGAGGTTTTCTCCACCACATGACAGTCGTAGCATGAAATCCCGGCACTGGCCATACGGCTGGCCCGCCAGCCTTCAAGGATGCCGGGCATTTTTTTACCGTGGCATTCAATACAGCTCAAGGCCTCCTTGGTGAATCCTCTCTTAATTACGAGTTCCTTTGGTGCTAAATTGGGGTATTGCGTTTGCGCGGAAGCAACAGCAACAGTTCCTGCAACAAGCAGGGCCAAACACATGATCCCAATTCTGCTCAGTGAATACTTCATGGACCCCTCCTTACAATTTTTAGTTTATAAAAAATTAGAGGCTTTTTGCGCCTATTTTGAAATATTTATTCACTTCGGCTATCATATCTTTATGACCGACATGCGGATGGCACTCAGCGCACCTCTTGGTCGTTTCTCCTCGCAAATACGTGCGGTGGGCCAGAAATCCGCCGCGCGCGATACCGGGCGGAGTTAACACATGATGGCAGCGGCGACAGGCACTGTCAAAGGTGAATTTCAAGCGATTTCTTTCCGTAGCACCGGCCCAGTCGTATGTAACGGGGTCAATATAGAGATTGTGGATGAGGTCACTGGTGCCGGTCGTGGCCTTGACCATGAAAAACTGGAAAAAATTACCATGGGGCAGGTGACAATCGACACACTGAGCCGCAAATCCTTGAGGATTTTTGCCGCCATGGACCGCCTGTTGCCAGGCCGTTCTAAATGGAGTCATGACATGGCAGCTGACACAAAAAGTATCGGTATTGGTGGTTTCAATCATAAAACCGGAAGCAAGCACTGTCACTATTGTCAGAACAATTCCTACCGCCAATCCGAACCACCAGCCCTTTTTACTACCGGACCTTTTGGGTGTAGCCTCTGAAGCCATTTAAGTAACTCCTACATATGGTATTTGTGTTTGTCCTGTGTGTTTAGCAGACAGAAAAATCTAAGTTTAATGAGTCTATCAAATTTGTGATGTTCTATTCAGGTGAATCTCCTCCTGAATAAAGGTTAAACGATTGCAGGGCCAAATCACAAAACAATCAAAACTGAAAATGAAGTGCGAATCGAGTGCGAAGTCAATAGAGTATAAAGGGTTCCATAATGGAACTCTCATCAAGGAGTTGAGCCGATTTCAAGGTAGAATCTATATTAACTTTGATATTATAATATTTTTGTTATGTCAAATATTAATTGTATAATCAAATAGCTATATGCGACATTGTGGTATTGATTGGTGGGGTTAATTGATAGAAAAGTATAGGGGGGGATGATTACATATATCTTGCCATACACACAACCTGAAATCAATACATGCTGATTACATATACCATAAAATGAAAAGGGCAAACCCAGTGAAATGGATTTGCCCTGCAGAAGACAGTAAAAAATGCTAATCTCAAATTTATTCTTTGAGATTTTTTCCCGGCTTAAAAGTGACAACGTTTCTGCCCTTAATCTTAATCTTTTCACCTGTCTGTGGATTACGTCCCATTCGGGTTTTTCGATATACATTCTTGAATGTTCCAAAACCTACTAAAGTCACTCTGCTGTTTCTTTTCTTCAGCCCTTTTTTAACACCGTCAAGAAATGATTCCAATGCTGCTTTTGCTGCAATCTTTGTAATACCTGCATCTTTAACCATTTTTTCGATCAATTCTGCTTTTGTCATCTGTTTTTCCCCTTTGTTTTGAATTAACGCCTAATAATAAAGTGGTTATAATAAATAAAACAAAATGTCAACTGGTAAAAGCCTACTATATAAGGATTTAAGAGAATGAACACGCAAATGAATTTGATCTCCGCTACTGCATTTTACAAGGCTTTTAAACTCTCAATCTGGCATTCTCTGTCAAATTGAATCGCCAAACCATAAGGGGTGGAACGCACCATACTTCCTGTGAAGCCCCTCAAACTCTTCACGTCTTTGAGCCCTTTAATGGTGTCACTCGGGATGGTGAAATCCAGAATAAACCGTGTTTCTTTCGGAAAAGACGTTAGCGTAGTAATGAATGTTCCGGAAGCACATATGTCTCTGGTTGCAAGATCGATAACCTTTTTTTTGCCCGACGTTATGTCTTCAATTCTTACGGGGAGTGGAAACGTAAACCTTTCATGTTGACGTCGCTCTTTCATTGAAAACCCCTTTCTTTACTAAAAGAAGTCCCTTTTAAGGTGATGAATGATGTTTCGGTAAGTAAGGCCAAACATTAAGTTGGCCGACCGCTGCCCAAGCGGAGAGTTTCCACCATTGTTCGCACTTCAGACAATGGAATAAGAACTCAGAACTTCCTGCTCCATCTCGTTCTATGCCTTCTAAAATCAGGTTTTTGTGAGTTTTAATCATTTCATCAAGGTGTGGCAGGGGATCTATAGCACCATGTGTGTAGTTCCATTGCTTTACACGGCTTTCAAATTGTCCGCAAGCTTCACAAATATTCATAATCAACCTCCTAAGATACTGAGTTAATGGCAATCATTATAATAGGAGTTCCCTTTTTGATCATAGGGTTGAAAACAATGAATCAAAAAGAATTTATTTAAAATAATCGACAGTATTGATATACCCTTCACAACTATTAGGTACCGTTTTTTCTTCACCGCCAATTATTTTTAGTTTTCTTCGGGGTTCCTTTTTTTCAATATCTCTCGGGGCGAAATACAGACAGTAACCAATATCTTTCGTAGATGAAGTAGGGCTGCTAACGAAGAAACCACATTTTTTGCAACTTCGAGTCATATTACCCCATTAATAAGTGATTTTGGGTGTAATAGATGTTTATGAGAAAGGGCAGTTTCAGGAAAAACCACCCCTTCCCATATGATAAGGAGGTTAAGGCAGGTCCGGCCAAAGTCATTGAGCCGACATTCCCTCAATTGATTTCATACAACAATCTATTTGTCAAAGTCAATGCTGAATATTGTAGCGTGGAATACGGATGTAAAATACCCATCTAATGGAGGGATAAAAGGTGAGACCTGAGATTTCCTCTCTGACCCTGTAAGCCAATCTTCCTTCGTATATTTTTTCTGTGGGTGTCAATTGTTCTCGGGGATACGTTCAGAAGTTTTGCTATCTTTTTGCTGGGGCTGCCATGCCTTATTAGATTTGCTATTCGGATTTCTGTGGGTGTTAGGTTTAAATATTTCAGAGACATTTTTCGAGTAAATGGAGATATGATTTCCTTCAGATTATATTCCATAATACTCAAAAAAGCTTCCTGTTGATCATCCAGTTTGGTTTTTTTGATCTTTTCAAAATATGGCTCAATCAACTCTTTTACGTTCGTCAACACATTATCTTCTAACTCTATCTTATCGTCTTCTCTTTTCTTCAATAAAACTGTCATTGCCGTATTTATTTCTTTAAGACCATTTGTCTTGATTTCAAGATCTCTGGTGCGCTCTTTCACCCGACGTTCAAGCTCATCGTGAGCTTTCTGAAGTGCCTTTTCAGCTCTCTTTCGGTCAGTAATGTCTGTAAAAGTCGCAATGTAACCTTGCAAATTACCTTCAGCAGATAATAAAGATGCTCCACAGACCACCACATTATGTCTCCCGCCTCTTTTTCCGACAATTTCGACCTCATAGCATGAACCTTTACCCTCCAATCGTCTGGCGCGTTCACGATCTATCATTTCAAGACTTTCGGATGAAAAGAAAGAATGATAGGTCTGGCCGGAAAGCTCTTCAGGGCTCTCAATTTCAATCATGGAACACATGGCAGGATTAATATACGTTGTATAGTCTTCCAAAGTGATCTGCCAAAAACCGACCATGCTGTTTTCAGCCAGTGACCGATACCGCTCCTCGCTCACCCGTAAAGACTCTTCAGTTTGCTTAAGAGCTGAAATATCAGTAATCACTGAAAAACTGCCCTTGAATTGACCGTTATCATCAAATATAGCTTGTGGCGACATGATTGTCTGAATCTTCCTGCCGTCTTTACATGTCCATTCAATCTCATAGGGTTTTACTTCACCTTTTTTTCGAATAGATGTCTGGTTTTTTAATATTTGTCTGTTATGATCATCAAGGAAATTCATTACCGGTTTTCCAATAAAATCGTCTGGTTTATAATCCAACATTTGGCAAAACTTATTATTGACATAAGTTATCAAACCGTTTTCATTTTGTATTCCTATGCCATCGTTCATCGTTTCCACTAAACGGCGGAAGCGCTTCTCGCTTTCTCTCATAGCTTCTTCTGCCTGTTTAATATCACTAATATCACGCAGTATTGCCATCATACCGATCGGTTTGTTTTTTTCGTCCCGAATGAGTGAATTATGCATCAACGTGGGAAAGACAGTGCCATCACATTTGACATGCCAAATTTCACCCTTGAATCTACCAGTATGTTTAAGCTCCAAGTTGGCTGTTTCCACAGATGGCAACTGTTCAGGAGTATGGAAAATAGACAGATTTTTTCCTACGAGTTCTTCGGGCGAATATCCGTGCATCTCTGCAAAGACATCATTTGTAAATTTCAGATCACCATCCAGATCAGAAATAGCTATGCCTTCATTACTTTGCACAACAGCTAATGACAAAAAGTGCAGTCGCTCCTCCAAGCCCTCTTTCTTAAGGAGTTCTTTTTCAAGTTCCTTAACTTTTCTTTCCAATTCTTCATAAGTTGGTTTATCAGCCATTAGGAAATCCTCCAAAAACAAAAAAGGCCCATAACTTTAATATCTTTGATACTGTATATGGGCCTTAATACGTCACACAGGGACTTACCCCCTGAATATATTATCGTTTATTTGGATATATCATTGGCATTATACATTAGTCGGCAATTAATTTGCAAGAAGGGATTATTTTGGTGATGAGCACATTAAAAAATAACAATTTAAAAGTGCAGATATCTTGCCATAAAAACAACCTGAAGTCAGTTCATGCTGATTACATATATCATCGAAATGAAAAGGGCAAACCCTGTGGAATGGAACTGCCCTTTAGAGAAAACGATATCACACGAATTTTTTGGACATGATATTTGTATTTCATAGTAGAGAAACGTAACATAAAAAGCGTGCGGTTTTACGTTGCGCAGCGAAAAAAAACTTTACCAACCACTTGTTTTTTATTGATTTCGTACTTGTTGCTTATTTACGAAATTAAGAAATCTATCCGTTATAGAGAAATTAATTCAATTATTTTATCACGAGTTGGAACACTACCGAAAAATCTAACATTCCCATCTACAATAAGCACTGGTGTCATAAGATAATTAACAGAAGACGCTGCTTTTTGGCATGGTTCGAGAATATCATCTAATTCTTGACTCCAATAATCCGCAGAAGTGCAATTGTCACCGGCAAGGGCTTTGTTTTTTTCGATAATATTATATACCTCATCCCAGTCTACCTTAATTTCAGCTTCTTTTGAAACATGTTTGGCTGTACCAATCTTAAGATTTAACTTTCGGCCTAAAGTAATAGCCTCCTGGGAATCAAACGAACAATGGCTTAAGTATATATCATCTCTATTTTCTAACATTTCATCAATCATTCGATATAGTAAATCACAACGTGGGCAGGGTGGTTCCGTACCAATAACTAAAATTTGTCTTTTATTCATTTTTCTCCTTTTGTTCGATAACCAGCGATTATACAGTTCTTTTTATCATGTAAATTGTGATGATATACAGAAAGGTTAGAAAATGTGATGTCTTCAATTTCCAGATACCTTGCCAAAAGCACAACCTGAAGCCGATTCTTTCAGATTACATATACCATAAAAATGGAAGGGGCAAACCTTGAATTAAGCACTTACGGGCTTTTAACCTTTAGGTGTTCTTCTTCCTTCTTTTTCTTCGGCTGAGTCGTTGCTTTTTTCAACCCTGACTGGCGGTTCTTGTCCCGCTGTTTCTTATGTTTCTTGCCCTTTGTGATTTTCTTTAACATTTCTCCTTACCTTGAATCAGGCACTTACGGGCTTTTTCCTGTTTACGTTTTTATGTATCTCCTTAAGACACTTCTTATCTTTTCTGACCAAAGCACATAGCTTCGGATTATCAATATCTCTACAATTATTATGGTTAGTCAACGGACACTCTGGATACATCTTTGACATTCTCTATTCCTTCTTGTCTAAATGCTCCAGGCCAATGACCATAGCCATATCCTCAATTAAATCCCTCAAATGGCTTTCAGAAACAGCTTGTAACTCTTCTGTGGGAAGCTCCATAGTACACCGCTTACATAAGGCTACCTTGTCTCGTTTCAGCAGTATTTGCCTGGCACTCCCTATCAGGATATGTTCACAGACTCCCCAAAGATTCTCTCCTTCATTCTGGGACTGATCTGGATTTTCTTCTGATTTTATAGTTTTTTTATCCAGTTTGCGTTGTCTCTTTTGTTCTTTCTTCTTCTTCCTTGCGGATTCTTTTTGATGTTTATTAAATGAATATTTTGATCTTGCCAATTTGTTACCTCCGTGGCTGTTATTTTTGATAGTGACAAAAGGAAAGGATCTATGATCGGACTTTTTTGCGGTTTAAGGCTTGATGATAGTGAATTGTGAAGGTATAAATTCAAACCAAACAAAAGGGCATCCCCTCAATATTAGAAGGAATGCCCTTTTTACTCAAAACATAAGGTTAGATCACAGTGACATTTGCAGCAGCAGGACCTTTTTGTCCTTGCTCTATATCAAAGGAAACTCTGTCGCCTTCATTGAGGGATTTAAAACCGTCTGCGTTGATTGCTGAATGATGAACAAACACATCCGGACCATCTTCTTGCTCAATGAACCCGAAGCCTTTGCCGGGATTAAACCACTTAACAGTTCCATTGGTCATGATAACATCCTCCTTTCAAAAAATTTTCAAAATCTTAAACTGGAGGATGCCACATTAAAAAAATGAACTGTTCCTTCAGAAAAAAACCACCCCACCAATTGATGGTGAGGCCTTGTTGAATAAAATAATAATAACACTCTTTGTGCCGAAAGCAAGCTAATTATTTATTTTTTTTAAAGAAATTAATAATATATATACCTTAAAAACATAACCTTAGGTCAATATAGCTTGTCACAGTGTGTAGTCAAATCGATTTGAGGCCAGGTGCAGATTGAAAATGTCAATTTCCACTATATCAGAAAGGGATTTAGTCACAACATATTGAGGTCCGACTAAGCACAGCTCAATTCCAGATACCTTGCCAATCTAGCAACCTGAAGCCAATTCTTTTTTTATCCATATATCATAAAAATGAAAAGAGAAAACCATGTGAAACTGGTTTGCCCTTATTGAAAAAATGATATCACAAATAATTTAGAGTCTCAAAAATCTGTCAAGCAGATACCTGTAACGTGGATATTACTGGCGGGATTGGAGCGTAGATGTCTTTGTTAGTGTCCACATCCACCAGCATGACCACCGCAGGCATGCTCTACAGTCATTTCAGACATTGTGTTACTTTCAAATAGTCCGATATTGTCTCGAACTGTGCCTTTTGTAGCTTTATAAACTTTGATTCCCATTACATTTAATTTATTGATAGCACCTGCACCAATGCCGCCAACAACGATAACATCAACCCTTTTTCCATCTAAAGCTTTTAAGGGATTGCACATACCGTGCACATGGCCTAAGTCTTGATTGCTAATTGTATCAATTGATTTTGCTTCTGTATCAAAAACGACAAAGATTGGAGCCGAACCAAAATGACCGAACACTTCACTATCTAATCCTTTATCTGATTCAACCGGAAAACATATTTTCATTTTTAAACTCCTTTGATTTTATTTGCCAAAGCGTACAACATATAGACGAATTCGGGCAAGTCAACTTTTTTTAATCCTTTACGAGTTTAATCATCCGAATTGGATCACGGCTGCTCGTCATATGCGGGAAAAACATTGATGGGCGGGGTCCTCTAGAGGTAGATAAACATTGACTGTCTGGTTCGGCTTTTGTTTCCTTCCCACAGACTCAAATGTTTCATTGAAAAAACGATATCACAAATATATTAAAGCCTATCGAAACGTGTGATTTATAGCAGAAATCACAGGTCTTGGATTGAGGATTTCAAAGCTAAATCGTAAAAATTTATTGGCTTCAATCTTTCAATGTTTAAGGCAGCAATCGCCATTTTTCGTTCCAGGGGCCGGACAGCAAGATATGGGATTTTCCGACCTTCCCGCAGAGGCCTATTTATAAAAACCACTCTCGGCCAGTCAGGCTTCCTATGCTCAAAATCCCAACGTCTCAAGCGATTTGGAGCTAAATGCCGTCTTGACAATAAGATCTTCTGCTTTTATCCTAAAAAGGCATCTAGACGCTAAAAAAATCTGCTTTTTTATATGAGAGGTAAATTGCTGTATATACATGTGATTTTGTAGAAATCGCCAAACTCTTTCCAAATGGAACGCAAGAGTTTCCTCCCAAAAGAGCATAAACCGGAGATCGACCATGAATATTGCCGTTGTGGGCGGTGGTGTACGCTGCCGCATTTTATTAGAGCTGATAGAAAAACACATCTTTGCTGAATTAAACCCTAGTATAGTGGCCGTAGCCGACATAAAAAACGATGCTCCAGGCTTGGTCAAGGCAAAAAAAACGGGGCTGTTTATCACTAATGATTATAATGAATTCTTTGACATGGATGCTATCGACCTTATTATCGAGTTGACCGGCGATAATGAGGTGTTCTTTGACATTTTATCCAAAAAGAAAAAAAGTGTCCGGGCCATTAACTATAACACTGCCCGACTTTTCTGGGAAGTCGGTGTTTCCAGTATTCAGGAGCAGAACAGCGAAGAACTTCAAAAAACAAAAACTATGTATAGGCTTGTAATAAATAACCTTATACAGGACGATGTCATGGTCATTGACCTCAATTACCGCATTCTAGATATCAACGATACCCTGCTAAACAAATTAGGCCTGGAACGGAAAGAGGTTATTGGCCATAACTGCTACAAGATTTCGCATAATCAAGACGTTCCTTGCTCAGGGGAAAAACACCCCTGCCCACTATCCGTGGTCAAAGAAACCCACGAACATGCCCGCGTAACGCATATTCATCTGGATAAGGATAATC
>PVMK01129527.1_pt1 | contig 10691 bp, 13 predicted proteins | sample 1853481 | NCBI WGS metagenome assembly PVMK01 (sample SAMN08533507, study PRJNA380276) | Marine sediment metagenome, whole genome shotgun sequencing project. | reverse complement strand
CGCCCTGGGAGGCAAAGTTGCCGGGAGCGTGTCAAAGAAAACCAATTTGGTGATCTACGGTGAAAATGCTGGATCCAAGCTCAAAAAAGCGCGCGATCTTGGAATCAACACTATGGATGAAGAGCATTTCGTGGCGGCTGTGGCGGGGTGAACTCCATAATAGGCAGGTGTCATATATGGGAGAAAATCCAACAAAATCAAATCGTAACTGGTAATGATCTCGGCTAAAATCACGATAACTGATACAATCATAAGCGACTGATTTTGGGCTCTTTTTCCCAATTTAATCGGCACATTGACCCTCTATGAGCGCTTAACTATATTGCCGCGCATGTCGGATTCCCTGCGAGCGAAGGTTCTTTTGGCGCTGCATGAAGCTATAAAGCCTATAGCGCGAGCATTGCTTCGAAGTGGGATGAGTTTTCGTGAGTTTTCGGATATCGCGAAAGTGGCGTTTGTTCAAGTTGCGACCGAGGATTACGGAATTCGTGGCCGGCCGACTAATATTTCACGAGTTGCAGTTATGACGGGCCTCACGCGAAAAGAGGTCAAACGGATTAGAGACTCAAGACTTGAAAATAATGCAGTTGGACCTTCTAGGCGGAGCCCTCCAGCGGACCTGCTGCATTTTTGGCACACAGATCCAGATTACTGTACTGCGGATGGTCAACCCAGACTCCTGCCTTTTGATGGAGCAAAAATATCATTCGCCAGTTTGGTTCGCCGTTGCGCTGGCGACATTCCGCCAGGAGCAATGAGGACAGAATTAAAACGCATCGGAGCGGTAGGAGAGCATGAAGATGGGTCATTGGAGGCGCTGAATAGGTTTTTTATACCGGTCGATGATGATCAGCGATTAGAAATCGGACTGAGAATGGGAATCGGATCGCTTGCCTCCACAATTGCTTTCAACGCTAATCCTGATCGAACGGGACCAATTCGATTTCAGAGAGTCACCGATAGTTCTTGGATTGATCCTGATGAGGTACGAGATATTCAGGAGACTTTGACGAACCAGCTTAAAGAGTTTATGACGTCAATCGATAGTCAGATGAGTGGTTTAGAAACGGACCATGGCAAGGTCGACAAAATCGGCAAAAAAAGAATTGGCATCGGAATGTATTTTTTCATTGACGACGAGTAACCCATTGAAAGGAATCTGATGAGTTAGTCGCCATCCGATCTGACAGTTACCTATCTTGACGGTCGTGCATATATGAGATGAAGTCCAAACTATCTCATTTACATTCTTGTATTAAAAAAGCCCAATGCAATGAAAAGCATCAGGCTTTTATTGAAAATTTGCGGTTATCTACTTCATTGAAATGATATGCCCGTATGATGCAATCATTCTCTTTTTAGTCGTCGTAAATCCTAAGTATTCCGCCACAGAACCGGAAGAAGTTGACACTAAATGGTTGTTATACAGAGCGCCTGTATAGTCGATCTCTGTTGAACCGGATTGCGCGGTGCCAACATCGGAATTTATCTCAGCAGTCATATTTCTCACATACGCTAAAGAGATTCCATCTAAATATTGTTTGGGAAGTTTTACGATTACAGTTCCCAAATGCTCTGCTGGCCCCATGATTTCTCCAGCTACTGCTATGTAATCATCAACATTTAGTAGCTTTACGGCATCCTTACCTTTAGCAACTATCGGCAACGGTTCGCTCGTATCAAATGAAATAACGGCTGTCTGATCATCGAAAATTACAGCCTGCCCCAACACGTTGATGGAAGCCGCTCCATTAGATATTTCGGTAAGCGGCCCAAGGGCAATCAATGGAATTTCTTCAAATACAGCGATCGGTACTTGGGTAGTACTATTTCGCAGCCCGCTGGCGGTGATGCCGTGCAAGCCACTGGCAGTGATACCACGCAGGCCACTGGCAGTGATACCACGCAGGCCACTGGCGGTGATGCCATGCAGCCCGCTGGCAGTGATGCCACGCAGGCCACTGGCGGTGATGCCGTCCAAGTGGCTTTCACTCATTCCCAAAATTAAGCTGCCATCTGCGTTTATACCCAATAACGTCACGCTTCTTGACGTAGGTATTGTCATTGCATAGATTGTAGCGATACCAGGGGCATCATCGGCGGCAATATTTGCCGAGCCAGCGAGCGCAAGAAAAAATGCTGCGAAACTTATAAAAGATCGCTTTGAAATTTTCGTGACTAGCAGAGAAATCATATTTTCGGGCTCCCGGCTGCATTAATAAAAACAGCTCTTTTTATTTAATCGCTACGACTCGTGATTAAGTCGTTATTATTCGCTAGATATTATTCAGGTGTCCTTTTCTTCGTTTTCGACGTAGTGATAGATACCCAGTCCGGTTCTGATTTGTTCCTCTTTCGTTGGATCGGGCGGCTCTAGTTGAGATAGCCAATTATCAATTTCTTCGAGAAGCAATTGCGCTCTCTTTTTTATGAAGGCCCTAAATCTCGGCAGATCCTCTTTTTTAATTCCATTGTCAGCGAAAACATATCTTTCAAAATTTCGCTTATCCGGATTTTTTTCTCGGATGTTTCGGTCGATTGTGCTAACAAAGTTGTAAACAACTCCCGCTAGCCGTTCCAACATATCTGGTTCGTCAATAGCAGGCGTATAGGTACGTGTTAACACCTTGTACCAACCGGGTTCTGTTTCCTTTACCGCGCCTATGCGAATCAACTCATCTAACATCGCCCTGGCAGCCATATCTCCGCTATAGCGCTGAACGATTTCCGAAAAATCGCGGCCCTCTTGACCCTCAAACTGAAGTTCTAGCGGCAAGCCATACGGCCCAGTAAAATCTGAATCAGTATGCCAACCGGTGAGTACGCGACTTACACGGCTTAGGTTACTTTTTTGTTCTTCTTTACCTCTTTTTTTGGTGCCAACTAAACGAGCGACTTCTTTTCTCGTAAGCCCGGTCAATATTGCTATCCGGGCTTGTGACATCTTTCGATGTGGAACTTTGAATTCAGTTGAAGCGACGTCTACATAAACTGCTTTCCCAATGTCCGCGAACTCGTTAAATGCAACCCCGTTTCTAATCAGGATTCGAACAAGCGGCTTCAATAAACGCCGGTATGCATCGAGTATCCCGCACTTTAATTCTGATTCCATCGTTATACATAAGTACCATAGATCGGGACAATATTCCCAAAAGTTAAATCGGTCAAGCAATTTACATAATAAATTCGGTAGCTTAGGGGCAATATCTGAGGTAGAAATTAATCTGCCGTAGATTCAATATGTTATATGTGGTCGAAGAGAGGCAGGCTTTAGGCTAACTACCTGATTTTCCATATTCTTATGCCAATTGCGGCGGTAAATGCGCTAATTTCCGCGTCGTCACCAGGATGGGATATTGTTAAATCGAAGTTGCTTGGGTAGGGGCGAAATCGCCGGCGGATATTCCCTGTCAGCCGGCTTATACATAAGTACCATAGATCGGGACAATATTCCCAAAAGTTAAATCGGTCAAGCAATTTACATAATAAATTCGGTAGCTTAGGGGCAATATCTGAGGTAGAAATTAATCTGCCGTAGATTCAATATGTTATATGTGGTCGAAGAGAGGCAGGCTTTAGGCTAACTACCTGATTTTCCATATTCTTATGCCAATTGCGGCGGTAAATGCGCTAATTTCCGCGTCGTCACCAGGATGGGATATTGTTAAATCGAAGTTGCTTGGGTAGGGGCGAAATCGCCGGCGGATATTCCCTGTCAGCCGGCTTGGGAGGAGGCCAATGCTTTGATGCTCAGCGCGTGAATATCGGTGTCCATCAAGTCGCCGACGGCATCGTAAATCAACCTGTGGCGCTGGATCGGCGGCAGGTCTTTAAACTTGTCAGACACGATAGTGATCTGGAAATGGCCTCTGCCATCCTGGGCACCGGCGTGGCCAATGTGCTTGTGGCTTTCATCGACAATTTCCAACGCGTCGGGTTTTAGCGCCGCATTGATCCGTTCACGGATCTTATCGATTCTTTCTTCGTTCACGGTAGGACCAGTTTGAAGGGCTTAACGGTTACCGAGTCGTAAACGCCGATTTTCGTGAATGGATCTTCACCTGCCCATTGCTCGGCGTTTTCGAGGCTGTCGAACTCGGCGATGACAATACTGCCGGTAAATCCGGCCGTACCCGGATCCGGTGAGTCGATGGCAGGACATGGTCCGGCTATGATGAGTCTTCCTTCGTGGCGAAGGTGTTTGAGTCGGGCGAGATGTTCGGATCTTGCTTTCGCTCGCAGGGAGCCGCTGTTCGCGACGTCCTGACTTATGATTGCATAAAACATATCAGTTCCTGCCAAGCTGTTAGCTTTCCTGATTCGTATCGGGCCGCTCATCCGGGGTGCGACGCGCTAACCACACTGCTTGAAATATGATGAATACGACGGTCATTCCGAGCAGGCCGAATAGTTTGAAATTTACCCAGATGGCTTCCGAAAAAGTATAGGCGACAAAGATATTCGCCGCGCCGGCAATTGTGAAAAAGACAACCCACATCAAATTAAGTCTTTGCCAGTCGGATGAGGATAATTGTATGTCTTGGGCGGCGGCCGACTCAAGAATGCGGCGTATGATCGGTTTCTCCCCGATGAAGCGGCTGCCGAGAAAGGCAAGGGCGAAAATCCAGTTCAACACTGTCGGTTTCCATTTGAAGATCAGCTCGTTTTGTAGCAACAGGCTGATTCCACCAAGGCCTACAACGAGAGTGCCGGAAAACAGGAGCATTTTACTCACTGTGCCGGTAATAAGACGCGTGGCGATGATCTGAATCGTCATCGCGATCATGATGACAACGATGGCTGTCTGGAAATCGGCTATCCAGTAGGCGATGAAGAACGCGATGACCGGTAATAAGTCGAAAATCGGCTGCATATATACCTTCGGTAATAATCAGGTCAGACCCACAAAGCAAGACGCGGATCATACTGAAATTGATTGCCCGGAGTGCAAGACAATTTGATTAACCGCTGCAAGCCCGGGCCCGGCTACAATAGGCTGCATGACTCAGCGCTTTGATATTCATCCACAGGATCCGCAGCCACGCCTTATCAGGCAGGCCGTTTTTATGTTTCGCGATGGTGGCCTGGGAATTTATCCGACGGACTCATGTTATGCATTTGGTTGTACATTAGGAAATTCACAGTCGGCCCTGGAAATAACCCGGATTCGAAAAACCGATAAGGCGCACAATTTCACATTGCTTTGCCGGGATTTATCAGAGATTGCGATTTATGCGCAGGTTGAAAATTGGTCTTACCGCCTGCTAAAAGCTCATACGCCTGGCCCCTATACCTTTATCCTCAGGGCAACACGGGATGTACCGCGCCGGTTACAAAACCCGAAAAAGAAAACGATCGGGATACGCGTTCCGGATCACCCGGTATCCAAAGCGTTGTTGTCCGAACTGGGTGAACCGATCATGACTTCGACCTTGTTGCTACCGGACGCTGAATTGCCACTCAACGATCCGGATGAGATCTATAGCCGGATGCGCGGTGACGTGGATTTTGTGATTACCAGCGGAAGCTGTGGCGTCGAACCGACCACAGTTGTCGATCTGACCGGTGAATATCCAGTGGTGCTTCGCCACGGCAAAGGCAGCGTTCAGGCTTTCGAGTAAATGGTGCGTGGCAATATGCCACAGGTATAATCCCCGGATGCCGGACAACCAAATTTCAGACGTAGTTCGACTGTTATCTGTAGCTGCAATTCCGATTCTTTTCGGTATAACAGTGCATGAAGTCGCGCATGGCTGGGTGGCGCGTCTGTTTGGCGACCGCACAGCCGAAATGATGGGGCGCCTGACTCTCAATCCGATCAAACACATCGATCCGGTCGGTACCGTGATTGTCCCGCTGCTGATGGTCTGGTTCAGTGGGTTTCTTTTCGGCTGGGCCAAACCGGTGCCGATCAGCGCGCGCAATCTGCGCAATCCGAAACGGGACATGATCGCGGTCGCGCTAGCGGGTCCCGGGGCAAATTTACTCATGGCGCTTGGCTGGGCGCTTATCTATAAGTTGTTTGCGTTGCTCGCCGGTCCACTGGGAGGTGGGGTCGTGTTTTTTCTGCAAATGGCAAGAATAGGTGTTTTTTTCAACCTGTTATTGATGATTTTTAATCTTCTTCCTATCCCGCCCCTGGACGGCGGTCGAGTGTTGCGCGGGCTGGTGCCCGAATCCGTTGGCCACAGACTAGATGCGCTGGAGCGATACGGCCTTATAATAGTCGTCGGGTTGCTGGTGTTTGGGTTATTGGGTCCTGTGATATTTTTTGTGCGACGTATAACGGCGTCCCTCGGGATACCGCCTATTTAATATGGAAAACAATCCGGACTCCGGTCCGAACCTCACCTTAGTCAGCCCGGCCCCCAAGGAGCCGGTGCTGTCGGAAGAAGCGTCGGGCGGTAACCCCGCCCAGGCAGAAATGCCGTTTGCCGTAGTGGCCGGCGAACCCGTGACCACATTACCGCAGGATCTCTATATTCCGCCGTATGCACTGGAGGTATTTCTCGAGGCCTTCGAAGGCCCGCTTGATCTGTTGCTGTACCTTATTCGCCGGCAGAACCTCGATATCCTCGATATTCCCGTCGCCGAGATTACGCGCCAGTACGTCGAATACATCGAAATGATGAAGGAATTGAATCTCGAGCTGGCGGGCGAGTATTTGCTGATGGCGGCGATGCTCGCCGAGATTAAGTCGCGCATGCTGCTGCCACGGAGTACCGATGACGAGGAGGATGAGGACGATCCCCGAGCCGAGCTGGTGCGCCGCTTGCAGGAGTACGAACGATACAAGAAAGCCGCGGAAGACCTCGGTGAGCTGCAACGGATGGAGCGGGACCTGCATCAGGCCAGAGTGGAAGTGACTGATCGTAAAACGACGGTTCCACCACCGGACCTGGAGATGCAGGAACTCCTGATGGCTTTCAAGGATGTGTTGTCCAGAGCCGAGATGTTTGCGCATCTGCATGTGCAGAGAGAACCCCTGTCGGTGCGGCAGCGCATGTCTGAGATATTGGTGAAACTCACGGATGATCGATTCATCGAATTTAAGGATTTGTTCGACCCTCGGGAGGGCCGGCTGGGGGTTGCGGTTTCATTCATTGCGTTGCTGGAATTGATGCGGGAGGCGGTGATCGAGCTGGTTCAGTCGGAACCTTATGCGCCGATTCATGTTCGTGCCGCCAGCGGCGCTAATGAAAAACCAGATTAGTTGACGGTGACTGTTTAGTAGTAACCAGATCCAATGTGTAGATTGCCAGGTAAGGGGTTCTGTTATGGATAGCAAGCAGCTCAAGAATACTGTCGAAGCAGCATTACTTGCCGTTGGTCGACCGCTGAATGTGGATAAACTGCAGGCGTTGTTCGGCACCTCTGAGCAACCCGCCCGTCAGGAAATTCGTGCGGCAATCATGGAATTACAGGCCGATTACGCCGAACGCGGCATCGAGATCACCGAGGTTGCCAGCGGTTTTCGCACCCAGGTCAAAGCCGCTATGGCGCCGGCACTGGAGAAACTCTGGGAGGAACGTCCGCCGCGGTATTCGCGGGCATTGCTCGAGACCTTGTCGATCATCGCGTATCGGCAACCGGTGACGCGCGGAGAAATCGAGGATATTCGCGGCGTTGCGGTCAGCACGAATATTGTTAGAACACTGCTGGAGCGCAACTGGATTCGCGTAGTTGGCCACCGCGATGTTCCGGGGAGGCCGGCCATGTTCGGCACTACCCGGGAGTTTCTCGATTACTTTGATCTGAAGAAACTCGATGATTTGCCTCCACTGTCGGAACTTAAGGATTTGGATAAACTGAATGTGCAACTGGATTTGCCGGACGGTGGCGTCGGCCCGGATCCCGAGTGGACTGATGTCGGGGGGCGGCAGCAGGATGCTGATGAGATTGATAGCCTGGTCGGCCTTGAGGGTGAGGATGTCACTGAAGATAGTGATGATGCCTCGACCTTTGAAGGCGGAGACGCTGATAATGTGGCGTCGATCGAAGATGCTCGGGCCGCGGCGGCTCAAAATTCATCGGCTGAGCTTCCGGTTTCGGATACGGAAGAAAGTCAGTCCGCAACTGTACTCCCCCTCAAGCAACCTTGAGCCGCTGACGCGGCCCAGGGGCATCTCTGTCGCGAAATAGCGGCTTGGGCTTTTCTTCCGATGTCTGAGCGCTTGCAAAAATGGCTCGCCGGGCAGGGTCTCGGGTCGCGGCGGCAAATGGAATCCTGGATTGTCGATGGGCGAATAACGGTTGACGGTCAACCGGCGGTTCTTGGCCAAAAGGTCTCCGGTCGCGAGCGCATCAAGGTCGACGGCAAGCTCTTGCGTGTCTCGTCGAACCGGGCACCGCGGCCGAAAACCATCATGTATCACAAGCCCGCCGGTGAAATCTGCACACGTTCGGACCCGCAGGGACGGCCGACGGTATTCGATCATTTGCCGCATCTTAGCCGCGGCCGCTGGATAGGTGTCGGGCGCCTCGACTATCAAACATCCGGGCTATTGCTGTTCACGACAGACGGCGAACTCGCGAATCGACTGATGCACCCGTCATCTGAATTGATTCGGGAATATTCGGTGCGCGTTCTGGGCGAAATCGGACCCGCTGCGGCAAAAAAACTGCGCCGCGGCATTGAGTTCGAAGAAGGACCGGCGCGCTTTGAAACGCTCGAATTCGCCGGGGGGGGAGGGGCAGAATCGCTGGTATCGGGTGAGCGTGGCCGAGGGACGCAATCGTGTGGTGCGGCGTCTTATCGAAGCAGTCGGGTGTCGCGTCAGCCGCTTGATCCGGATTCGTTTCGGGCCCATCAGCCTGCCGCGTCCATTGCCGGCCGGTAAAAGCCGCCCCCTGCGTCCGGAAGAACTCTCAGCGCTATACGCAGCCGTTGAACCGCAGAGCAAAGCCGGGCGATGAGGCGGCCCGCCGCGTCATGCGTGGTTAAGCAATTTCCACTGGTCTGCCGTAAGCTGATTCGGAAATATCCCGTAGACGGGTGGTGGCCCGCGCGAGGTCGCTTTGAAGTCATGGTGGGCGCCATACTGGTGCAGAACACGCGCTGGGCTAATGTGGCCGCGGCGATCAAGACTTTACGGGTGCGCCAATGTCTGACGCCGCAGGCGATTCAGGCGTTGCCAACCGGGCAGCTACAGATATTGATTCGATCGGCGGGTTGCCAGAGCGTCAAGGCGCGGCGCTTGCGCTCGTTAGCGATGCGGATCGATCAGCTTGGTAACGTGCGACGCATGGCGTCCATGGGTACAGAGGCGCTGCGTGACGCTCTGTTGGCCGTGCACGGTGTTGGAGCGGAGACCGCCGACGCAATTCTGTGTTTCGCTTTCGACCGGCCGGTTTTTGTTGCCGACCAGTACGCACGTCGCTGGCTGGAGCGAATGGGTTTCGTGTCAGTCAGTGAGTCGAAAAATTACGCGCAGTGTCAGCGCCGCGTGAGTGCTTTATGCGATGGCGTGCAGGTCCATTATCGGGATCTGCATGCGGGCCTTGTTCTGCACGGCCAGGCGCTCTGCGGGCGGTCACCTCAATGTTCAGAATGTTTTCTGAAGGAATCCTGTAACTTTTATAATAAACAAGAAGTTAAGAGTTTAACTTAATTTAAAATATAACTACTGTGAATCGAAGCTTTGGCCGGTAACGCCGCGACTGTCCGGACCCATCAAATAAAAGTAAGGCGCCAATATCTCTTCGGGCGGCGGCAGGCTGGCAGGATCCTCTGCCGGATATGCGGCCCGTCGCATTGCAGTGCGCGTGCGGCCCGGATTCACGCAGTTGACCCGAATCCTGCCCGCTTCACTGGTTTCATCTGCCAGCACCTGGGAAAGGCCTTCGATGCCAAATTTGGATACCGCATAGCCACCCCAATAAGCTCGACCGACACGCCCGACGCCACTTGACGTGAACACAATCGAAGCATCCGCAGAGTTGTTGAGCAGCGGCAGGAGCACCTGAGTCAATACAAAAGGAGCCGTTAAATTGACGTGCATGACTTCTGTCCAGAGGGCAATGTCGTAATGTTCGATGGGCGACAGTTGGCCGAGGATACCCGCGTTATGCAATAGCCCATCCAGGCGGCCGTATTCTGCTGCGATGCTATCGACGAGTTGCATATAGTCAGGCCCTTGCGCGTCGGCCAGGTTCATCACGGCAATGTTGGGTTGCGGAAAACCGGCGCCGACAATTTCGTCGTAAACAGATTCAAGTTTGCTCAGTGTGCGTCCCAGCAGTCCGACATTCGCGCCGAGCCGTGCGAAGCCGAGCGCTGCAGCTCGACCAATACCACCGCCGGCGCCCGTGACTAAAATCACTCGGTCTTTCAGCAGGTCGGGAGCGGGTTGATAATTTTGCGGATTAAAACTCGGCATCGGAGTTTGATGATGCGTCAATGTGGGTTGTTTGCTTCATCACCTTCCGATTGCGGCGGATCAAGCTTTGGCTCCGTGTCGGGTCCAGTCAACGTGTTAGTGTCGGAAAGATCTTCAATGGTACGCGTCGTGGAGCTGACTTCATCGAGTTCTTCTATCGGTTTCTTCGTTAATATACCGAGCTCGACAAATTTACGCGCGCCCGGAAGCACGGACCGCTCCAGTGATCCGACCGCGCTGTTATAGGACTTTACGCTGCCTTCCAGCTGCTTGCCAAGGCGCGCCAGATGCCCGGTAAAGGTCGCCAATCGG
>PVMK01118214.1_pt1 | contig 10691 bp, 7 predicted proteins | sample 1853481 | NCBI WGS metagenome assembly PVMK01 (sample SAMN08533507, study PRJNA380276) | Marine sediment metagenome, whole genome shotgun sequencing project. | reverse complement strand
AACACAAGATTGTGAAAACCCACATAGGGCTCGGTCAGGCTGGGAAATTTACCGGAGGCATCCCAGTCGAATTTACCGCCATCCACCAGTAAACCGCCGATAACGATGCCGTGGCCGCTGAGGAATTTAGTGGCGGAATGTAGGATAAGGTCGGCACCCAGCTCCAGCGGTTGCATCAGGTAGGGGGTGGTGAACGTCGAATCCACCATCAGTGGCAGATTTGCGGCGTGGGCAATATCCGATACCGCAGGAATATCCAGCACATCCAGCCCCGGGTTGCCCACAGTCTCGGCGAACACCAGGCGCGTATTGTCCCGGATCGCAGCGCGAAAGGCCTCGGGATCGCGGGTGTCTACAAATGTGGTTTCGATGCCAAAACGCGGCAGGGTGTAGGCCAGCAGGTTGTGCGTACCACCGTACAGGGCACTGGCGGCAACAATATGCGAGCCGGCTTCCATCAGCGTAACGATGGCCAGGTGCAGCGCCGCCTGCCCGCTGGCGGTGGCGATAGCGCCAACCCCGCCCTCCAGTGCTGCGATACGTTCTTCCAGCACCGCGTTGGTGGGGTTGCTCAGGCGTGAGTACACGTGCCCTGTGCGCTCCAGATTAAACAACGAGGCCGCGTAATCTGAATCGGGAAATGTGAACGAGGCCGTCTGGTAGATCGGCGTTGCCCTGGCGCCGGTCGCGGGGTCTGGTTGTGCGCCGGCGTGCAGGGCCAGGGTGTCCAGCCCGGCGTATTTTGGTCCCGTCATGGTGTGCTCCTGAGCATCTGGTTAGAGGCGCATACTTAAGCTCATTTGGCACAGCTTAACAAGTAGTGGGCGCTTCCCTAGAAGTGTACCCCCTTCATCAGCGAAGCCAGCGCCACCTGCTCGTTCGATACCTCTACTTTTTCCGGCTTTTTGCCGCGGGCAGCGGCTGAGTCGCCGAACATGCGGAACACGGTGTTCATCATAACTTCCGAGAACTTCGGTGCTACTGCAGTCATCACCTGCAGGAAGATACCCATATTTGTGGCGATGCGCTTGGGCTTGTTGATCACTGCTTCCACCACCATGTCCGCCGCTTCATCGGGGGTCAGCACCGGCATGGAGTCGTAGACGCTGGTGGCTGCGATCATGGGGGTGCGCACCAATGGCATGTTGATGGTGGTGAAGCGCACGTTGCGGTCGGAGAACTCGACCGCCGCCGCGCGGGTCCAGGCATCCAGCGCCGATTTGGAGGCCACATAGGCGGAGAAACGCGGACTGGGGGTCAGCGCGCTGATGGATGACATGTTGATGATATGGCCCTGTTTGCGCTCACTCATGGAGGGCAGCAGGCCCATGGTCAGGCGAACGGCGCCGAAATAGTTGATTTGCATGGTGCGCTCGAAATCGTGGAAACGGTCGTAGGACAGTTCCAGGGAGCGGCGAATGGAGCGACCGGCATTATTGATCAGGATATCGACGAAACCGTGGTTCTTCAGTACCTCGGCTATCAGGCGGTCGCAGTCCTGAAGATCGGAGGCATCCGCCTGGTATATGGTGGCCACCCCGCCCAGTTCTGCAATCTCAGCGGCTGCCTCTTCAAGTTTGTCGGCGCTGCGTGCCACCAGCAAAACATGGGCACCGGCCTGTGCCAGGCGCAGGGCGGAGGTCTTGCCGATACCGGAAGAGGCGCGGTGATCAGCACCACCTTGCCGCCCGACATTGCCCTCCAGGGAGTGGTCCACAAACAGGTTGCGCTCCCAGTAGTCCCAGATCACCGGGGCGTAGTCACGCAGGTCCGGGCAGGTGATGCCACTGCCCTTGAGGGCGCGCTCGGTATCCCGGTTGTCGTAGCGCGTGGGGTAGTTCATAAACATCATCACCGAGTCGGGCATACCCATATCTTCCAGCAGAGTACTGATAATGCGCTTCACCGGTGGCAGGCCGGCCAGGGTGGTGCGCACAAAACTCGGAATAAAGCTGAACACTCGCATGTCCAGGCGCATGCTGAAGCGCGGCGCGTGGCCGGCCTCGGCGAAGATGTTCATCATGTTGCCTATGCTGTGGTGCTCGGGGTCCGTGAGGTGAAAACAGCGTCCGTCCAGATCCGCCTGGTGGACGATGTGATCCATGGCATCCACCACATAGTCCACGGGGACAATATTGAACTTGCCGCCCTCGATACCGATTAACGGGAACCAGGGTGGCAATATGTTGCGCATTTTCTGCAGGGTTTTGAAGAAGTAGTAGGCGCCGTCGATCTTGTCGATCTCACCGGTTTTGGAATTGCCCACAACCATGCCGGGACGGTAGATGCGCCAGGGCACCTGGCACTCATTGCGCACAATGCCCTCGGACTCGTGTTTGGTGGCGAAGTAGGGGTGTTCGTAGTTTTCCGCCTCCTCGAACATGTCTTCCCGAAAGGTGCCTTCGTAGAGGCCGCCGGCGGCGATGGAGCTGACGTGCGCAAAACAGCCCGCGTCCAGTGCTTCGGCCAGGCGGATGGCGTTGCGCGTGCCATCGATATTGGTTGCCGTCTGGGCCTCTGCCGACGCGCCGATGTCATAAATTGCCGCGAAATGGCAGAAGTGCTCAATCTTGCCCTTCAGGTCCGCGATGGTTGCCTCATCCAGGCCCAGCAGGGGCTGTTGCAAGTCACCGGTGACCGGAATCAGCCGGTCGTTGTGCTCCCCGAAGCGCTGCTGCAAGTCCTCGAACTTGTGCATTGAAGCCGCGCGAGTGAGTACATAGATATCCCCTTCGCGCTCCTTGAGCTTATCGATGAAATTACGTCCGATGAAGCCGGTGCCGCCAGTAATGAAGTAAGCCATGCTTGTTCTCCCACGTGAGTGATTGGTATAGGAGACATTCTAGTTCAGTAGCCGCAATTTGCCATTGCGCGAAGTTGCAAAGTGTGGGGGCAGGAACTTTCAGCTGCAAGTCAGTCGAAAAGCCCTCAACTGGTGCGAGGCACCAACAGTAGGCGCTTTTCTGCTGCTAGCAGTGTCGTTTGCGGTATTCCTGGGGGGTCATGCCCGTCCATTTCTTGAAGGCCCGGTGGAAGGTACTGCTGTCGGAAAACCCCATTAACTCGGCCAACTGCTGTGTGGTGTGCTCGCCGCTGGCCAGGTAGCCAATGGCCACATCTTTGCGGCACTGATCCTTCAATTGCTGAAATGAAGTGCCTTCCTCCCGCAAGCGGCGGTGCAGGGTGGGGGTGGTCATATGCAGGCGCTCGGCGACGTCCTGCAAGCCGGGCATGGTCCGCTGGAAATCGGTACCGATCAACTGCTTTACCTTGTTGCCGACCCCGTGGGAGTCCGGGTCGATCTTGAACAGCTCCGCCGGGTAGGTCTCAAGCATTTTGTTGAGGGAGTTCTCGCTCTGCACGATGGGAAATTGCAGGTAACGGCGATGGAAATAGAAGCCATCTCGCTCGGCGGTAAATTGCACCGGTATTCCGAAGATGTCGGTGTAGTCCTTGCGCGGTTTGGCGGCCTGCTTCATCTCCACGGCGCTGAGTTCTATGAAACTACCGATAAACCAACCACAGACCCGGTGCCACATGGCCATGGATAACACCTGCCCGGTGACGCCGGGCAGCCAGTTCAGCTGCTCCATGCTGAAATTCTCCGGCGAAACTAATGTGCGCTCCTGTTCGTCGGAAAAGTCGAAGCGGCAGCAGACCTGGTCTCCCGCCTCTTCCAAATGAAAGGTTTCCCCCTGGGACTGTAATCGCTGGAAATACACGGACGCGCGTTGCATGGCCTGCCCCAGGTTGCTTGCGTGCAGCATGGCCTGGAACATCATACGGTAGGCGCTGAACAGCAGGGTGCTTTCCACGTCACCGCTGTGAGAGGGCAGGTCCTGCTGTAATTTGTGTACCAGGTGAATAAAAAGGCGGCCGTAGTCATCCACGGGAATGCGGGCATCCGCCACAGCATTGTCTTGCATCAGGACCAGAGGCAGATTGAGCTCAGCCAGTTCCCGACGCAATTGTTCCTCTGGCATCGGCGCCAGTCGCAGCAGGGATTGCGCATAGCGCAGGGGAATTGTGTCTGCCATTGGAATAAACTCCTGTACCAGCTGTATTGTACTTGTTGCTCGCCGGTGGGCAAACGGTTCGCCCTGGTGCAAAATCCTGACAAGGAACAATGCAAAACCCTGCCATTGGCGTAGGCTACATCACTGGTTAATATGCCGCTCAGCAATTAGTTAAGGAACAGGCCAATGTCTGATATAAAGCAGGAATTCGATGCCGCCATGGTGCAACTGACCGCAACGGGCGCCCCCTACGAGTTGGCCGGGGATGACGCCAGTGGTTATTCCTACGCGCAGGCGCCGGCCAACGTGGTTGAAGCCCTGGCAGTGGCGCGGCAGCACGGCGACCGGGAGTTTCTGATTTATGAGGGAGAGCGCCGCAGCTTCAATGATTTGATGGACGAGGCGGACGCTATCGCCGCCGCATTGCAGGCGCGCGGGATCGCGCCCGGGGATCGCGTGGCTGTAGCCATGCGTAATTACCCGGAGTGGATGGCGATATTCATAGGGGTGATCAGTATCGGTGCTGTCATTGTGCCGATTAACAGTTGGGGGCAGCCTGTCGATATCGCTGATACCGTGGAGGATGCGGGCGCCCGGTTGGTGTTCTGTGACCAGCAGCGCTATGACGGCGTGGCAGAGCTTTTTCGGGAGAAGGGCATTGCGGCGTTCATCGCCCGACCCACTAACGCCGATGATCCCCAGGGCCTGGCCGCCCTGGTGGCGGATTTTAAAGGAGCGAAGCCGGAGCCGGTAGATATTGCCCCTGACGACCTGGTCATGATCATGTACACCTCCGGCACCAGTGGCAAAGCCAAGGGCGCCGCATCCACCCACCGGGCTCTTTGCCAGGCCATGTATAACTTTGAATGTGCGGCGATAGCGGCGGCCATGTGTAATGGCGAGACCATTGGCGCCATGCTGGAAAGAGGCTTTGAGCCCACCTCCCTGTTGGCCGTACCCCTGTTCCATGTCAGCGGCTGCCACGCCCAGTTCCTGGCCAACCTGCGCGGCGGGCGCCGTATCGTGATGATGTACAAGTGGGATGTGAACAAGGCTCTGGAATATATCGAGCAGGAGCGTATTACCACGATCGCGGCGGCACCGGCGATGATACTGGACTTGCTGGATTCACCCGAATTCGATGCCGCCGATACCAGCAGTCTGTTTTCCCTGGGCATTGGTGGTGCCGCTACTCCGCCCAAAGTCTCCAAGTTGATCGACCAGAAGCTACCCCAGAACTTCAGCGGTACCGGTTGGGGTATGACCGAGACCAACGCCCAGGGTGCATCCCTGACCGGTAAGGCCTTTTCCTACAAGCCGGGCAGCGCCGGTTTCCCCGCGCCTATCGTCGATATCCGTATCTGTGACGAGAGCGGTACTACGCTGCAGGAGGGGGCTACCGGTGAAATCTGGGTGCGCAGTTGCGCTAATATCAGGGAGTACTGGCACCGGCCTGAGGCCAACAAAGAGGAGTTCCGGGACGGCTGGCTCAAGACCGGCGATATCGGTTATCTGGACGACGAGGGCTTTCTGTTCCTGGCGGACCGTGCCAAGGACATGATCATCCGCGGCGGTGAGAATATCTACCCGGCGGAGATCGAGAACGAGTTGCTGGAGCACGATGCGGTGAAAGAAGTCGCGGCCATTGGCCTGCCCCACGAGCGCTGGGGCGAGGAAGTGGCGGTAGTGGTGCACTTACACCCCGGAAAGTCTGTGATTGAGTCCGCCTTGCTGGACTTCGCCCGCACCCGCCTGGCAGCCTACAAGGTCCCCACCCGGGTGTTTTTCAGCGAGCGGGAATTGCCGCGCAATGCCACTAACAAGATCCTGAAGCGGGAATTGAAGGCCGGAGTCCTGGCTACTCTATAAACACTGTTATATCCGCGGCTCTCGGTCTCCCATACCACCACTCGGTTGGAACCCCACGCCCTCATGGCGGTATGGGCGACCGAGAGCCGCTACCACCGTGCCATTCTCAAGCGGATTGAGTATTGCCGCAGGTAGCTGCTTTCGGGAGTTTTTTGCCTTGCAAAGGCATGCTCTTCCTAACTGAGCAAGGCAAAAAACTCCCGGAAGCAGCGGGACGCACCCACAGCCGCCTCAAGGAAGCGCTAATCAGTCACCATTAGATTCACAATATGAATAGTAAAGATATTTCCCATTTATTTCATTTATGGGTGAATGGCCACTATTATACTTGGCAGCTGATGAGATAGCCGCGCCACAAGGTGGTGCGGCCAATCGTCATTCACACTTTACTACTGAGTATCACGAGGTATCACCATGTCAGACTTCCAGCAAGATATCGACGCTATTGCCAGCTTACGTGCCCAACACGGTGGCGCCTGGGACGATATCAACCCCGAATCCGCTGCGCGTATGAAGATGCAGAACCGGTTCAAGACCGGCCTGGACATCGCTCGTTACACGGCCGCTATTATGCGTAAAGACATGGCTGATTACGATGCCGACAGCAGCCAGTACACCCAGTCACTGGGCTGCTGGCACGGTTTTATCGGCCAGCAGAAGCTGATCTCCATCAAGAAGCATTTCGACAGCACCGCCAAACGCTACCTGTACCTGTCCGGCTGGATGATCGCCGCGCTGCGCTCCGAATTCGGTCCGCTGCCCGACCAGTCCATGCATGAAAAAACAACGGTTTCCGGACTGATCAAAGAGTTGTACACCTTCCTGCGCCAGGCGGATGCCCGCGAGCTTGGCGGCCTGTTCCGCGAACTGGATGCGGGCCCGCGAGTCCGGTGATGAAGTGCTGCAAAGGCAGTGCAGAGCAAAATCGATACCTTCCAGACCCATGTGGTTCCCATCATCGCCGATATCGACGCCGGCTTTGGTAATGCCGAGGCGACTTATCTGCTGGCCAAGCAAATGATTGAGGCGGGCGCCTGTGCCATCCAGTTGGAGAACCAGGTATCCGACGAGAAGCAGTGTGGCCACCAGGACGGTAAGGTAACCGTTCCCCACGAGGACTTTCTGGCCAAGATACGCGCGGTGCGTTACGCCTTCCTGGAACTGGGTGTGGATGAGGGCGTGATCGTGGCCCGTACCGACTCCCTGGGCGCCGGCCTGACCAAGCAGATCGCGGTGACTCACGAAGTGGGTGACCTGGGTGACCAGTACAACAGCTTTCTGGATCTGGAAGAACTGGAGCATGCCGAGATGGAGCACGGCGACGTTATCATCAATTATCACGGCCAGCTGATGCGCCCCAGGCGCCTGCCGTCCAATTTGTACCGGTTCCGCCAGGGTACCGGTGAAGATCGCTGTGTGCTGGACAGCATTACCAGCCTGCAAAACGGTGCGGATCTGTTGTGGATCGAGACCGAGAAGCCTCACGTGGACCAGATCGGAGGCATGGTCAAACGCATCCGCGAAGTCATTCCCAACGCCAAGCTGGTGTACAACAACTCACCGTCCTTCAACTGGACGCTGAACTTTCGCCAGCAAATCTTTGATGCCTGGAGTGAAGCGGGCAAGGACGTGTCGGCCTACGACCGCGATGCCCTGATGAGCGTGGATTACGACGACACCGAGTTGGCCGCTGAAGCTGACGAGAAGATCCGTACCTTCCAGGCTGATTCAGCTCGCGAAGCCGGTATCTTCCACCACCTGATTACCCTGCCGACGTACCACACGGCGGCCCTGTCTACCGACAACCTGGCCAAGGAGTACTTCGGTGAGCAGGGTATGCTGGGCTACGTCAAAGGTGTGCAACGCAAGGAGATCCGCGAGGGTATCGCCTGCGTCAAGCACCAGAACATGGCCGGCTCCGACATGGGCGATGACCACAAGGAATATTTTTCTGGTGATGCTGCTTTGAAGGCTGGCGGTAAAGACAACACCATGGGCCAGTTTGGCTGAGTTCGGGGTTTGACCCGGGCAGCTTTTCTGCCTGCAAAAAGGGCGGGTTTATCCCCGCCCTTTTTTGTGGGGGGAATTAAGGCAACCGCCCCATAATCCCTATTTTAATGAGGGCTAAAGCCGCCCATATTCTATAAATACTGCCGAAATCTGTTAATTAGTAACAATCCCGCCAGTCGGCTGAAGCCAAGTTCATTAAACGTGCTAAGGTGAAAATCGGCGCAGTGTTCCGGTGTTGATTGCCAGCCCGTTACGGGTGGGTAAGAGCGAAATCTGACTACAGTGACCAGGTGCTGTGCCGTTTGCCCGAATAAATGTGAAAAATAACACGTCCGGAGGCTCAACATATGAAATGCAAATACACCCCCATGTTCCTGGCTGTAACCGCAGCTGTGGTATCACTGTCACAGTCCACCTATGCCGTGGCTCAGGGGGAACCCACGCTGGAAGAGGTTGTGGTCACCGGTACTCGCGCCCCGGGCCGCTCGGCTGAAGACTTGCCAGTGCCCGTAGATATCCTGACCGCACAGGACCTGGAAAATACCGGGCAAACAGAGGTGGGAAGGATGCTGCAAGCCATCGCCCCGTCTTTCAACTTCTCCAGCTCCAGTATCAGTGACGGCACAGACGCGCTGCGCCTGCCACCCTGAGGGGTCTTGGGCCTGACCAGACGCTGGTCCTGATCAACGGCAAGCGGCGCCACCAGGCCTCCCTGATCCACATTAATACGTCGGTTGGCCGCGGTACAGCGGGTACTGATATGAATGCGATTCCCGCTGCATCCATCAAGCGCATCGAAGTGCTGCGCGATGGCGCCGCGGCACAGTACGGCTCGGATGCCATCGCCGGGGTGATCAATATCATCCTCAAGGATGCCGACCAGGGCGGCAGGGCTTATGCATCCTGGGGTGAATACACGGAGGATGACGGGGAGACCTACAACGTTGATCTCAACGGTGGTGTGCCACTAGGTGACGGTGGGTTCCTCAATATGACCTTCAATTACCGCGACAGGGACTGGACGGATCGCGCAGACAAAACCGGTTCCTGCGCCTATGGCGACTGTACCGATACCGATGGTAACGGCATCCCTGAGATCAATGACCCGAGGGAATTAACCTTTGACCGGAATGTGTTCCGCATCGGGGATGCGGAGTCGGAGCAATATGCCGTTGTCGCCAATGCCGCTTATGAAGTCGGGCCGGGGCGAGATTTACGGCTTCGCGACCTACTCCAACCGGGAAAATGAGTCCGCCGCTTTCTATCGAAACCCGGATTCGGGAACCTCTTCCTACCTGGATGATGGGGACAATGTCATTCCTGACGGTTTTCTGCCAATGATCAACTCCCAGATCGATGACTATTCCGTCGATGTCGGCTATCGAATGGATTTTGACAGTGGCCTTGGCATGGACGTTTCCTATACTAACGGCAACAACCAGATAGAGTACGAGACCAAAAATTCCATCAACTATTCCTTCGTCAATTTCCTGAATTTTGGTGAAGGCTTGAGCGATGACGAAATTCGATCAACTATCCCAAGAGCTGCCGATGCCTACAAACTGGAGCTGAATTTAGAACCCTTTGACCTGGATTTTCATCAGGAATTCGGTGATTTGGCTCTGGCGGTTGGTTTTGAATACCGCCAGGATGAGTACAAGATCAAGCCTGGCAAACCCTATGCCTATGCGGATTTTGATACCGTGGATGGGGAATCGCTATATCCCCAGGATGCCGGGGGTGGGATACAGGGCTTCCCCGGTATTGCGCCAGTTTCATCAGTGGATGAAGATCGTGATATTTACTCTGTCTATATCGATGGTGAATACGAGTTTACCAGTAATGTGTTGGTGAGCGCCGCGGTTCGCTACGATGATTATGATGACTTTGGCGACACAACCAATTACAAAGTAGCGGGTAACTGGGCGATTACCGATTCGTTCCGTCTGCGCGGCGCAGTGAGCACGGGTTTCCGGGCGCCATCGATGCAGCAGCAGTACTTCAACAATATCGGTACGCAGTTTGTGGAGAATCCGGCGGACCCCGGGGGGCAGCAGATTGCGATACAGGTTGGCACATTCCGCAACGACAGCGATCTGGCCAAAGCGATAGGTATCCCGTCCCTGAAAGAAGAGACCTCGGATAACTATAGCGCGGGCCTGATTTGGACGCCAATAGATCAGTTGAGTATTACGTTTGACTATTACTATATTGAGATCGACGACCGCATTGTCGTTAGTAACCGGCTGGATGCGGATGATGATCCCTCGGGTAATCTCGGTGCTGCGCTGGAGGCGGTGGGGGCCGGAGCCGGCCAGTTCTTCCTCAACGCGGCGGACACTGAAACCGAAGGTTTTGACCTGGTGATGACCTATGCCGGAATCGGACTATTTGGCGGCAACCTGGATATCACCCTGGCGGGAAATCATACTGAAACGGATGTCACCGATGTTTACACCGCGGGGGGCTTGTCGGAGGTAGACCCCGATGTGGTCTTCAGCAGCCAGGATATTTCCATTATCGAGGAGTGGCAACCGGAAGATCGCGTCAACCTGACCGGTATCTACACGTTCAACAACTTCATGTTCAACCTTTCCGTCAACCGCTTTGGTGAGTACACGGTGGAAGATGGCGGACGACAGGATTTTGATGCGGTGTACGTAACTGACCTGGTGGCCAGATACACCTTCGACAATGGATTGGGTTTTACCATCGGTGGCAACAACGTCTTCGACGAGTTCCCGGATAAGAACGAAATCGGTAACAGCCGGGGCGGCACCCTCGAAGATTCACCGG
>PVMK01158671.1_pt1 | contig 10694 bp, 9 predicted proteins | sample 1853481 | NCBI WGS metagenome assembly PVMK01 (sample SAMN08533507, study PRJNA380276) | Marine sediment metagenome, whole genome shotgun sequencing project. | reverse complement strand
GATCTACCACTTTGGCGGCCTCACCAGCGTCTACAACTCGTACATGCTCGAGAAGATCGACTTCTATCCCGGCAATTTCTCCGTCCGCTACGGCCGGCGTACCGGTGGCATCTTGGAGGTGACGACTCGGGATCCGGCTCGCGATCGCATCCATGGTGTGGCCGAGATATCGGTCATCGACACGTTCGTGACCCTCGAAGGCCCCATCACCGACAAGATCAGCATCTCGGGTGGTCTTCGGCGCAGCCTCCTGGAGCTCATCTTGCCCGCCGTGATTCCCAGCGATTCCGACATCGGCGTGCGACAGTATCCCGTCTACATCGACTACCAGTTCAAACTGAACTTCCGCCCCACCAAGCGCGACCGTGTTCGCATCTCGGCGTATGGGTCCAACGATCGTCTCGACCTGATCTTGGAAGAAGCGGCGGGCGACGACCCTGCAATCCGTGGCGATACACAGCTCGCCACGAGCTTCTACAACAACCAGATCGACTGGACCCGCCGGGTCGGTGACAAGGTCGAACAGGACCTCACGTTCAATGTCGGTCCCAACAAGATCAACTTCGCGTTGGGCAGCGAGTTCCGCCTCGAAGGCACCTTCATCCAGACCTACGGTCGAGGCGAGTGGCGATATCAAATCACCGACCGGGTGCGCCTCATTGCCGGTCTGGACGTGTACACCGCGCCAATCGATTTGACGTACGTGGGACCGCAGCCTCAGGCCCAGGAGGGTGCGGGCAGTCAGCAGGGGTCACTAGCGGGCCAAGATCAGGTCTTCGCCGACGTGGACACCACGATCTTCCGCCCAGGCGTCTATCTCGAGTCGGACATGCAGCTGGGCAAGATCACGCGGCTCATCCTTGGCCTCCGTGTCGACTATTTCAGTGCAATCAACGCGTCTTCCGTCGACCCGCGACTGACGACGATCTTCACCGTGGCCAAGGATATGCGGGTCAAGCTCGGTGTCGGCGTCTTCAGCCAGCCTCCCGAGCTCCAGGAGTCCGACCCGAGCATCGGCAACCCCGGGCTCGACCCGATCAAGGCGGTTCACCTCGGCGCCGGCTGGGAGTACGACGCCCTGCCAGGCGCACGGTTCGGGGTCGAAGGCTTCTACAAATACCTCTGGGACCGAGCGATATCGACCCCCCCACGGCGAAGCGCCTTTCTACGTGACAGGCGGCATCGGGCGCATCTACGGCGCCGAGTTCAGCATCAACATTCGTCCCGCCACAGGGCGACACTACTTCGGTTATCTGTCGTACACGCTCTCGCGAAGCGAGCGTAAAGACGGTTCGCTCGAGCCGTGGCGCCTCTTTGACTTCGATCAGACGCACATTCTAACCGTCGCATTCGTCTACAACTTCCCCCGCAACTGGGAGATCGGCGGAACGTTCCGTGTCGTCAGCGGCAACCCATCCACCCCCGTCATCGGATCGATTTACGACGCTCTGAATGACGTCTACATCCCGATCGACGGGCGCGTGAACACCCTACGCAACCCCTTGTTCCATCAGCTCAACGTGCGCATCCAGAAGAAGTGGATCTTCGAAGGGTGGAGGCTGGCGGTGTTCCTCGATGTCCAGAATGCATACAATCAGCAGAACCAAGAAGGCATCATCTTCAACTACGACTTCAGCCAGCAGACCCCTCTGCTCGGGCTTCCGATCATTCCGTCGCTCGGAATCAGGGGGGAGCTATGAAGCGAGTGCTTGGTTTGCCCCTCTTGTGCCTCGTGCTTGCGTGCAGCGAGAGCTTCCTTCCCGCGTGGGCGGTAATCGACCTTCGGGTCGTGGCCGCGTTGGTCGAGGTAGAGGACCAGCCCGGGCGCGCGAGACCCGACCCTGAGGACGACATCCAGGTCTCGCTGCTCGTGATCGACCAGGGTGCCCCCCCCTCAGACGTTCCCGAGATTCCCGCGTTGACCCCGCCGCTTCTCGAATGGTCTTTCATCGCGTGCGTCCCGGAGCCCACGCTCATCGGGCCGCCGATTTGCCGGGACCTGATTCAGCCGTGCGACGGTTGCGTTGGTCCTTCACCCGAAGACCCGTTCGCGTTCCCCATCATGCGATTCCAGGTGCCCTCAGAAGCCGAGCTCGACTCCGCGCAGGCCACTAGTATCGTCGTGCAGGGGGCGATATGCGCCGATGGGCCGCCTGCTACGGATGCGATCCTTCGTTTCATTCTCGGTGAAACCGACGGCCTGAACCCCTGCGAAGATCCCAGCGGTGAGGGCCGGTTCGTGACGGTCGAGATTCCGATCGAGGTCACACCGGAAGACCCGAACCTGAATCCCCAGATTTCGACGGTCGATCTGAACGGGAGCATCTGGCCTCCACCCTATGATCAAGGTGTGCCGCGAACCGCACCCCGCACGGGCTGCAAGACAGATCTCGACGCCATCACAGAGCAAGAGCGGGAAGAGCATCCGGTCGCCGGCAGCCCGGCCTCGAGCATCAACCTGCACGTGACGTCTGACAGTCTTCAGCCCTACATGGTCGGCGAGATGACCCTGACCGAGGAGATTCAGGTCAGCTGGCTGACCGACGGCGGCGACCTCGAGCGAACCTTCTCGTTCATCACCGACCCGGCTCGCTCGGTTCTGACGCATTGGCGGCCGTTTGCCGATGCGCCCGAAGACGGCTTGTTGGTCCGTTTCAACTTCGTGATTCGCGACGGCCGTGGGGGCACCGATTGGCTGGAACGGGGCCTTTGCGTGCTCCCGGGCCCCACCGTTGAATCTCCGCCCTAAGTGTCGGTTTTCCCGAAAGTTTTGGCGATCGTTGACACTGCCCGGGCCGCCACATAGTGTGATGGATCGCGATGGTTGAGCGAATCGGAACGTGTCGCGTTCTCGGTGAAATCGGCAGCGGGGGTATGGCTGTCGTCTATGAAGCGATCCAGGAACCGCTCCATCGGCGGGTCGCCAGCAAAGCGCTCAAGCCGTCGATCGCAATCGACAGCCAGTGTGCCGAGCGGTTCGAACGCGAGGCCCACTTCATGGCGTCGCTTCAGCACGAGAACATCCTGCACGTCATCGACTTCATCAAAGACGGCCGATCGATGTTCATCATCATGGAGTACGTCGACGGGATCGACCTCTACGATTTGCTCGAGCGCTCGCCACGACTGACAGCAGACATCGCTCCCATCATCACGCTGCAACTCGCCCGCGGTCTCGACTACGCGCACTTCCGCGGGATCATTCACCGCGACATCAAACCCGCGAACATCATGGTGTCGATGCAGGGCAACGTGAAGCTGATGGACTTCGGCATCGCGCGGCATGAGCACTTTGGCGACTTGACCGAAACCGGCACGGGCCTCGGGACCCCGAGCTACATGAGCCCCGAGCAGATTCTCGGTGACAAGTTGGACTTCCGCAGTGACATCTTTTCGGTGGGCATCGTGCTCTACCAAATGCTCACCGGGCGGAAGCCGTTCGTCGAAGACGACACCCGTACCGTCATGCAGAAAATCCGGCTCGATCGGTACGAATTGCCCAAGAAGCTCAGCGTCGACGTGCCTCGGAAGTTGGAGCGGATCATGGCGCGCTGCCTGCAGAAAATGCCGGCGAATCGCTATCCGACGACCCAGGCGATCATCGACGATCTCACGGAGTTTCTCGCGCCGCGCGTTCCAATGAGCCACAACGCGCGCCTCGTCATGTTTCTGAACGAGATCGGGGTCATGACGAGCGACCAGACCGATGAGGTGCTCTCCGCGGTCGCGCCGCGTGTGCTTTGGAGCGGCCGCCGCGACGCGGGTTTCTTGCGGAGCATCGCGAAGTGGCAAGCGGCTGCTCTCGCTGCGCTGGTCTTCTCGGGGCTGACCGCACAAGTTGCAAGCGGACGGTGGTCCGGGCCGTCGGTGGGGGAAGCTCCCGCTGCGCTCAACCCTGCGGAGGCCGGGTATCTCACTGTCAGCGCCGATCCGTGGGCGCACGTGCATGTCGATGGACAGCATGTACTGACGACGCCCGCCGCACTCGCGATCCCGCTCGAGCCGGGCCGACACTACGTGAAGTACACCAACCCTTACTTCGCGCCGGTTGAGCACGAGGTGGTGGTCCAAGTCGGCCACACGGTGCACGACCGGGCGACGCTCTCCGAACCGAGCGCCATCACGGGCGATCCGGAGGCAAGCCCGTGAAGCGTGGGCTCATCTCGCTGATGTTGGCCATCGCGCTCACCGTGGTGTCGTCCGGTGCCCGCGCGCAGGCGGTCTACACGCATGCAGTGCAGGAGGGCGACACCCTCGCCTCGATCGCACAGCGCTACTACGGCGACCCCACTCGTGAGGCGGTCCTGCGAGAGGCGAACCGCATGAAAGGACCGGGAGGCGACAGTTTGCTGCCGGGAAGCTGGATCTTCATTCCGATGGTGACCTTCTATCGGGTAGGCGAAGACGAGACTTGGAAGTCGCTCGCCGCCAGGTTTTTCGGGCGTGAAACGCGGGCGGCGACTTTGATTGAGGCCAACAATGGTAACCGCCGGGTCAATCCTGACGCGGGTACCGAGCTGCTGGTCCCCTACCCATTGCGCCACGTCGTCAGCCCCGGTGAAACGCTAGCGAAGATCGCGAAGATGTACATGCCAGACAGCCCTTTGTCGCTGAAGCGCATTCGGCGGTTCAATGCGGGCGCTCGGATCGAGCGTGGGCGGGTCGTTCTGGTTCCGCTGTTTGACCTCCGCCTTGCCGGTGAAGGGCGTGCGGAGGCGTCCGAGGCATTTGCGCGTGCTGCGGGGGGTGGCGCTGCCAAAGCCGCGCAAGACGAAGTCGAGAGCTCACTGCCAGAGCTCATTCAGCAGGTGAAGAAGGCGGAGTTTGCAGAAGCCGTGTCTCTGGGGAACCGGCTTCTCGGCACGCAAAGCCTCACGTCGACGCAGCTGGTGACGATTCAAAAGGAGCTCGCCGTCGCCTATGTTGCGCTCGACCGAACGGACCTCGCCGAAGCGTCCTTTCGCGCGGCTCTCGCGCTGCAGCCGAACCTCGAGCTCGACACGGTTCGCACTTCGCCCCGTGTCCTCGAAGCCTTCAATCGGGCCAAGCAACCCGAGAAGCTGTAGCTGCGGCTACTTCTTCTTCTTGATCTTCTTCGGCTTGTACTTCGCTGGGCGATCGTCCTGGGGCGTCGCTGAGCTTGCGGGTTCGGCGGCCCCTTCGAGCGCCCACGGCGGCAACTGGATGTCGCCATGCTCCGCCGCCTGTTTCTTGAGGTGGACGTACGCGATGACGCACACCGGAATGATGGCCAGCGAGATCAGCTGTGACGTGGAGAATCCGAACGCAAAGCCTCGCTCTGGGTCGTCTCGCACGTACTCGATGAGGAACCGCCACAAACCGTAGATCCCAGCGACGGTGATCAGCACCTGGCCGCGGAATTTTCGGTGGGTGAGCAGCCAAACCGAGAAGGCGAACAAGGCCAGTCCGAAGACTGACTCGTAGATCTGCGTCGGATGCACGGCCAGCGAGCTCACGCGATCGACCATCAGGTCGGGGTATTCCTGAAGATGATGTTGGTAGGCCGGGGACCCGCTTATCGTCTGGTCACAAGCGAAGGTGGGAAATGCGTCCGTATCCCACTTCGGAAACGTGCCGGCGGAGCTCAGCCAGCTCGGTGCACTGCCCTCGAGCGGGCGTCCGTAGTCGCATCCGTAGAGGTAACACCCAACTCGCGTGAACATCAACCCGGAAGCAAGTGTCGGTGCTGCGACGTCCGCAAAGGGAAGCAAGGGGATCTTCTTGATTCGCCAGAACGTCAGCGCCGTCACGAAGCCGCCGAGGAATCCGCCGTACGCCACCAACCCTCCGGAACGAAGATCGAACCACGAGCCGAAGCTTTCATACGAGTCGAGGTTGGTGAAGATGTAAAGCAGGCGCGCGCCGATGATCGCGCCGACCGCGGTCCAAGTGAAGCAGCTCGCGAGTAGCTCACGGTTGTAGCCCTCGATCTTCTTGCCCATGTACATGATGAAGTACCAAGCAAAGAGCAGGCTGCTTCCCAACATCACGCCGTAGGAGTAGATGGGAATCGCGCCCCAAGGGGTAGGAATGCTGAATAGGACCGGGTGCATTGGGCGGGAATCTCGCCGGGTTCGCGCCTGGGGTCAAGTGGGTTTGGTGAGGCGATGAGTGAGCTACGCATTCGAGAGCAGGACGGCGCGATCACCTTCGAAGTTCGTGTCGCACCGCGCGCGAGCCGCAATCGCGTGATCGGCGTTCATGAAGGCGCCCTCAAAGTCGCGCTTACGGCGCCGCCCGTGGATGGAGCCGCCAACGACGCGCTGAGAAAGCTACTCGCCAAATCGCTCGGCGTCGCCAAGTCCGAGGTGGAGATCCTCCGCGGCGACCGCGCGCGCACGAAAGTGCTACGCGTTCACGGCATCAGCGCTAGCGATGTTCGCTTCGGTGAAAGCTAGTTGACGATCACGCGGCGAAGAAACCCACTCGTCGTTCTCGCGGCGGAGGTCGAAGATCGTGTCGCGAGACCCGCGTCCGTACGGACTCGAAGCGCGATTCGCGCGCGCTCGCCGTCGAGTGAGATGCTTTGCTGAATCAAGCGGAGGCTCGAGCCCTCGAGAGAGGCGAGGGCCTTGCGCGCGTCCGGCTTCAGGGCCGCCGCGTTGCGACCGTCGTATCGGCGCCTGTGTCCGTCGTGCACGAGCTCCATCGTGACTTTCGATGGGTCTGCGTAGCTGAGCGCATTGTCGATGCGCGATTCGGAAACTCGGCCGGTGACCGACTCGATGAACTCGTCCATTCGCTCGCGGTCGGTGACCACGATGGCGTCTGTGACCACCGCGGCCCCGACCACGATCGATAGGATGACAAGGAGATAGATGCCCGTTCGGCCCATGATGATCTAAGACACTGCACGGGCCGTGCCACACCGAGCGACCGAGATTTCCGCTGTAATTTCAGCGAAAACGCCACCTGCCACGACCGCTTCGGGTGTCATTGTGGCAGCCCTTCGACGACCTCGTGCGACACTTTGACACCCCGTGCGCGGCGCTCCAGCCAGGCGGTGAGGCCTACGAGCGCGAAGCCGAAGCCCCCGAGCGCAAGCCAGCCGCTTGGCTGGAACACTTCGATCGCGTGCACGACCTCGATGATGAAGCCGAAGGCGGCCAATGCGATTCCGGAGTAAAGAGCGCCTCGGCGGCTGGTCACCAAGCCATAGCTCAGCAGACCAAGTCCGATCACCATCGCTTGAAGCGCGGCCCAAGGCCCGGGTTCCAAGAGCAAGGTCGTTGTCGCCGTGACCGCGTTCAGGATGACCGCTGTTCGCACGAAGAACGCCTTACAAGTCGAGCTTTGCCACGCGAAACCAAGCAACGCGACCGCTGAGACGAGCCCGTAGAGCAACCAGCTGCTGGAGAGAGAGAGATGGACCCGATCGGTGAACAGCTCCACGAGGGCGCCCATTGCCAGTAGCGCCGGCACGACGGAGAGTCGCTCCAAAGAAACGTCCTTGCCTTGCTTGCCAAGCGCGAAAAAACCGAGCGCTGCTGTCGAGAAGACGGTGCTCCAAAATGCCGTGGAGACGTCGTAGAAGAGCACCTGGCGCGCGGCGATCACGACAGCAGGCGTCGCGAGCGACGACACCGCCAGGCCGGTCTCGAGCGTTCGTGGCTTCGTGCGGAGCGCGATCCAAGTAGTGAGGCCGAGAATCGTAACGATGGCGATGCTAGCCGCGAGCGCGCTGCGATCGGGCACCAATAGCAGCGCATGCCCGGCGGCGCTTCCGGCCACGAGCAACCCCGCATGAGGGCGCGCGAGTGCTCGGAAGGATGCCCACGTCAATGGCAGCAACGCAGCACCGGCACCCGCGACGAGCAACAGCGCGGCTGCGGGACTCGGCGCGATCCACTGAGCCACGGGCGCGATCGAGGTGGTCACGTTGCCAAACTGCGAAAAGACGAAACCCCCGAGAACTCCGGCGTGGATCGGCAGCAGCGCGAGGAGCGTCAGCATGAGAACGCGGGCGCTCCGGCCTTCTTTCCAGCGAATGCCACAAACGTAGGCGACCGCCGGAAGAAGGACGGTCGTTCCCAACAGCGCGAGGTAGCGGGTCACGTCCCCCACCTGATCCCAGCTCTGGACGAGGAACGTTCCGGCGGCGGCGATGATCATCGTCGCTCCGCACCACCGGAGGATTTGAAAGAGTCGTTGAAGTTGCGTTTCCATTCTCGTCTCCTAAGTACTCTCCGCGCGAGATTGGCGGGTGCGCATCAGATTCTTGCGTTCGGTGAGCTCACCCAGCCGCCCATTCAAAACCCGGATGCCGTCGCTGAGCTCCTTGTGGCAGCGTTCGTGTTCACCCAATCGCTCCCGCAGTTGGACGACTTGCCGCTCTGCCGCCTTGTGGCGGCGCAGGCATTCGAGAGCGATCGTTTCGTCGACCGCCGACTTGGCTCGCCGCCGCCACGCCTCGGCGGCCTGCTCTTCTTCGAGCAGCCTATCGCGCAGCGCTTGCTGATCGCGCTCCACCCGCTTGAGTTGAACTCTCGACCGCGCCGTGGCTTGGCGAACCCTCCCAATTGCAGAGCTCACCGCGGCCTCGTGATTCTCGACCTGGGCCAACATTCCATCGACCCAGCTGCTCACACTCATTGTCCATCGCTTCATTCGGCTCATCGAAACCTCCAAGGCCCACTAGAGCAGGGAGCATGCCAGGGGTCAGAAGCGTGAAATCATTGACTAAAACGGCACTTATGGTTCTTCACTGAGCATTAAATGCACGCCGGTTGTACAATCTATGTACATGTTCGACACCGATACGGCCGCTCGCCTCGAGGCCATCGGGAAGCTCGGGTTCACCAACCCGTTCGGCCCCGAGCGGCCCAAGCTCGAGGCGATCATCGTCGGTGAGGAGGTCGCACGCTCCTCGCTGTGGAGCCGTCCTCTCGATTGGCCCATCGGAGATCCAGCGCTCCCTGCGATCCACGAGGAAGCCGAACGGCAAATGGCAGCGGCCCAAGCGGGCCTCGCTCGAGGTGACGCGTACACCGATGCGGAGCGCGATCTCATTCGTGGGGTGGCTCTCTACGTACTCTACTACCGCTACGACGCCGAGCTGTACGAGTGGATCACATCGGACTCACCCGAAGAGACGGTCGCGTTCTACGACGCATTCCAGAGCGACTTCTGCGAGTTGTTCCGATTCGTCGAGCCGCCCGTCTGGGCAGCGATTCCGGCCGACCTGTTCGCGCTGTTCTTTCAAACGCGTCGCGCCTTCCACTTCGTGTTCCATCAAATCCTCGGGACGTCGCTCGCCGCCGCGAAACTGCGCGCCAGCGTCTGGGAGTCGTTGTTCACGCACGACCCGTGGCGCTACCTCGCTCACCTCCAGGGCCGTATGCACGAAGCCAGCACCTTGATCTTGGGGCCTTCGGGGACAGGGAAGGAGCTCGTTGCTCGCGCGATCGGTTTGTCGTCCTTCATCCCGTTCGACGAGGAACGCCGGCGGTTTGCAAGAAACTTTCGAACCGCGTTCCACCCGATCCATCTCGCCGCCATGTCCAAGACGCTGATCGAGTCCGACCTTTTCGGGCACAAGAAGGGCGCGTTTACCGGGGCCACCGCGGACCGAATGGGCCACCTCGAGGGCAGGTCTCCCAGCGAGACGATCTTCCTCGACGAGATTGGCGAGCTCGACCCAGAGGTTCAAGTGAAGCTTCTCAGGGTGCTTCAGTCGCGGGAGTTTCAGCGGTTGGGGGACAACGAACCCAGGAGCTTTGGCGGCAAGGTCGTGGCCGCGACGAATCGGGACTTGTCGCGCGAGATGGCCGCCGGGCGATTCCGCGAAGACCTCTACTACCGCCTTTGCTCCGACGTCATCCACACCCCGTCGCTGCAGGCACAGGTCGCCGGTGATGTCGATGAGCTAGCCCACCTCGTGCGCGTGCTGGTGCAACGCAACCTGGGATCGTCGGACCCCGCGCATTTCGAAGAGGTCATGTCCGGCATCGAGCAGGGCGTCGGCCGCGACTACTCTTGGCCCGGCAACATCCGGGAGCTCGAGCAGTGCGTCCGCAACCTCTTGATTCACGGCCGTTACCTTCCTCCCGCCGCGCCCGAGCAAATAGGTGTCCTCGACCCGCTCTTCCACAAGATGCGAAACGCCCAGGCCACCCTCGACCAAGTAGTCTCCGCCTACATCACCTGGGTCTACACCCAACAAGGCTCCTACGCGCGCGCCGCCGCCACCCTAGACATAGACCGCCGGACGGTGTCCAAACACATAGGGGACACGTAGTCCGATATCGGGTATTTAGGAACGCGGAGAGTGTCCCCTTCTGCGACAACGGTGCGGTTGTTTACTCCTACGGGTTGGGTGATTGGAACGTTGCATGTGCCGCAGGGGACGGGGCTGTTGCCATTTCTCAATGCTGATGAGGCGTTTTTTCGAATGACGAATGTCAGCTTGCCGGAGCAGCCTCGGACGATTCCGTTCCTGGCGCTGCAGCGTAAGGCCGTATTGATTGTGGTCCCCGGGGAGGATGCGCTGCTCGGGCTCCACGAGGATGACGGGCGCACTCGGCACGAAGTGACCTGCCTCTTTGCTGGCGGTCTGGTGATGGGAACCTTGCCCTTGCCGAAAGGCGTGCGCGTTTCCGACGAGCTGATGCAGTCGAAGGAGTTTTTCGCGATCGAGGATTGCACCCTCGGCATCGATGCGTCTCCAGAACCCA
>PVMK01181752.1_pt1 | contig 10697 bp, 12 predicted proteins | sample 1853481 | NCBI WGS metagenome assembly PVMK01 (sample SAMN08533507, study PRJNA380276) | Marine sediment metagenome, whole genome shotgun sequencing project. | reverse complement strand
CAGGTTTCCGCTTAGGAGAAATTCCATAGTAGTTAGTTAGCGTCCTTAGTTATTAAAATACAGTCCTTTTTTAACGTGAATCCAAGCTAGAATTTATGGGCTGTAAATATACTATAGCAGGTGGATGTTTCAAGAAGATAAATCTATATATTTAATAATGCTTATTCTGAGTGTATTGACTAGTATCTAAAGATGCAATTCGATTGAAGAAAATCTCTAGTTACCTATGTCTTTCAATAAGTTTCTCATGACATGTTCTGCTTCAACGAGCAATATACGATTTGCCCTAATTTTATCTAGCATTAGCTCTTGTATATTAGCGGCACTATGCATTGTTTTATTATTATAATAATCTTTTATAACCGGGAAATTTGGCAAACCTTTTGTGAAACTTGATAGTTTGTACGTATCTGCTTCTAAACTATCTAATACAAAGCGTAGATGACCCATCGCACTTACAAGCGTGCGTGTCCGATCTTCGTTTATTTCCACAGGATTAAGTTCTAGGTAGTACTTAGCTGCCTCTGCCATTGAGTCTATTCCAGCATAAAGACTAGCACCAAAGAGAGGTACATTTTCTTCCATAATAACCACATATTGATGCATTTGTCTAAAAAAATTATCAAAAACCCTGTCTACTGCTCTTTTATCAACCTCAACATCATTAATATCACAAAGAACTTTAAGTTCTTCAAAACACACATTCGATGCTTGTTTATACTCTTTTGTAATTTCATGAATATTATTTAAAAACTGCCAAGATTCTTCAACATTTTCTATAATTGTACGAACAAGATCACTAAATCCTTCATAATCTCTTTTGTTACCTTTTGAAGATATAAACTCTTCGTCAACTTGATTGCCTTGACTTTTATCTTTGCGGCAATTCAGGTCACTGGAGTACTCCTGCACTCTACGGGTTATATGAAGCCTTAACAACCTTTCAAATTCTTCTAAGCTGTTGAATCCCCAATATAATGCTCCCTCTTCTCCTAAACTCTTTCTAAACTCATTTATTTGAATAAGTTGATGTGGATCAAGTTTACTTGGTGATACCGGCCCATCTTTAAAATAGAACATAATTTTCACATTGTCAGGATCATTTTCATACCGTTCTTTGGCTAATTGAAATTCCTCAACTGTTCCTGAACCCGCTCTGGCTGTAGGTGTCCCATATCGATGCCACATTATGCCTATGAAGATATCATAATCCTGTGGTATCTGCTTATTTATGACTTCTTAGTGGATTTGCTCCTATATCAGGATATGCATGAGTTTCCCATTTAACTAAATTTAGCCGGATATCTAATTCACTAGCCCAGGTTATGTTATATTCCTTAACAATTTCTTCTAAACTTTCTCGCTCAGCTGTAACATCGCTGGGTGATGCAACAAATATTGAAAGGATATTTTCTTGTCTTGCCATATTCTTAGCTCGATATTTTGACAAACCAAATATATAACATTTGTTATGGAATTTCTATATTGTAATCATATGGAATCATGATGGTTCATAAATCTAAACACACTCCCCGCAAGTTCCTTGCAGGTGTAGATCTAAAGAATTAATTTGAGCTTTGCCGAGGGTGGAACGACTTTCATCCAAACTGTAATTAATATTATCCAGGTAAACGTCAGTAACCTTGCCGCATTTCGAGCAGACAAAGTGGTGGTGCTCGTCCAGGTTCGTGTCGTAACGCATTGATGCCCCGCTCAACTCCAGATGGGTCAGCAGCCCGGTTTCAACCATCTGCTCCATATTACGGTATACAGTAGCCGGGGACAGCATAGGGTATTCTACTCTCGCTCTTTTATAAACCTGATCCACAGTTACATGCTGTTTGGATTCAGACAAGATACGAAAGATAACCATCCTCTGGGGAGTAAGCTTTAAACCCTTTTCCTTTGAAAGACCAATAAGCTTCTCAAGATTATCTTTATTTTCAATCATTTACGTTTCCTATCACATTATTTATATTCCTATGGTGACACAATCATTTTACCACTAAATCACTTACAAACGCAAACGATTCTTATTTAGGTTAGATTATTATTTGATATTGAATATTGCTCTGATATAATATTTTGCCCTATTGTTTCAGAAGATACTGTCAAGAAACAATAGAGAACTAACGGGTTGACATAAATAATGGTAGACTATCTAGCAAAAACTGCTCGGTACAGCATTTAGCCGGGCTAGAAAAAGTGGGAGGTTTACAGAATGGGAATGAAAAAAATTATAAGCATCATACCTGACACCCCTGCAGGGTCTTCGGACAAAGGTGTTAGTTTTAAAAAGTTCGACAAGTCCGAGAAACCTGCAAGTAATGTCGAATTAACTGAAGACAGAGTATATGATGCTCTTAGAAACGTATTCGACCCTGAAATACCGGTCAGCATCGTTGACTTGGGACTTATCTACAATGTAGCTATCTCCTCAGGGAATAACGTCAACCTTAAGATGACTCTCACCACGCCGGGTTGCGGTATGGGCGCTATGATAGCCGGGCAAGCCGAAGAGGCAATAAAAGATGCTGGAGCCAGCAATGTACTGGTAGAAGTTGTTTGGGACCCACCGTGGAACCCGGATATGATGTCAGACGAAGCTAAAGAGAAACTTGGAATAGAATAGAGGAGCACGAAGACAAATTATGGAACTTGGTCCCGATACAGTAAAAAAAGCCCTTCAGAACGTAAAATACCCCGGTTTTACCAGAGACATAGTGTCGTTCGGCATTGTAAAAGATATACAAATTGATGGTTCTAAAGTAAATGTTTCACTGGTACTCCCAAAACCGGATGACAAGCTACAATCCGAAATAGACGACTCAGTCAGGACTGCGATTTTAGAAACGCCAGGGGTCTCTGACGTGAATATACAGATATCCGTGCGCCCGCCCAAAGCACCTCCGGGACAAGAACCAGGAAAAGCTCAAAAATCAGCAAAACTGCCCGATATTAAGTACTACATTGCAGTTGCTAGTGGAAAAGGCGGAGTTGGCAAGTCCACGGTAGCTATAAACATTTCTGTAGCTATGGCCAAGATGAGAGATAAAGTTGCTCTCATGGACGCCGACATTTGGGGACCTAGCATCCCAATAATGCTGGGTATAAAAGACAAACCCAAAGCAACTGAAGATAACAAGATTATTCCTCTGAACAAATTCGGGCTTAAGCTCATGTCTATTGGTTTTCTGGTTAGTGAAGAGGAGACTATTATATGGCGGGGACCAATGGTCCATGGAGCCATAAAGCAGTTTATAGAAGACGTAATTTGGGACGATACCGATCACTTGGTAATCGACCTCCCGCCGGGTACTGGAGACGCTCAGCTTTCCCTTGTGCAAACGGTACCGCTGAGCGGAGGTGTAATAGTTACAACACCTCAGGATGTTGCACTAATAGATGTGAAGCGCGGTGTTCAGATGTTCAGGAAATTAAATGTTCCAATACTTGGGATAGTCGAGAACATGAGCTATCTTGAGCAAAGTGGAGGCGGAGATGTAATCGACATCTTCGGCAGAGGCGGGGGAAGGAGAATGGCTGAGCAGTTTGGAGTACCTTTCTTAGGTGAGATACCAATCGATCCCCAGATAAGAATAGGCGGCGATGGGGGAGTCCCGATAGTAGAATCGCACCCTGAAAGCACAGCTGCAATAGCATTTACCAAAATAGCCGTACACATATTAGACACTGTCGAAAAAACCTGACAAAGCTTAACTTTAGACTGCTACCAACTTCTAGCATATCTTGAACCGGATTCTTAAATTATTATCTTATAAAATGGAGACCTCCTTAGGGCAACGATGGAGTATATTCAAAAAACGTAAGGGCTTTAGAGACAGTAAACAAAGGAATTGACGTAAACTCAGTTACGGGCTATTCTGTCCTTTATCAAAAGCTTTTTGAATTTGACAGACAAACCCTTTCATCGTGGATAAATGGCAGCAGCAAGAGACTACTACAAAATACTAGGTGTATCTAAAAACGCCTCAAAAGAAGATATTAAAAAGGCTTATCGCAGCCTTGCGAGAAAGTACCACCCTGACCTAAACCCTGACGACAAAATGGCCGAAGAAAAGTTCAAAGAACTCCAAGAAGCCCATGAGGTCCTTTCTGATGAAGAGAAAAGAAAGACTTACGATATGTTCGGAAGCGCTGAGTTCAGGCCCGGAGGCCAAACCACTTGGAGGCGGGCTGGAGATCCTGGAGGTAGCAGCTATCAGTATACTTACAGTTCAAAGGATTTCCCAGGATTTGAAGATATTTTTAAAGATATATTCGGCTTTCGCGGAGACCCGAGAGCCAGAAGAGGTGCAGGGAGGGGCGCGGGAGGTACGTTTCGTGATATATTTAGTTACGCATCAAGGGAGAAACCCACTAAGGGAAAGGATTTAGAATATCAAATCGAAATAGATTTTAATACAGCTATCAAAGGCGGGGTAAGAGATATTTCAATAAGCAGGCAGAAACTAAACAATGTAATTACTGAGAAACTATCCGTTAAAATACCTGCCGGTGTTGCAACAGGTTCCAAGATAAGGGTACAGGGGAAAGGAGAATCTGGTGGAAGGGGTGACAAAGGGGACCTATATCTAAGAATAAAGGTAAAGCCGCACCCCATTTTCAAGCGCAAACAAGACGATATATATCTTGAGTTACCAATTACTTATTATGAAGCGGCACTTGGTAAGCAAGTGGATGTACCGACAATTGACGGAACTGCAAAAGTATCAATCCCTTCAGGTGTTCAAAACGGCGCAAAACTCAGGCTAAAAGGCAAAGGTGTACAGAATGTAAAAACTAAGGCTAGAGGGAATCAGTATGTTGAGATTAAGATTGTTATGCCTGATAATATAAAAGAAAGTGATAAAGAATTATTTGAAAAACTTGCTGAATCAAACCCTTACGACCCAAGAACAAAATTCAGCAGATATATGAAGTGAATTAGACAAATACAGCAATTATAAAGTTGATACAAAAGGAGGTACTTTCAAAATGAGTGAAGAACAAACCCCACACGATCCTGGCGGATTAAAAATGGATTTTTCAACCTTTATGCTATCTTTAAACGCTTCGTCCCTAATCCATATGGGAGAAATACACGACCCCGAGCTTAAGGAAATAAGTGTCAATCTTCCGGCAGCGAAACACACAATAGAGATTCTGGAAATATTAAAAGACAAGACTGTCGGCAATTTGGATGAGGAGGAAGATAAACTATTAAAGGATATTCTCTATAATCTTAGATTAAAGTACATTCAACATTCAAAGGCTGGGTAAATATTTAGAAAAGATAGGATTCTACCCTTGAGTAGCAACGTTACAGCCTATAACTTTACAAGTATTTTTGATACTAGTATCAACTATCTAATCCCCGATTTCATTTTCGAGAACCCAGCTCTTCGGACCGTCGTCAATATTTGGCAGTAAATGACAATGTAGATCTATCATAAGCAGAAATTATATAGGAGTTTAATAGCCTGGGAAATTAAATCTTAATTTACACCCTTTTGGAACTCAATTATAATAAAGGGCTAATTCGCTTAAGAGAAAATATCTTGTCCAAACCTAAAAATATACAAATCTCAGAAATATTAAACCGATTCAGCAAGCTCAGGGTTCTCGTAATAGGGGATATCATGCTAGACAGATATATATTCGGAACAGCAAGCAGAATATCACCTGAGGCCCCCGTACCGGTGTTAAAAGCTAAAGAGGAGATCGAATCTCTTGGTGGAGCCGGCAATGTAGCGGTTAATTTGAAAAGCCTTGGGGCTTTGGTCGAGCTTATAGGAACCACCGGAGAAGATACTGAAGGTAAGAAGCTCTTAAAAATTATTAAACGTAGCGGAATTGCTGGAAGCAGGCATTATCCCAGACTCCCAGAGATCTACTACTACAAAGACCAGACTCATTGCTGATAACCAGCAAATAACACGAATTGATAAAGAAGATACTGCTTCAATTTCAACTAAAATTGAGAGCAAGCTTATTAAAGCAATCGAAAAATCAATTAAGAAGTTTAAACCCAATGGAATTATTATTTCCGATTATGCAAAAGGGTGCATTACCCAGACCCTTCTTTCCTCCATATTTGAGCTTGCCGGGAAGGAAGATATTTTTGTAACAGTTGATCCCAAAGGTAATGATTACACCAAATACAAAGGAGCCGGCACTATTACTCCGAATCAAAAAGAAGCTGAGCTTACAAGCGGTATCAGAATTGTAGATGAGGAAACACTAGAGCACGCCTCACAAAATCTAATTAAGCAGACCGGAGCTAAATTTATACTTATTACTCGCGGGAAAGAAGGAATAAGCTATTACAGCAAAAAAAGCGGTCTTAAGACAGTCCCGTCACAAACGCAGGAAGTATTCGATGTTACAGGGGCAGGGGATACTGTTGTAAGTGCATTTACCTTATCTTATCAGGCAACAAATTCGCTTGATTACTCAGTAAAGGTTGCGAACTTGGCAGCCGGAATCGTTGTAAGCAGAGCGGGTACTGCAAGCGTAACTCAGCAGGATTTGCTAAATCAGTTCACTAGCAGTACCAGATACAAATTACCCAGATAGAGAAGTCCTAGTTAGAACTCTTGAACAAGAGAAATCAAAAGGCAGGAAAATCGTATTTACAAACGGGTGTTTTGACCTTCTCCACTCAGGTCATTTAAAACTCTTAAATGAAGCTAAAAACCTTGGTGATATATTAGTTGTGGGAATTAATAGCGATCAGTCCGTAAGAAGGATTAAGGGCCGAGGACGTCCTTTTGTCTCTGAAAAAGAAAGAGGAGCTCTAATATCTGCTCTTGACTGCGTTGACTATTTAGTGGTCTTTGGCGAAGACACGCCTCTTAGGTTAATAAAGGAGTTAAAGCCCCATATAATAGTCAAAGGCGGCGATTACACACCCAAAAATGTCGTAGGAAAAGAGGTTGTAGAAAAATACGGAGGGGAAGTAAGAATAATTCCTCTGGTTGATGGAATTTCGACATCAGTATTAGCTGAGAGAATCAAAAACAACTCAACAAAGAAGATCAAGAATTAACCCTATTCTGATAACAATAGAATTAATATCATTAAACAAGGCCTAAAAATCTCGTAATGTGGTTGAAACGGAGATTAGCCGAAGTTAATCCACTTTTGATAGTTTTAAGAACTCTGCAAACCTGGTACTAATTTCTTCCTTAGTTAGATTAGATAGCCTTCGGACACTGAAGTTCTCCACAGTAAAGGATGCTATAACGCTCCCGTTTACCATTGCTGTTTTAAATCCGACAGGGTCAGTAGTAATATCGTTGCCGGCAATATAACCCATAAAACCCCCTGCAAATGTATCCCCAGCCCCTGTTGGGTCAATCACCTCTTCGAGCGGATAACTCGGAGCCCAGAATATAGCATCCCTTGAGAACATCAAGGCTCCGTATTCGCCTCTTTTAACGATAAGAATCTTAGGACCCATGTCTAACACTGCTCTCGCCGCAGTTGTAATTCTGGGTTCCCCCGCCAAGGCTCTGGTCTCAGAATCATTGATCAGCAGTATGTCTACATGTTTTAAGACTTCCTTAAGCTCCTGGGGCTTATTATCTATCCAAAAATTCATTGTATCGCACGCCACAAGCTTAGGATTCTTAACCTGTTTCAATACGCTTAGCTGAAGCTCGGGGTCGATATTTGCAAGAAAAACGTAATCTACATTACTGTAGTTCTCCGGAATTACGGGATTGAAATTTTCAAAAACGTTTAAATACGTACCCAGTGTATCGGGATCTCCAAGATCGTACCCGTATTTCCCTTCCCATTTAAACGTTTCCCCTTCTTCCCTGGTCACTCCTTCAAGTTCGATGTTTTTAGACCTAAAAAGATCCAAATGACTTTCCGGAAAATCCTTTCCTACTACGGCGACTATGCCCACATCAGTAAACATACTAGCTGCCAGAGAAAAATATGAAGCCGATCCCCCTAATATATTCTCTTCTTTACCAAATGGTGTTTCAATCGTATCAAGCGCCATAGATCCGACTACAAGTAATTTCATTCTATATACCTCTTTATCAGTATTCCGAGACGTTCTTTAGTCTCTTTTGTCATAGCTTCTTTAGGTGTAATTATCGCGTTCTGAAGAGCATCACAGCAGGGACATTCTCTAGACTCATCAATTGCCGGGACTACCTTTTTTATTATATCTCTTGCTAGTTGAACATTCTGATTTAAGGTTTCAATTAAGTCTTCCACTGTGACGTCATCATGGTGCTCGTGCCAGCAGTCATAATCGGTCGCCATTGAAAGGCTAGCGTAGCAAATCTCAGCTTCACGGCAAGTTTGGCCTCTGTCGCATTAGTCATACCAATTACGTCCACTCCCCACCCTCTATATATATTGCTTTCGGCTCTGGAAGAGAATTGAGGACCCTCCATACATAGATAAGTCCCGCCTTTGTGGACTGTCGCGCCAGAGCTTATCGAGGCGTTGTAAAGTTCCTCTGAAAGTATGGAACATACGGGATCAGCCATAGAAACATGTGCGACAATCCCGTCTCCAAAGAATGTTGATACCCTTGTTTTTGTATGATCGTAGAACTGTGAAGGAATAACAATTTGTCCCGGGGAAATGTGCTCTTTCATGCTCCCTACAGCGCTTACTGATACAATCCATTCCACACCCATCTTTTTCATTGCAAATATATTTGCACGGTAGTTGATTTCTGAGGGCATTTGTTTATGGCCTCGGCCGTGTCTGGGCAAAAACACCATTTTAGTATCGCCCAAAGTGCCAACTACCAGATCATCAGAAGGGCTCCCCCAGGGCGTGTCCACACTAACTGATTCAACATCGGTCAGTCCTTCAATCTCGTAAAGCCCGCTTCCCCCTATTACTCCAACAGTTTTCATAATCACCTCTATTATTTAAGAGCACTTAAACTAACATTCAAACTATTTCAGGTCAAGAAATATAGCTTTGGAAACCATTTTTTATGCACCTAATCTTAAAAAAACTATTCTGTCATCAATCATGCCAGAATAAGAAATAGGAATGTCTTTTCATCAGAGCAGCCTAAGAACAAGTATAATCCTCTTTAAATCGCCTATAGGGAGGTTAAATCCTTAAAATCTACAAGTTCAAATTCGTTTTCAACATCTTGAATTGTAGTATTCCATTCTTCACTCTTTCCCCTCATAAGTACAATAACTCCATCTTCTGACACATATGGAGAGCTTAGTTTGAGGGTGTCCGAAATACTTCCAACAGCTCTACATACTACATAGTCAAAGTGGTGCAGGGGAATGTTGCTTTGAGACTCTTCTGCCCTACCCCATACTGCCTTAATACCTTCAATACCGAGCTTTCTTATAGTGTCGTTCATAAATGAAACTTTCTTATTCACCGAATCCAGCATGGTCACTTCAAGTCCAGGGCGTACAATCTTTAAAGGAATTCCGGGAAATCCGGCACCTGAGCCTATATCAAGAACCTTTTTCCCATCTTCTATAATAGGAGCAATTGAGATTGAATCGAGAAAATGGCTTACAATTATTCCTCTATCATCCTTAATAGAAGTCAGGTTGATTTTCTCGTTCCAGTTTTTTAGATTTTCTAAATACTTAAAAAAAAGGTCCACATCCTTTTCTGAAACATCAACTCCAAGCTCCCCGGCACCTACTATTAGATCTTCTCTTAGACTCAAGCAGAGCTCCTTAACAGCATAGGGTGATCCACTATAATGCCCGGCTTGCCTCTACGCATCTTTACCCTTCCTATAACTTCCACAGTTCTACTCTTATAAAATTTCTCAGGATCTATTCCAAAATACTCAAAGTTATTCCAATCATCGGGGAAAATAACCACGTCAAGCTTGTCTTCCATATTTAATACGATCACATTGTCAGATTTACGGACATCAAGTATGCGCCCCTTTACTACTATGCGCTTTCCTTCATAGCGATGCGCTTTATTTAAATCAACCCGAAATTCGCTATTTCCCGGTGGTGGAACTAGGTTTCTTAAGTCTCCCCATATACCTTTTTTATTATTCTTTGCTTGTTGGAGGGCATCGAATATAATTTCTGAGTACATACCGTTAGGCTCAATTATAAGTGCTGTTGCAAGGCCCTCCTTTAGAAGCTCTTCATTGACTAACAGATCATCTACATATACGTAGGCAAGCATCCTTCCATATACGTCATATTTTTCCTCATCGAACTCAAGTTTGACTGTTTTACCCTGGACGAGCTTGGCGTTAAAATCCTTAGCCTCCTCAGACATGGGGTCTCCCGGAGAACCTTGGTATGCAATTTCAGGCGTATCTATTCCCAAGTATCTGATTCGAGATTTTTTATCGTCATCTATTATGACAGTATCTCCATCTATCACGCTAAGAACATTGTGCTCCGCCAAATCAGGCGACTTTTCTCTTTTCTCTAAAAGATAATAAATCCCGAAGACCAAAAGAAAAAAAAGGAGAAATAAAAGCTTTCTTCTTTTACTATTCATATCATATTGCCTCTAATAAAGTGAGCTTCTAAAAGTTTGAAATAGCTCTACAATACTTCAGTAGAATCATCAATGAATTCTTTTTTAGATAAGGTCTTTCTCCCGAATGTAAGAAACCCAGTGTGGCCCACCATCCGGTCAACTGGTCTTGTCTTACCCGTACTAACCCTGATATACCTTAGCAGAAGCTCAACTGTTTCTAT
>PVMK01166541.1_pt1 | contig 10697 bp, 13 predicted proteins | sample 1853481 | NCBI WGS metagenome assembly PVMK01 (sample SAMN08533507, study PRJNA380276) | Marine sediment metagenome, whole genome shotgun sequencing project. | reverse complement strand
CTTAAAGTGGCGCCGGCTAAACCTGCGATTGCCGGCAGCGTATAATATAAGCTATTGATTTCCTTGAGTTTTTCGGTGATCTGCTCCGGTCCCATCTCCGGCGTAATCATGCCGAAGTTAAAACCGTACTCCTTTAGCTTGGTTGCGATGATACTCCACATTATCCAAACAGCGAAAGCAAGCAACAACGCGGGGATGGATATCCACAGGTTTTTGGTGGCGATTTTTTTCCCTGTTGATTCCCAGAAAGTGTTATCCTCGACATCCCACTTTTCCAAGCTAATCTTTCCCATAATTATCCCTTCGCCTCCATCGCATCGAATTCATGTTTGCTGATATGCTTATGCGCAATTGGGAACACTATGGAATCTTCACGAAAAATATGTAAACGCAGCAATTCAACGAGCGACTTTCCCTGCTCAAGAGCAATGTCCAGAACAACCAACCTGGAGTCGTGGTCGGGGAGGCGGCCCCGACAGTGCAAAGAGATTGAACACGGTAGCCGCAAGCTGCATGCTTTTAATATGATCGTCTTCAAGCATATCCACCGCCGTGGTGGGAGACGGGCCTTGACTGTGCTCACCTTTTCAATCAGTCTCTCGGCCAACAATGGGAAGAGAATTTTTCCTCTTTCTGATGATGGGGAATAGAATGATTATCAATAAATTGGAAGAAGTCTCTTAGCTTGCTATTGGTTTCTTTTTCTATGCCATTTTCCTGAATCGAAAGGAGTATCTCCTCAAAATTGTTCAGCTCTTTGGAGATATCCTTATGTTCATCAATCAGCTTCTGTAAGAAAACATGCATTTCCTCATATGGAACGATCTCAACTCGACGGAGGCATATAGCCATCGGGAGGATCCATAGGAGATAGCTCATCCTGAACATCTTTCTCGGGCTGCTTTGTTACTTTATCAAATTTATTTTTCATGTTGCCTTGAATAAGAATTTTCATGTCACTTTCTCCAAGATATTGTCTTTTAATTGTTTTTCGGGGGAGTTGGTGACCAAGGTGTGTTAGGGTCACGGATTGCTTTACGGTCCCAATTCCATATTACTACTTGATACGGACGAGTAATGTAGTGCAGCGGGACAACTAAAAAATGAACCAATCTTGTAAACGGAAAAATAAGCACTATAGCAAAAGCCAAGATAATATGAAGTTTAATAACTACCGGCATTGCCGAGACAGCGTCTATTTGAGGACTTAACTTTACTATGGACCATAAGTAGGGCGATAAATCGGCTGCGAACCATGATGAACCCCACCTATACCCAAGTGCGATCCAGCAGCCGAGGACTACTTCGACAATCAGGAATAACTCAATAAAAATATCCATTTTTGTCGTGACTACCCTTAATCTGGCATTGGTGATTCGCCGTACAAACAGCATAATCAGCCCGAAAAGGACGCTTAAACCAAAGATGAAAGCCGATACTTCGAGGATAATTAGACGAACGGGCTCACTGTTCCACAGAAGAGTCTCTCTGGGGAACATAAAAGCGGTCAAGTGTCCGAAGAAATACGACTAATATGCCGATGTGGAAAGGAATACTTCCCCAGAATAGTTTCTTTCCTTCCAAAAACTGAGAAGATAATGAAGAATACCCGAATGAAGTGGACCTATATCTATAAATTGTGCCTATTAAAAAGACAATAGCTGCGATATAGGGAAGCGCAATAAAGAAGAAATTGTTAAACAGATTAACTAATGTGCTTGCTAGGTCCATAACTGTCACCCTCTTTGTCTATGTTTTAAATTTGTTCTCTATCTCTATTTCGGTGTCAAGCGACTGCAAAAAATCAACGGTTTGCCTTTTTTCCGGCTTATCAATGATGGAAAAATCTTTTCTTATTACATTGTCCAGAACTTTAAGGCTGCTTAAATACATCAGTGAGCCATCCTCGGGAGTTTCAATTAACGTTTTATAATGTTTCTTGTAAAGTTCGTTTTTCTTCTTCATCCGTCCCGGTTCAAACTCGCTAATCATCTTCTGAAGCGCGGGTACAAGAAGCTCTTCCATCATTTCAACAATCAGATCCTGGTCCTCTAATTTTGAAATTAAACGCAAAAGATTGGGAAGGTGATCTCCAAGCTCGCTTCCGCAATCATTATCGGTCTGCGTGTGTTCCCGGTTCAGATTTGCAAGCAGTTCTCCTCTTTTATAGTCATCGCCGAAAAGGACATATCCGATATCCAGGGTTGTGATGGACTGAACGTCAAAGGAGCGGATGTATAGCTCTTGCATTTTATTTAGGTCGTGCGCAGGAAGAAGCTCCACAAAATTGTCTATATCTTCACATGCTTCAGGGTAATTGCTATCTACAAAGGCCTGAATATCCTTTACCTTTTGTGGATACCCGTCGTCTGGATACTGATACAAACCGGCCAGCAGTGCGTAGTGATTTAATTTCATAATCTACAATCCCCTCTGTACTTTCTCTTTTATGCCAAATCCCGTGCTTCCCTTTTCATCACCGGCAAATTCAAGCATTTCAATTGCTTGCTCCCGGTGTGCGGGAGGTACATTAAAGCGGTCATCAAACTTTGCTAAAGAAGTAAGGTAGTAGATTTCATCAGCAAGCTCCGCTGTAAGATTCGTATCCTTTAAAACCTCATTTACTTTTTCTTCAGAAATATCACCTACGGTTTTCCATCTTCGATAGATACGAACCGCCATCAGTTTTTGAAGCTGAGCTTTTATTTTGCTCTCATCCCCGGCGCCAAACATATTGGCCATATACTTTAACGGGAGGCGGGCCTGATCAATGGTTCCCCACAACTCTTCCGTGCTCGTATCATAAAGCCAACTATCGGGCCATTGTTTGGCAATTGGGTTCAAATTATCGTTTTGATCTTTCGAGACTTCTTTTACAGAAGCCATAACGGGCAGCAGCGGGGGCACATAAAACAACATGGGCAGAGTTCTGTATTCCGCGTGGAGCGGCAGCGCCAACCCCCATTTCTTAACAAATTTATACGTGGGTGAGCTTTGTGCTGCGGTTATGGTCGAATCCGAAACACCATTGGCTTTGGCGGCTGCTATAACTTCGGGATCGTTGGGATCCAGCAACATCTCGAGCTGTTTATCCACAAGGTCCTTCTCGTCCGCGGATGCCGCGCTCTCAATTTGGTCCGCATCATAGAGTATGACGCCCAGATACCTTATGCGTCCGACACAGGAGTGCATGCATGCGGGAGCAAATCCTGCTTCTATACGCGGATAGCACAGAATGCATTTCTCCGATTTCCCATTATTCCAGTTGTAATATGATTTTTTATAAGGACACGCGGTTACACACATTCTCCATGCGCGACAAACATTCTGGTTAATAAGAACCACGCCGTCCTCGCCCCTTTTATAAATTGCGCCCGATGGACAGGAAGCTACACATGCAGGGTTTAAACAATGATTACAGATACGGGGCAGGTAGAAAAAAGCCATCTTTTCTAGTTGGAACATGGCATCCTGCTCAGCCGGCGAAAGCCCTTCAAGGTTCGGGTCGTTTCTCGCATAATCAGGGGTGCCGCTTAAATCATCATCCCAGTTCGGTCCCATTTTAATGTCGATGGGCTTGCCCGTGATAAGGGAAACAGGTCGCGCCGTAGGCTGGTCATCCGATGCGGGAGACTCAATTAAGTCCAGGTATTTATAGGTAAACGGTTCATAGTAATCATCGATCATAGGCATATTGGGGTTATGAAAGATATTGAGAAGTCCCTTTTTCTTGCCAGCGCCCTTAAGAGAGATACTGTCGCCGTCTTTTTCCCAGCCGCCTTTATAAATATCCTGATTTTCCCATTTCCCCGGATACCCGGTTCCAGGTTTGGTCTCTACATTATTCCACCACATATATTCCGCACCCTTACGGTCGGTCCAGATATTTTTGCAGGCAATAGAGCAGGTATGGCATCCTATACATTTATCAAGGTGAAAAACCATTGAAATTTGAGATCTAACATCCATTTTTTTATCCTCTGTTCCTGTATTTAATAAAGATGCTTTTCATTAAAATATGACTTTATCCATTTTCGTTATCGTTACATGGGTATCGCGCTGAGGGGCAATAGGTCCCCAGTAATTAAAATGATAAGTGAATTGCCCGTATCCTCCGGATAAGAAATTGGGTTTAAGGTGAATACGTGTGAAGCTATTGTGTCCGCCGGCTCGTTTGTTGCCGCGAACCTGCGACTTGGGGATACCCGTTGTTCTCTCTGGAACGTGGTATACGATGCACACCCCTTTAGGAATACGCGCGCTGACGACCGCACGGGTACAGTAGACTCCATGATCGTTATAGACCTCCACCCAGTCATTGTCCTTTATTCCCAGCTCAGCGGCGTCAGGCTCACTCATCCAGCACGGCTCACATCCACGTGAAAGGGTCAGCATTCTGAGGTTCTCCATATAGGTCGAATGAATATGCCATTTGCCGTGGGGAGTCAGACAGTTAAGCACCTTGGCGTCGCCGTCTTTAAGGGTTTGTTTCAAATCGCCGTAAACCTCTGGTTTTGGGGAAGGTTTGTAAGTAGGCAGGTTCTCTCCATAGTCAAGATACATCTCATGGTCCAGATAAAAATGCTGCCGTCCTGTCAGTGTCCGCCAGGGGATGAGCTTATCAACGTTGTATGTATACGCCGCATACGCCCGTCCGTTATTCATAATGCCCGACCACAGAGGAGAGGTGTTATATCTCCTGGGCTGGGCTTGCAGGTCCTCATAGCTGATCCTTACGTCCTGGCTGCCTTCCGCAAGATCGGTCAGATGGAGCCCGGACTTTTTCTCCATATTTTCATACGCCCGGTAGGTCAGCTTTCCGTTAGTCAAAGTAGAGAGGTGAAGCACAACGTTAGCAGCCGATTTGTCTTCTTTTAATGAAGGGAATATTTTTCCATTTTGTTTTTCAATCGGGAAATGATTGGACTCAATGAGCTCATCATACTCGTCTTCACACATGTAGTGATTCCCGTGGGCACCCAGACCATTATTTCTGATGCCTTCGCCCAGGGCAATGAATTTATTGTACAATTGCGTGTAATCACGGTCTACAATGGCAATTTTATGCATGGTTTTCCCGGGAATGGCCTCACATTCCCCCTTATACCAATCTTTTACTTCCGGCTGAGATATCTCATCTGCCGTGTCATGTGAAAGGGGAAGATTTACAATATCCTTTTGAGGCTCCGGTAGATGCTTTTCAGCCACCTCGCTGGTTGCCCTGGCGAGCTCTTTAAATATATCCCAGTCAGTTTTCGCTTCCCATACAGGAGCAATGGCGGCGGAAAGCGGATGTATGAAAGAATGCATGTCCGTGCTGTTCAAATCGGCTTTTTCGTACCATGACGCGGCGGGAAGCACTATGTCCGAATAAAGCGCAGAGGAATCCATACGGAAATTCAGATCAACAACCAAATCCATCTTCCCGGTAGGGGCCATTTCATGCCAGTTTACTTCCTGCGTATGGTCTTCGGAATCCTCGGCAATGGCGTTTGAATGCGTTCCCAGATAATGTTTGAGGCAGTACTCATGCCCCTTCATGCTGCCCATAATGGCATTTCCCCGCCATATATACCAGACTCTTGGGAAATTCTCTTCAGCCTCAGGGTCCCCAACGGAATACTCCAGCTCTTTTGATTTCAGCTTTTCAAGCACATGCTGTTTGATGCCCTCATCGTCCTTCGCACCGTTTTCGATCGCTTCTTTACTAAGCTCCAAAGTGTTTTGTTTGTATTGCGGATAAAACGGCATATTTCCCATTCGCACCGATTTATAAATCTGATCAGCCGTGTGCTGTCTTGTTGTCTCATTGTCGGGCACAGTGTTATATTTTGAAAACTGGCCGTCATACCGATACTGAGAAGTATTAATGTAATGCCATATAGGCGCCTGCTGAAGCCTGGAGGGCCCCTGCCAGTCTTTTGCAAAGGCAATACTCCCCCAGGAATCGGATGGAGCGAGTTTTTCTTGTCCTACATAGTGATTAAGACCGCCGCCGTTCTTACCTACACAGCCGCATAACATCAGGGCCATAGCGCCCGCGCGGTACATCAGGTTTGAATGGTACCAGTGGTTTATACCGGCGCCGATGATGATCATGCATTTGCCTTCGGTGATATTGGCGGTATTCGCCCATTCCCTTGCAAATTGCAGTACCGTATTGGAATCCACGCCGGTAAATATCTCCTGCCATGCCGGCGTGTAGGCGGCATTCTGATCCGTATAATCAGCAGGGATAATCGCCGGCCAGTCCCCTTCCAACTCCATATTGAGCCATAATGAGATCATAGACTGTAGTAACCGGCACCCTGCCGTTTGAGGTTTCAATGTATCTTACGGGGACGCCGCGCAGTGATTTTTTGTCTAACCCGTACTCTGTAAATTCGGTTTGTAATACTTCTTCTTTATTATCGATCAATGTTAATAACGGATCATAGGGCTGGTCATTTTCGATATTCTCGAATTTCATATTCCAGTTGCCCTGCTTTTTATCCCAACGTGATCCCACGGTCCCCTTCGGCACGACCAGGTCGCCCGATTCTGTATCGATGTTAAGGAACTTCCAGTCGCCATTTCCGATATCCCGGTATTTCTCTAATTCGCTTGCTCTGAGCAATCTGCCCGGCTTGTAATGATCGCCCGTCTTTCTCGAGCTTAATCAAGAACGGACTGTCCGTATATTTTTTCACATAATCGAGAAAATAAGGCGTCTTAGTTTTATGATGAAACTCATTTAAAATGACGTGAGTAACGGCCATCCAGAAAGCCCCGTCACTACCCGCGTGCAGCGGCACCCACTGATCCGCATACTTGCACACCTGGCTGAAATCAGGTGAGAAGACAACTGCTTTCGTCCCGTTATGCCGTGATTCCGCAAAGAAATGACAGTCCGGGGTTCGTGTCATGTTGAGGCACGCGCCCATGTCGGCAATCATTTTGGAGTTATACCAGTCGGCACTTTCGCAGACATCCGTTTGTTCGCCCCATATTTCAGGGAAAAGCGGTGGGGAGGTCACAGTACCAATCGTAGAAACTAAGGTTAACACCGCCAAAGAGCTGCAGAAATCTCCCGCCCGCGGCGTAACTAAGCATGGACATCGCGGGAATCGGGGAGAACCCAATCACTCTGTCAGGACCATACTTTTTAGCGGTATAGATATTGGCAACCGCCATTATCTCCAGGACCTCGTCCCAGTGAACTCTTCTAAAACCGCCCTTGCCCCCGAGCCTGTTGATATTTTTTTCTTTTTTCCTTGTTTTTCTGAAGATTTTCCCATGCAATGAGTGGGTCGCCCGCTTTCTGCTTTTCTTCTCTGTAGGCATCAATCAGCGCACTTCTGATTAAAGGGTATTTAATCCTGAGCGGGCTGTACAAATACCATGAAAACGATATGCCCCTTTGACATCCGCGAGGCTCATAAGGAGGCAGGGAGTCTTCAAGAAGCGGGTAATCCAGCTGCTGTGTTTCCCAGGTAACAATTCCGTCCTTTACATAAATCTGCCACGAACATCCACCGGTACAATTAACACCGTGAGTACTTCTCACAACACGGTCGTGTTGAAAGCGATTTCTATAGAACTCTTCCCATTTTCTAGTTTGCGGGGAAATAATGTCTTGTATCCAGCTCATTTGGCCTTCCTCGTCTTGTCATTAGATTTGTTGAACCCTTTTTTCATCATCATAGAATTAACCATTATTGTGATTTAATCTGCCTGTCAAAAATATCCTCGTTAACCAGTTTCTTCTTGCGTTTACGCCAAATTAAAGAAAAAACAACCAGCAGCACTATCAGCCCTACAATTCCTGTGCCGGCCAGCTTGGAGCCATAGTCCCTGGGCTGCTGGAACATATGGTCTCTGTCCGCCTGCTCCAAAAAAGCAACTATTGAAACTATTTCTTCATCCGTGAGAGGTTTATTCAAATAGGCATGCTGCATTACGGGAAAAGGAGCGCTTCCTAAAATCGCGCGAACTCCCGGAGCGCCCATCCTTGAGAATACGGTAGTAAGCTCCTTGGCCAGGATCCCTCCTCCAATTATAGCGTCATTTTTTACGTGATGGCAGGAGATACATGAAGGGCCGCCGTTTTCGAACCGCGCTTTACCCTGGAAAAGATTCTGACCCATAATGATATCTTCTTCATTGCCCCCTAAGCCCATATCAACCGAAGCAGCTGTCTCACCTCCGACCGTTTCAGCTATGGCTGATTGCACCTCGCCGCCGCTTGCAGCTTTGATATAGACGATGACTGCAGCTATTTGATCAGCTGAGAAAGTGGGGTCGGGCATGACTATCTTGTTAAATTGCTCAAAAACGGCAACGGCATCCGGGTCACCACTGTTAATAAGCGTTTGAGATGATTTTATGAATTTCTGAAGCCATTCATCACTTCTTCTTTCGTGAACATTCGCCAGGTCCGGACCAACTAGAACGCCCCCGTTGATCGTATGACATGCCACACACATCTGCTTAAAGTATGCAGCTCCTTCGAGTTGATCCGCTTCTGAGGAATAGCAGACAGTATTTCCGATTATAAGTAAAAGTGTTGATATAAAAAGCACAACAAAATAATTTAATTGTTTACTAATTCTTCGGCCGGCCAATTGAAAGTTTTGTTTTTTCATGAAGTTCCTCATATTATATTGCAACTCGGATGCCAAGCAAGACCAGTTGATATTATTAACTTTTAGAATCTGTACGAGTGTAAGATGTCAGAAAATAGTACAGCATCTTCTAAATTTAACCCCACAGCAACAATACCGATCCAGGCGGAGTTTCCGCAATGCTGCAACATTCAGTCTTATTTAAATTGTCAGGTGTTTCACATCTGTATTCATTCTCTGAACATCAGATAATTCATTTTTCATGTTTGTCGGCCTCCTTTGATGAACTTGAATTTTCGAAACATCCCACAGGATGTTTGATTAATATCTGTTCTGTGCTAGAATTGTAACCAATCTATACAAGATTAAAAGACCTGATGGTCGTTAATTCATTTAACGCGGGAAATTATACTATAAAAATTATTTTTAGCAAACAAATCGGAAATTATGTTTAGCAAACAAGTCGCCTACGCCATAAGATGCTTGGTTTATTTATCACAACAAAAAGAACCCGTGTTGATTAGGGATATTGCTGAAGCTACGAAAATGCCCGGCCCTTATTTGGCAAAGATAATCAATATATTGACTAGGAAAGGAATTCTACATTCACAACGCGGCATCGGAGGGGGAATATCTCTTTTAGAAAACCCCGAATCCATCAGCATCTGCGACGTATGCATCATGTTTGATGATCCCCTGCTCGATAGCAACTGTGTGTTCGGACTGCCCGATTGCTCCGCCGAAAACGCATGCGCATTGCACGGCTTTTGGTCAAAGCAGAAAGAAAATATTATTAATTTCCTTAGGATAAATACAATTTCGACACTTGCAAAAACAAACCGGAGTGCTAAAAAGCAACTTAATAAGGAGTTAAAACGACATAGTGCTAAATCCTAAAATATTACCTATGGATTTAACACGTACTTTAAATCTTGCTATAATCAACCTGCAATAATTACCTAGCTCAATGTTGGATAAAAATAAGTGGCGGAGGGCGAGGGATTCGAACCCCCAAGTCCGTAAGGACGCCGGTTTTCAAGACCGGTGCAATCGCCGTTCTGCCAGCCCTCCGAGTCAATAATTACAGCAGGTTACGTCTGTTTTGAGTTTCAAGCTTATTCATTGGTGGCGATATTGGTGGTATTTTTACCAAAATTACCCAATGATTCAAGAGCCTCTTTCAATGAATCTTCAGGATGAGCATACCTCATAGTCGTTTTAATGTCACTATGTCCCAGAATTTTACTTATAGCCACTATATTAGCCCCAGATTCTACCATTCTGGTAGCTGCTGTATGTCTTAAATCGTGAAATCTGAGTCCATCTAAACCTGCCTTTCTACATGCTGTTTGAAAAGCTGACCGTATTGTTCTTATTGCCCTATTATTTTTGTCTCAAATGGATTGAAACTGACTATAAAGTCGACATGGACACCACCTTTGCCGGACATTGACACGTAATTATAGAATATGATATAGTGGAAAATGTTATACAGTGGATACTAAGGAGGAGACAGATGGCGGATAAATGCAAGGTTTCATACACGCTTTCAATCAAACCCACCGTCCTAGTCCCACCGATCTTTAGAACACCAGCCACAATAAAAGATCAGCTGACTAGTTCCCCCATGACAACCACACACATCAGCCATATGCTAAGATACAGTCAGCATATGATTACGTTACGGAGGTGATCCCTTAATGCAAGGCAGTTTAAGAATAATGCATTTCGGTTTCTTAATATCAGTTATCCTCGCTGTGCTAATTATCGCACAAACCCTTGTCGCATCAGCCAATAAACAGAATGTCGAATGCCCCTGCGACTTCTTCGAATCCGTACCAATGACGACAGGGTGCTGGGAACCCGGGAGTCACAGTTGGCGGGTGAACGGACGTGACGGGGAGGGCACGTGCGTGACCCTACGCGACGACCCCAACACAGGACCTTTACGACTCACAAGGTTTGACGTACATGACGCGACGGACCGTAGTCCATTGTGCCAAATACGCGTATTCAACCCGATTGATTGCAATGATTACACGATGTTGAGCATACGTCACGACGACCTAACCCCTGAGGAGGTTGGGGTCGTCT
>PVMK01128012.1_pt1 | contig 10698 bp, 9 predicted proteins | sample 1853481 | NCBI WGS metagenome assembly PVMK01 (sample SAMN08533507, study PRJNA380276) | Marine sediment metagenome, whole genome shotgun sequencing project. | reverse complement strand
TGCTCTCTTGGACGAGGTGCTGGCCGCACCGGACCAACCCCATGTCGGGGCCGGGCTCGACGCTTTCATCCGACCCGATTTCGAGACCCTGCTCGCGCTCCGGCCATCCGCTGCGCGCTTCTTGGGTCGGACCTACGCCGACCAGACCCCATGGATTCAGCAGATGGCCGGGGAGCAGTTCGAGGAGGCCGGGACTCGATTCTTCCCGGTGTTGGCGAGCGGATTGACCCATCTCGATCCCGAAGAGCTCGCCTGGCGGATGAGGCAGGCCGCCGCGCTCATCGTCCATACCTTCGCCACCTGGCCGGAGGGCGGCATGACCGATGCCGAATCTGAGAACAGCCTGCGCCGCCTCATCGATTTCTTGACCGCAGCCATATCCAGTGAGAGAGAAGGAGCATGAAGATGACATCGATATTCGAGCGGCCCGAATGGCTGCCCTATGACGAGTACCCATTCGAGCTGCGTGGGATCGACCTCCCTGCCGGGTCGGTGAGCTATGTCGACGAGGGGTCCGGCCCCATCCTGCTGTTCGTCCACGCCGGGATGTGGTCGTTCATCTGGCGAGACGTGATGCTCGAGCTCAAAGACGACTTCCGCGTCATCGCCATCGACTTCCCCGGGTTTGGTCTCAGCCCGGATAGCTCCGGCGACCCAGCGATCCCTGACCTGAGCGCAGTGCTCGCCGAATTCGCCGTTGCTCTGGATCTGACCGACGTCACCCTTGTCGCCCACGATCTCGGCGGCCCGGTCGGTCTTGGGGCGGTGGCCGAGGATCCGCAGCGCTATGGGGCATTGGTACTCACCAACACCTTCACCTGGGAGCCGGAGCAGCGGAGTCTTCGCAGCATGCTTCGGGCGATGGGCAGCGCTTCCTTCACGCGCTTCGACATGCGAACGAAGGTGCTGCCGAAGATGGCGACGAGCCGGTTCGGTGTGGGCCGTCTGCTCAGTACTGCCGGCAAGCAAGCGTTCCTCGGGCCGTTCCGCGACCCGGAGCGAATCCGCCGCCTGCACCGGCTGATGGGCTCGGCGATTTCCAGCCCCGACCACATGGCACTGGTGGAAGCCACCACCAACGGTGTCGCCAACATGCTGCCGGTGCTGACGATCTTTGGTGGTCGCAACGATCCGTGGCACTTCCAGCAGCGGCATGCGGCCAACTTCCCCAATCACGAGGGTCACACCCTGGCCAAGCGGTACCACTTCCCGATGACAGAGGATCCCGAACGCTTCGCCGCTCTGATCCGTCAATGGAGCAAGCAGCGCACCAACGCGTAACATCCCTCCAATGACGACGAACTCGGTGCCATCACTTCGTGATGCCGACCTCACTCTGGAGGTGTCACACGGGGAGGCGAACCAGCGGATCGAGGCCGCCCAGCGACGCATCCTCCAGCTCCGCCTCCAGCTCGGGGGCAAGCTGGGCGGTGGTGAGCTCGGACCGCCCCTGTGCTTCGTGTTCGAAGGTTGGGATGCCTCGGGGAAGGGCGGCGCCATCAAGCGGCTGGTCGCCCCGATGGATCCCCGGCACGTCAGGACCGTCCAGATCGCCGCACCCACCACCGACGAATTGAGGCACCACTGGCTGCAGCGATTCTGGCCCCAGCTGCCGGGATGGGGTGGCGTGGCCGTGCTCGACCGGTCCTGGTACGGGCGGGTGCTGGTGGAGCGAGTGGAGGGGTTCGCCACCACCGAACAGTGGCGACGCGCCTACACCGAGATCGTCGACTTCGAACGCACCCTGGCTGCCGAGGGCATGGTGTTCGGGAAGTTCTGGATGCACATCTCGGAGGACGAACAACTCCGCCGGTTCCAGGATCGCGAGACCAGCCCCCTGAAGCAGTGGAAGCTCACCGACGAGGATTGGCGGAACCGCGACAGGCACGCCGAGTATTGGGTCGCGGTCGAGGAGATGCTGGCCAGGACCTCCTGGTCGGACGGGCCCTGGCATGTCGTTCCCGGCGAACAGAAGCGCTATGCCAGGGTCAGCGTGCTCGAGACGGCGATCGACGTGATCGAGGCCGGCATGCGCAAGCACGGAATGGAGCCGCTCCCTCCGCTCGACTACGTCGACGACGACTGAGAAAGAGTCGAGAGACCAGAGTCGCGAGTCCGGCTCGAGACGCTTGACTCAAGACGCTTAACTGTAGAGCGCCTCGATCTCGTCGCCGTACTTTGCCAGAATCGCCCGCCGCTTGATCTTGAGGCTCGGGGTGAGCATCCCGTTCTCCGGGGTGAACTCCTCGTCGGTGAGGACGAACCCGCGAATCTTCTCGTAGCCCTTGATCGGGCCCGACTGACGGTTGAGCTCGAGCTGGATGAGGTCGGCGACCTTCTCCTCCTTGAGCAATTGTCCGGTCGAGCGATCGCCGAGACCGTGGTCGTCGGCCCATGCCTTCAGCGCCTCGATGTCGGGGACGATCACCGCCACGTTGTGCGGGCGCTGTTCGCCGTACACCATGATGTTGGTGACGAAACCCGAGAGCTGGAGCTGTTCTTCGATCGGCGACGGGACCACGTACTTGCCGTTCTCCAGCTTGTACTGCTCCTTGATCCTTCCCCTGATGGAGATGAAACCTTCGTCGTCGCGCGAGCCGAGGTCACCGCTGCGGAACCCGCCGTCCGGGGTGAACGCCGCCTCGTTCTCCTCCGGCAGGTTGTAGTAGCCCATCATCACGTTTGGCCCGTGGATGACGATCTCGCCAACCTCTTCGCTCCCGATGGCGTCCATGTCGATGTCAATGCGCACTCCGGGAATCTCACGCCCAACTGTTCCGACCTTCCGGGATCCCTCGATGTTGGCCGCGGCGACCGGTGAGGTTTCGGTGAGCCCGTATCCCTCGTACACGGTCAGTCCCAGCGCCGAGATGAACTCGGCTACCTCTGGTGAGATGGCGGCGCCACCCGAGAACGCATACTTGAGGCGCCCCCCGAAGCGATCACGCACCTTCGAGAACACCAGCTGATCGAAGAGCCCCTGTTGCAGCTCCACGAAGGTGCTGGTCTTTCCCTCGGCGGCGAGGGTGGAGCGCTTGTCCGCATTGGACATGGCCTGGTCAAACATCATCTTCTTGATCCCACCCTCGGCGGCCATCAGCTTCTTCAGCCCGTCGTAGATGCGGTTGTAGACGGCCGGCACGGAAACCAGGATCGTCGGCTTGATCTCGGGGAGATCGTCCATCAACGTCTTTGCCGATGTCAGCCCGGCCGAGGCACCCGCCGCCAGGATGAAGTGCAGCTCCACCACCTGGCCGAACGAGTGCGCCCAGGGCAGGAACGAGGCGGTGCGATCGTCTGGACCGATGTCGAACAGGTCGGGATACGTGTTGATGTTGCTGGTGAGGTTGGCGTGCGACAGCATGACGCCCTTGGGGTTGCCGGTCGTTCCCGAGGTGTAGATGAGGCCGGCGAGGCTCTCGGGGTCGGGGTGGACGGTATCGACCGGGGCCTCTGCTCCCCGCGCCAGCAGCTCGTCGAAGGTGATCGCCGCCCCCTCAGCCTCCCCGTGGATGACCACGACCTGCTCGAGATCGGGGAGCCGGTCGGCATGGTCTTCGAGCTGGGCGCGGGTGCCGTCGTCGGCGACGAACGCGACCTTGGCTCCCGAGTCGGCGAGGATGTACTGCCACTCCTTGGACTGCTGCGCCTCGTACATCGGCACCCAGGCGGCGCCGAGGGTGTACGTGCCATAGGCGCCGACGGCCCATTCGGTGCTGTTGTCGAGGATCACTGCGACCCGATCGCCGCTGCCGACCCCGAGGCCGGCCAGCCCGGCCCTGGCCCGGGCGACACTCTCGCCAAACTCGGCGTAACTCATCCAGGCCCAAGTGCCGTCGGACTGCTTGGTTCCAAAAAGCGGATTGTCTCCGAATCGGGCGACGCTCGCCTCGAAGAGGTCGGGCAGGCTCTTGAAGTCGGTTGCCATGAGGAAGCTCCTTTGCGGCTGCGGCGTTCTGCGCAGATTAGCGAGGGCCAAAACGATGAATCGATGGTGTTTCCGGAGTCTCATATATCCTGACGCTCTATGTCCTCGAGAACCTTCGGTGAGATGGTCCGCGAAGCCCGGCTGGAGCGACACCTGTCGATGGGTCAGCTCGCCGCCGCAGTCGACCGTTCCACGGCCTCGGTGCGGCGCTGGGAGCGGGATGACGGCCTGCCGACGCCTGAGGTCATCGAGACGCTGACCGTCCGGCTCGGCCTGGACACCGGCGAAGTCGACGAAGCGGTGGCAAAGGCACGAGGGGATGAAGCCCCCACCGTTGGCGAGTCCGCAGCCGGCGAGCCGGTCGAGGTGAACCCGATCGACGTGGTCGCCCTAGCCGACGTTGCCGAGGCGGTCGATTCGAGCTTGGCCGCCGACTGGCAGCAGCCCGCTTTGCCCGCCCCGGCCGCCGCCATCCCGGCAACGGCCGCCGCCCCGCCACCCCCGGTAGTCTGGCCGACCGCCTCGGCACCGGTTGCCGTGGTCGAGCAAGACCAGAACGTCCTCCAGATACTCCGTGACCCCGCCAAGCCCTGGCTCGGGTACATCCGCGCCGTCCTCACCATCGCCGTGTTGGGCGGGCTGGCCTATGTGCTGTTGTGGGCCGTGCCGGAGTTCTTCGATGCGTTCGGTGAGATGTGGGACTCCTTGTGGGAAGGCTCGGACACCACCCAGCTGTGAGCTGTCAGCCGTGAGCGATGAGCCCGACCAGGCGGAGCTCACGGCTCATGGCTCATAGCTCTCGGCTCATTGACTATCGTCCCACCCGGCCGTCGTACGGGAGTTATGTGCACAGACCAGTGACTCGGAATCGTGGGCACCGCAGGTGGCTCCTCGGCGTGGTCGTGGTGGCGCTTTCCCTGATCCTCGCTGCATGCGGAAGCGACCTGCCCCAGTCTTCTCTCAATCCCAAATCGGCCGAAGCACTGCAGATCGATGAGTTGTGGAGGCTGGTGCTGTACCTGGCCATCGCGGTGTTCATCGTCGTTGAAGTCGCTCTGGTCGTTGCCATCTTCCGTTTCAGGAGGCGCAAGGACGACGACACGCCGGAGCCGAAGCAGACCCACGGCAACACGACCCTCGAGATCGTGTGGTCGATCATCCCCGCCCTGATCCTCGTCGTCATCACCGTGCCGACCATGCAAACGCTGTTCGACCTCAGCAGCCCGGCCGAGGGCAACGTAAACCGTGTCAACGTCACCGGCCACCAGTGGTGGTGGGAGTTCGAGTATCCCGACATCGTGGATGCCGAGGGTCGGCCCCTCACCACCGCCAACGAGCTCCATATCCCGGTTGGCGTCACCACCGAGCTGAGGATGACCTCGGCCGACGTGATCCATAGCTTCTGGGTGCCGCCGCTGGCCGGCAAGCGTGACCTGGTGCCCGGTCACGAGACCTTCATCAAGATCACCCCCGATCTGGATCGGGCGGGTGAGGAGATTCCCGGGCAGTGCGCCGAGTTCTGCTGGCTATCGCACGCCGACATGCGCATGTTGGTGTTTCTCGAGACCGAGACCGACTTCGATGCGTGGGCCCAGGGTCAGCTGCAGCCGGCCGTCGTTCCGGCCGACGGCCCCGCCGCTTCCGGCTTCGAGATCTTCACCGCGATCTGCAGTACCTGTCACCAGGCCATGGTCGCCGCACCCGACGGAGGGGTATCGGTGATCGGGGCCTCGGTTGCCCCCGACCTCACCCACTTCGGCTCGCGCACGACGCTCGGCGCCGCGGTTCTCGACAACACGGCGGAGCATCTTGCTCAGTGGATAGACAATCCGAGCTCGGTCAAGCCGATGGCTCCTGAGCTGAACGACTTCGACACCGGACGGATCCTTGGCATGCCCGACTACGGTTTGGACGCCGACGAGATCGCCCAGCTGGTTGCGTTGCTGGAGGGCTGGACATGACGGAGGCGAAGCGACAGCTGAGCCGGGGCCCGTGCGGCCCGCCGCCGAAGGCGGCAAGTGCGGGAAACACAGTTCTTCGGGCTGGCGCCATCCGAGATGAGCGCGAAGGCTGGACATGGCGATAACCACACCAACCGAGGATCTTGGCTACACGCCATCGACCGACGGGGTGTGGAGCTGGCTCACCACCGTCGATCACAAGCGGATCGGCCTCATGTACGGGGTGTCGGCGCTGGTGTTCGCCTTCGTCGGCGGGCTCGAGGCCCTGTTCATTCGCACCCAGCTTGCCGGTCCAAACGGGACGTTGCTGAGTGCCGACGCCTACAACCAGCTGTTCACCATGCATGGCATCACGATGGTCTTTGCCGTCATCATGCCCGTCGCCGCCGCCTTCCAGAACTACATGATCCCGCTGCAGATCGGCGCTCGCGACGTCGCCTTCCCCCGGCTCAACGCGTTCTCCTACTGGCTGTTCCTGTTCGCCGTGATCATGCTGTCATCGTCGTTCTTCCTCGGCGGCTCCCCGGACGGGGCGTGGACCGGGTACGCCAACCTGTCCACCGAGGTCACCGAGTTCGTGCGCATGGACTATTACGCCATCGGGGTCCAGCTGCTCGGCATCGCCTCGATCGGGTCATCGGCCAACTTCATCGCAACCATCTTCACCATGCGCGCCCCCGGGATGACGATGATGCGGATGCCGGTGTTCACCTGGATGAGTGTCGTCACCTCGTTCCTCCTCATCCTGAGTCTTCCCGTGATCGGTGTCGGGCTGTGGCAGATGTTCTTCGACCGCAACTTCGGGACGCTGTTCTATGAGGCGCAGGCTGCGGGTGATCCGTTGCTTTGGCAGCACCTGTTCTGGATCTTCGGCCATCCCGAGGTCTATGTACTGGTCCTTCCGGCGATGGGCATCGTCTCAGAGACCATCCCCGTTTTCTCTCGCAAGCCGCTGTTCGGTTACGCCTTCGTCGTGTTTTCCGGGATCGCCATCGGGTTCCTCGGCTTCGGCGTGTGGGCGCACCACATGTTCACCGCCGGATTGGGCCCGGTCGCAGAGGCCGGATTCGGCTTGGCCACGATGCTCATCGCCATCCCGACCGGGGTGAAGATCTTCAATTGGATCGGCACCATGTGGGGCGGCAAGCTGACCCTGAATACGCCGATGCTGTTTTCGATCGGCTTCATCGCCATGTTCATCATCGGAGGCCTGTCGGGGGTCACCCACGCCGTGATCCCTGCGGACACCCAGCAGCACGACAGCTATTACGTGGTCGCCCACTTCCATTACGTGCTGGTCGGCGGTGCCGCCTTCGGGTTCTTGGCCGGGGCGTACTACTGGTTCCCGAAGTGGACCGGGAAGCTTCTCAATGAGACGCTTGGCAAGTGGCATTTCTGGCTCATATTCATTGGCTTCAACCTCACCTTCGGTCCGATGCACATCCTCGGCCTGAACGGGATGCCGCGACGGACCTACCGCTATCCGGAGGGTCTCGGCTGGGAATTCTGGAACGGCATGGCCACCCTCGGCTCCTTCATCATCGGCGTATCGATGCTCGTGTTTGTGTGGAACATCGTCAGCACCCGCCGCAGAGGGCTCCCCGCGGGAGACGATCCGTGGGACGCGAGAACCATCGAGTGGATGACCACATCGCCTCCCCCCATCCACAACTTCGATCGGGTGCCCGTGGTTCGGCACCTCGACGAGTGGTGGCTCCGCAAGTACGGGGTTGACGAGGAGGGAAGGGCGGTGCCTCTTCCCGAGGGATACGTCGAGGAGCCGGCGTTCGTTCCCCAGGTTGGCGGGATCCACATGCCGTCCCCGTCGTATTTCCCGATCATTGCTGCCGCCGGGCTGGTGACGATGGGAGCCGGCCTGGTCTTCTGGTCGTCCGGCGTGATCGGCGTCGGCATCCTGGTGGTCGGGGTCGCGGTGTTCCTGTGGGGCCTGGTTGGTTGGGCCGCCGAGCCGATAACGCGGGACGCGGACGTCCCGTCGGAGGCGCACTGATGGCCGTCGCTTCCGAGCATGTTTTCGAGGAGCACGACTTCGAGTCGACCGGTGACCCGGTCCATCGCACTCGAAAGACGGCGATGTGGATCTGGCTCGGTTCCGAGGCGTTCTTCTTCGGGGCGATGATCTCTACGTTCCTCCTGTACAGGAACACCACCAACGGTGGCCCGGGATCGGAGCTCTTCAACATCCCGTTCACATCGGCAAGCTCCTTCATCCTGCTGATGAGCTCGGTCACGATGGTGCTCGCCGACAACGCCTTCCAGAAGAAGGACCAGCGCCAGGGAAGGATCTGGCTCATCGGCACCGCTGCCCTCGGGCTCACCTTCCTCGCCGGTCAGATCTTCGAGTTCACCGAGTTCTACGAGCAAGGCCTGACGCTATCGACCAGCCCGTTCGGCTCGTCTTTCTACATGCTCACCGGGTTTCACGGTGCTCACGTGGCCGGCGGGGTGCTCATGCTGTCGCTGTTGATTGCCTTCTCGCTGCGGGGAAAGCTGTCGTCTGACCATGGCATGAACGTTGAGCTGACCGCGCTGTACTGGCACTTCGTTGACATCGTCTGGATCGTCATCTTCACCATCGTCTACCTGCTGCAGATCTGACCATGGCCACTGCAACCGAAACTCACCACCCTACGACCAGGACCTATTGGATCGTCGGTGCCGTCCTGGCGGTGGTGACGGCGATCGAGATCGGGATTTCCTATGTCGATTTCCTGGGACCGGCGCGAGGGGTTCTGCTCGTCACCCTGGGACTCGTCAAGTTCGTGACCGTGGTCGCCGTATTCATGCATCTGCGTTACGACATTCGCGGCTACCGGGTGCTCTTCCTCTTCGGGCTGATCGGAGCGCTCCTGGTGTTCGCAGTCGCCCTGGCGGCGATGCAGGCGTTCTAGGAAGGGGTTGAGGAATGACTTGTGGCACGGCTCGCCCCTCGGCTGCGCGACCTTCAATCGGGAGTCTCTCTGGCCGGGGCGACCCGCCGATGGACTCCTCAACACCCTTCTAGCCGACAATGGGCATCCCTTTCCATTTCCATCTCGATGTCTTTGGAGTCGCCGCGGCCTTGATCGTGGCTTACGAGCTCGGCCTCCGCACCCTGGCGGAGCGTTACTGCCCGGATGACGAGGTGCCGGTGACCCGCACCCAACGCGGGCTCTTCTACGCCGGGGTGATCGTCATGGTGATTGTGGCGACGTGGCCGATCCATGACATCGCAGAGAGCCGCCTGTTCATCTTTCACATGACCGAGCACATTGCGCTGTCGCTCGTCGTTCCCCCGCTGCTGCTGGCCGGGACGCCCTGGTGGCTGATGCGTGCCTTCGTCGCCCCGATCATGCCGCTCGTGAAGTTCGTCACCAAGCCGCTGATCGCGCTTCTGCTGTTCAACGCCTGGCTGGCGTTCATCCATGCGCCTGCTGTGGTTGAGCTCATGGTGACCAATGAGCTGTTCCACTTCTTCGCCCATGGCATCCTGTTTGTGACTGCGATCATCATGTGGTGGCCGGTGATGGACCCGATCCCGGACACGCAGCGACTGACACCGTTCGGCAAGATGGGGTATCTGTTCCTCCAGTCATTGGTGCCGACCATCCCGGCTTCCTTCATGACTCTTGGCACCACCCCGCTGTATGGCATCTACGAGACGTTTCCGCGGGTGTGGGGAATCGATGTGATGACCGACCAGATTCTTGCCGGGCTGCTCATGAAGATCGGTGGGGGATTGATCCTGTGGGGGTTCATCGCCTGGATCTTCTTCTCCTGGTACGCCGAAGAGCAGAAGTACGAGCCGGGCCCCTATGTAGTACCAAGCACGAAGTAGCAAGTAGCTACTCGTTACTGGATACTCGATACTCGGTACTGGCGATCAGCCACTCCTCGATGCGCGATCGCGATTTCGCGGAGTCGTCGAGCGCACCGGCGCCGCCACCGAAGTTGAACAGCCCGCCAGACGGGTTCTGCTGGCTCCATTCGATCGTCTCCATCTCGGAGGCCATGGCTTCGGAGACGATGGTGTGCTCGAGCACCCGGAGGGGAGCAAGGTCGTGTCCGGCGAGAATATCGAGGGCGCTCTGGTGGGCGTCGGCGAGCTCTGCGGGGGAAGCCCCGGCAACATCGTTGGTGAGGTAGCTGGGCGGCAGCCCGGCACGTCCGCTGCTGTTGGAGATGAGGATGAGCGACTCCTGGAATCGGCTCTCGATGCTGAACACCATGTCGGTGATCTCGGCGTGCCGATCGAGATCCGGGTGCACGAGCACCGATACGGTCACCGGAACCCTTGGCGAGTCAAAGCAGTAGGCGCCCGCCTGGCGCCAGCCGGACTCGATGAGCTCGGCGACGTAGGAATGCGCGCCCTCCATCACCGATTCCGGCGAGACCGGGCACAGGCTCCCGGGGTCGACCGGCGAGCTCCGTTTCCTGCCTCGCATCCAGAAGAGGGCGGCAGCGGCGATCGCCAGGGCTACCGACATGACCCCGGGATCGAGGATGAGGAACACGGCGATCACGGCACCGATGCCTACCCAAAGCAGCGGTGACAGCGGGTTGGTCCACGTGGTGAGCAGGTATGCGATTGCGATCGTGAGGTAGAGAACAGCGAGAAGGGTTTCTCCCTGGGATACCAGCTGTGCGGCGAGATAGCCACCGATGATGGCGGCGACACCGCTGATGGCCCGCATGAGCCACACCATCGGCCGGGCGGACCGCGGTATAGGGGGGTGCTTGTGCAGCCTCATCGAAGGGTATTCGGTCGCCGGGACCGGTGTACTCAAGGTATTTGAGTTGTGAAGAAGT
>PVMK01121743.1_pt1 | contig 10699 bp, 8 predicted proteins | sample 1853481 | NCBI WGS metagenome assembly PVMK01 (sample SAMN08533507, study PRJNA380276) | Marine sediment metagenome, whole genome shotgun sequencing project. | reverse complement strand
GATGAAGAAAGCAAACATGGCCACGCCCACGGCCCTGGCGGTCATCAGCATTAAATCAATTTCAGGTTTCTGTGCCTATGCCAGCTTGGACCTTCCAAAGGGATGCGTAGAGGCCGTTGTCGGCAAGTAGTTGGGTGTGATTGCCCATCTCAGTCACACGTCCCTGGTCAAGTACGTAGATTCGATCGGCATTGATGATGGTTGACAGGCGGTGGGCAACAATCAGTGTTGTTCTTCCTTGGGTGATTACCTGCATAGACCGCTGAATGGCGGCCTCGGTTTCATTGTCCACGGCGGACGTGGCCTCATCCAATATCAAGACCGGTGGTTCCTTTAATACTGCTCGTGCAATAGATACGCGTTGCCTCTGACCACCTGATAACTTCTGTCCGCGTTCACCCACTATGGTGTCGTAGCCCTGTGGCAGCTGCAGAATGAAATCATGGGCCTCGGCCGCTTTGGCTGCCGCTTCAATTTCTGCCTGGTCTGCACCCGGACGACCGTAAGCAATGTTTTCGGCTACGCTGCCGTGAAACAGGAACACGTCCTGGCTGACCAGTCCGAATGCCGCCCGAAGGTCTGGTATTTTGAGTGCGGTCATATCAGTGCCATCAAGCCTGATGATACCGGCGGTGGGCGAATAAAAACGCAGCAACAATTTCATCAGGGTACTTTTGCCGGAACCGGTCTGGCCGACAACGGCAATGGTCTCACCAGGTGCAATTTGCATGTTGATATCACGCAATACCTCGGCACCGTTTGAATAGGCAAAGCTCACGTTTTCAAACACCAGTTCACCCTGAACCTGGTTGACAGGCAATGTCGTGGAACCGCTTCGGGTACGTATTGGCACTTCAATCAGATTGAGAATGCGACGGGTGGAAGCCATCGCCCGCTCGAACAGATCCACTGTCTCTGCCAGGCGTGTCAAAGGCCATAACAATCTTTGCGTCAGGAATACCAGCACGCTGTAGGCGCCGGCGTTGAGTTGCCCGTCCAGTGTCAGTTTGCCGCCGTAGACCAGGGTTGCCACGAACCCCACGAGTATGGCCATGCGAATGACCGGAATAAATGCGGAGCTGATACGAATGGCGCCCTGGTTGGCGGCCACATAGGCCTCGCTTTCCTGCCTGAGTTGATCAAGTTCGTATTTTTCGCGGGTGAAGCTCTTGATAGTGGCGATGCCGGCGATATTGTTGGCCAGACGGGTGCTGAGCAGGCCGACTTTCTCCCGCACAGTGGCGTACAGGGGTTGGGCCCTGCGCTGGAACCAGAATGCACCGAGCACGATAACCGGAATCGGTGTGAAAGCCATCAGGGCGATTTGCGGGGAAATATAGAAAAATACGGCACCCACAGCGATGATGGAAGTTGCCACCTGTATCAGGGCATTGGCGCCGCCATCGAGAAACCGTTCCAACTGGTTAACGTCATCATTCAGAATCGCCACCAGCTTGCCGGTGGAGCTATCTTCAAACCAGGCCATGTCCAGATCCTGCATATGACCGTAGGCATCGAGTCTTAAATCATGTTGCAGGCTTTGTGAAAGGTTGCGCCACAAAATCTGCAAAAAGAACTGGAACAGGGATTCAAGCGCCCACACCGCGATGGTGATCACAGCCAGGAAGAGCATTTGGTGAAACGGATCGGAAATACCGAAATCTGCGAGAAAGGATTTTTCCTGGCGAACAACAACATCGATGGCCATGCCAATCAGGATCTCCGGCATCACATCGAACAGCTTGTTCAATACTGAGCACAACGAGGCCAGCTTGATTTTTCTGTGGTAAGCGCGCGCATAATGCAGCAATCGCATCAGCACATTGGCAGAAGAGGGGATATCAGTCATTGTGTGATTTTTTAGAGTAAATGCTGCAAGTCGGGCAGGTATTTTTCCAGGGAACCGGTATTAAATACCACCACCTTGTTACCGGGCTGTATCAAGCCGTCCTCTACCAGTTGTGGCAGTGCAGCAAGACAGGCCGCGCCTTCGGGGCATATCGACCAGCCCTTTTCTTTCCAGACCTTGCTGAGGGTTTCATGGATGTCCTTTTCAGCAACAGCAACAGCTGCGCCACCGGATTCACGGATGATTTCTAGCACCCTGAAGTGACCAACACCGCCCGGCACATTGACGCCGTAAGCCAGGGTATCGCCGGGTTCTGCTGCAGTGGTATCTTCCGCGCCATTCTCAAACGCGGTCACCAGCGGTTGGGTGGCTTCGGCCTGCACGCAGATAACCCGAGGGCGGAAGTGGTCGATTAAACCCAGGCATTCCAGCTCGCTCCAGGCTTTCCACATCCCCAGCACACCGGTGCCGCCACCGGTGGGGTAAATCACAACGTCCGGCAGCTCCCATGGGTCGTCGGGTTGTTTGGGTTCAGCAATTTCCAGACCCATGGTTTTTTTGCCATCGATACGCCAACCGGGCTCCTGGAAGGTCGCAACGCTGAAATAGCCTTTATCCAGCCATTTTTCCTTCAGCAGCATACCGGCTTCACGGATGGTGCCGGTGACCAGTTCAATATTAAACCGGTCCGAGGTCCTGGCCAGTTCGGCCACCCGTTCGAGTATCGGTGCGGGTGTGTTATCCGGCATGGAAACCACGGCCTCCAGACCTGCTGCCAGCACATATTCACACATGGAGTCACCGGCATTGCCCTGGGTAGGGACTGCGAGTTTATGAATGCCCGCCTTGTGTGCCATGGATATGGTCATCGCCATACCGCGATCTTTAAAACTTTGCGTGGGGTTGGCACCGAAGCCGGTATGACCTTTGCCCTCATCCTTTATCGCCAGCGAGAAGCCGGTTTCCAGGGCCAGGGCATGATCGTGGTATTGCAGTAAGGGTGTATGGCCTTCACCCAGGTTGAAAATATGCGGAATATCTTCCGGGTCATTGATATCCAGCGCTAACAGACCGCCAAAACGCCACATATCGTTGCGCTCAGGGTGATACCAGGCCAGGTTCGGTTGCTCGGTTTTCAACCTTTCGAGATCCATGATAATTTCAACCGGGCGGTTGTCCACCGGGCACAGGTTCATGACGGTGTCAGCGGGATATTCCGCTCCACAACCGATACATTGCAGGTGTGATATGTAGCTCATGAAGGGTAGTTTAAGTGGTTCACACCGGACACGCCATGTACTTTGATTTAGTCGTCCGTGACAAAAGTCGTGCTTGGGGGACAAGCAAGGTACTCGCGCCCGGTGCGAGCAACAAGATTAGCAACACTGGTGGCAAAAATAAAATGAAATATTAAATGTAATTTTTAAACATCATTCCGGACCGGGTCCAAGGCCTTGTTCCAGCTCTTAAAACCCGGATACTCGTCTTGAGAGCAGGCAACGACCATTATTTCATGTAGAAAAAAACACGCATGAAAAACCGATCTCTGGAAAATTTGGACTGGCAAGTATAGAGAATTACCACTGACAGGTGCTACGATCTTGTTCCTGCTTACAAAGATGGTTATCAGATGAAAGTTAACGGCACACCTTATCGCTCGATCTGGCTGAATGAAAATGGCTGGTCGGCAGACATTATTGATCAGACCCGCCTGCCACATGAGTTCGTGATTAAAGCACTGCGCAGCATGCAAGATGCCGCTGAAGCAATCAGCGTCATGTGCGTTCGTGGTGCGCCATTGATCGGTGCAACCGCTGCTTATGGGCTGGCCCTGGCGATGCGTGAAGACGCGGGTGATGGAGCTCTTGAAAGCGCTGCAAAAACCTTGCTTGAGACCCGGCCCACGGCAGTTAACCTGCGCTGGGCATTGGACAGAATGCAACAGGAACTGTCTGTGACCCCCATAGGGGAGAGGGTGGCGAAAGCATACGCATTGGCTGCAGAGATCTGTGATGAGGATGTTGATATCAATCACGCCATTGGTTGTCATGCACTTGGTGTAATTCGCGGTCTGTGGCAGCAAAAACCTTCTGGTACCGAATCTTTTCACATCCTCACCCACTGCAACGCGGGTTGGCTGGCCACGGTGGATTGGGGCACGGCACTGTCTGCCATTTATCAGGCATACGACGATGGAATACCGGTTCACGTATGGGTCGATGAGACCCGGCCACGTAACCAGGGTGCTGCCCTGACCGCCTGGGAGTTAAAGTCACACGGTATTCCGCACGACGTCATTGTCGATAATGCCGGTGGACACCTGATGCAGCATGGGATGGTGGATATGTGTATTACAGGCACCGATCGTACCGCCCGCAATGGTGATGTGTGTAACAAGATAGGCACTTATCTGAAAGCATTGGCGGCGTTTGATAATGACGTGCCATTTTACGTGGCCTTGCCTGGGCCAACCATCGATTGGCAGATGAGTGATGGCGTAAAAGGTATCCCCATCGAGCAGCGGGATGCAACTGAGGTGACTCACGTTGCCGGCAAAAACAGCAGCGGACAGGTCGAGTCGGTACAAATCACGCCCGATGGAGTGAGCGCTTGTAACTATGCTTTTGATGTCACACCGGCTCGCTTGGTCACGGGCCTTTTCACCGAGCGTGGTGTCTGCGATGCCAGTGAAGCGGGCTTGCTGGGACTTTACCCGGAACAGAAAGGACAGGTCATATGACAGATTCACTGAGACAGCAACTGATCGAAACAGCCATTGCCATGAATACCAGCGGCCTGAACCAGGGTACCTCCGGCAACCTGAGCGTGCGCAGTGAAAAAGGCATGCTGATCACACCCTCTGGCATGGACTACGTTGGATTGTCTTTGGATGACATCGTTTGGATGGATTTTGACGGCAACAGCCAGGGTGTACGCAAGCCGTCGAGCGAGTGGCGATTCCACGCAGCCATCTATCAGCATCGCCCGGAAGCCAATGCCGTTTTACACGCCCATCCGGTCAGTTGCACCACCCTCGCCTGCCTGGGCAAGGGTATACCGGCGTTTCATTACATGGTCGCAGTCGCCGGGGGAAAAGATATCCGCTGCGCAGATTATGCCACCTTCGGCACCCCCGAGCTTTCAGAGTATGTACTCAAAGCGCTTGAAGGCCGCAAAGCCTGCCTGATGGCCCACCACGGTATGACCTGTTTCGAAAAGGACCTGCCTCGTGCTCTGGCTTTGGCCATTGAGGTCGAAACCCTGGCCGCGGTGTATGGGCGCATTCTGGCAATCGGTGAAGCGGACATACTTAGTGACAGCGAAATGTCAAAAGTGCTGGAAAAGTTCAGCACTTATGGTGTGCAGGACTGATCCAAGCGACAGAAAGACATTTTTAATCACTGCCAGGAATATGTATTCTGGTATTTTCGCGGCAAACCATGGCTGTGTGAAAACTATTTGGCGACCAGGTCAGATATCGATTAATACAATTCTCGGCAACGATGAACATTAAGGCAAAACTGGTCTGAAATGGATGATCAGGAAACCAGCTTAAGTCCGACTATTCCCGCGATGATTAAAAACAGACAGGTAATTCTCAAAATCTCCCGTGACTCGCCGAATAAGATCATACCCAGAATTGCTACGCCAACCGCACCAATACCTGTCCACACTGCGTACGCCGTGCCTACTGGAATTGTTTTCATTGCAACAGACAACAACCAGATACTCATTGCCATCGCTGCAACTGTAATCAGCGAAGGAACAGGCTTGCTGAATCCATCGGAGTACTTGAGCCCGATTGCCCAGCCGATCTCGAACAGACCGGCCACTGTCAAATAAACCCAGGCCATTATCTCTCACTCCCCTTGTATGTCGCGGACTATCGTCAGCACTCAATCGTTATCGATAAAATTGGCCAGGTCCTTCTTGTACCTGATCAATGAAGGCGGGTGCAGGTACATCATATGTCCGGCATCATATAGCTCAACCGTGATATTTTTTTGCTGCTCTTCGGCAATCGTCAAATGATCCATCATGTATTCGGTGGCGAAGGCCGGTGTGGCAAGATCGTAGTAACCTTGTTGCACAAGCACCCGGAGTTCCGGGTTGTCGTTCATCGCACGTGACAGGTCGGGCATCGTATTGGGCGATGGGTTCGGGAACATGCTGCCGGGCCGTGAGTGTGCCCAGTCCCACTTCTTGAATAACTGGCCGCTAACCTTGTAATCCTTGTCGCGACCAAACTTCAGATCGTTGTGATAATAGTCCAGGAAATTACTGACAAATGCCGGTCCTACCGAGGTAAACATGGGGTCATAATCCATTTCCTCGCTCAGCAGGTTCAGGCTGTTACCGGTAAACCGTGAATCAATCCGTCCGGCGATCAGCTTTCTGTCACGCAGCAGTTCCTGGGCAAATTGTTGATGTGAGATGCGCAGGTTGGCGCGATCAACGTAGTCTTCGCTTACACCCAGGTACCGGGATATGCCGGCGATAACGGTCTTGCGTTCGTCAGCACCAAGCCGGTTGCCCTTCATCAGTGCCGGACCATAAACATCGACAGCAAACCGTTTCACTTCTTCATAAAATTCCGCCAGGTCAGCAGGTTTGTTGTCGATGGCATCGTGATACCAGGCCGTGGCAGCCAGGGTCGGCAAATACAGAATATGGGGCAGGTCCTCACCAGCACCATCTACGCCCACTGCAAAATTGAGAAACGGCGATACCAGTATGACGCCATCGAAAGCCATGCCGTGTTTACTCTGTACGTAGTTGATCACACCAGCCGAACGCATACCGCCATAACTTTCGCCGAGCAGGTATTTCGGTGAGCGCCAGCGGCTGTTTTCTGTCACGTATTGCTCGATAAAATCGGACACAGTTTTGATATCCGCGTCGACCCCCCAGAACTCCTCACCCTTGGCATCACCAATCGGGCGACTATAACCGGTACCCACCGGGTCGATCATGACCAGGTCGGTGCGATCTAAAATGCTGAACTCGTTGGCAATACGTTTGAAAGGAGGGCCGGTGAAGCCGGCATCTTCCGTGGTCACGATAACCGGGCCAAGCACTCCCATATGCAACCAGATCGATGAGGACCCCGGGCCGCCGTTATACGCGAACATAATCGGGCGGTTTGCGAGATCGGTGACGCCCTCTTTCAGATACGCGGTATAACCAAAGGTGGCAAGGGGGTCACCATCATCATTTTTGAGAATGGTCGTGCCTGCTACTGCTTTATAGCGGATTGTGTTGCCATCAATTTTGACCTGGTGAGAGGTAATTGAACTCTCGGCTTTTGGTATCTCGGCAGCGGGTTTTGGCACTTCTTTTTTGGCATCCTCGGCAAGGGCAAACCCCGAATAAACGACCAGGAAAAAGCTCAGTATTAGTGTTGTTTTCATTTTGATCAGCCTTTGAGTCCGCAGGTGGTAAAGGAAAGGGGCCGCCAATGACCCCGTTTGAGTATAGTGGAATAAAAACTCTTTTTGTTATGAATGAATTACTGCGGGACTATCGTATCTCGATTAAGACGTTCTGCGTTGAGCGCCTCACAAAGCACAATATTGTCATCGGCAACACGTCGTATGGGCACTGTGCCCTGCCTGTTGATTGACGGAATGTTGTACTCAACAGTGGCTGAATTACAGCTATCAAAAGTAAGTATTATTGTGCCATCCGAGCCAGGCGGGTCGGTATGTTGGATGTCGGTGGCGGTATCAAAAATACCACCGGAAGTTATATCAATGTTCATCACCACCTGGTTGCTTTCAATCGGACCAAGTGCCGTTAACCAACGATGACCGGCATCTCCAAGATTGGCTTGCACATCATCTGCTGGAAGTTCGGTATCGTAGGTGAACCATGCCAGTGATACCACGCCGAGATCAGGGAATATCGTTATGAAGAATCCTTGTCCATCTGTTTCAGGGTAATACCACGCATCATTAAGGCCGGCGTTGATCTTTGAAATGTCAACGCCCGCCAGGATTTCCTCAATTGAATTACAGCCAGCGAGGTTCTCCCCAAGCAGGACTTCACCACCCACGTCCGGAACTTGGCTGTCACCTGGTCCCGGACCCGGTTCTGCATCATCCCACTGGTCAACCAGGTGTAACAGGCCAGCGCACTGATCCAATATATCGTTGTATTGAACATCCAGAGCGGAACCTACGTAGGTCAGGCCGGACAATCCATTCACATTGGTCAGTGCGTTGTTTTCAACAATAACCAGTCGGCCTAAATTGGTGAGAGCAGACAGACCATCCAGGTTGTTTAATGCCGCATTGTTGCCAATAGTCACTTCAAACACCCGGGTCAGCACGGATAGACCATCCACATTAATTAGTTCAGCATTGTTCGTTATGATCAAATCACCCCAGATGCCGGTGAGCGCAGACAAGCCATCAATGCTGGTCAATTTAGTGTTGTTGTTAATAATCACCCACGTGTAGCTGCCAGGGTGGCCGCCTACGCTGGTAAGGGCAGACAGACCATCCAGGTTGGCCAGAGCAGGGTTATTTTCTACATGCAGGGACCTTTGGTCAGCATACACTGACCCACCTACGCTGGTGAGTGCGGATAAACCATCGACGTTGGTTAATACGGTGTTCCCGAGAATAGCCAGGGTACCACCCACGCTGGTGAGACCAGAGAGACCGTTAACATTTCCTAATGCCTCGTTGTCGAGAATAGCCAGGGTGTCACCCACATCGGTGAGAGCGGATAGTCCATCCAGGTTGGTCAATCGGGGGTTGTTTTTAATCCATAGGTTTCTTCCCACGCTGGTGAGACTGGAGAGGCCACGTACATCGGTCAGTACATCGTTGTTTTCTATATTCAGGCTGCTACCAATAGCGATAAGGGCGGTCAGACCATCCAGGTTGCTAATATCAGCCCCTTCAATGTAGATAGTCAGCGCCCTGTCGCAAGGTCCGTGGTTAGCCTGGAAGCTGTCAATGTCCGCCTGGGTATAAAGACCTATGCTTGACGGTGTACAATCCGCAGCCCAAAGGGGTGGCGAGATTGCAGTGGTGAGTATCAGAAGGGTGATAAGACAGGCCGGCATGGCGCTTGATTTACGCCACTTATCGAGAAAGCGCGTCAGGTAATTCATTATTTCTTCACTGCCGGTGAGCCCCGGCCATTCCGAAAACGAGTCTTTACCCTTTCACATTATCAGCTTATGGCCCGGAGCGGGCTGACCTTAGTCAAGACTTGATCTTGCAGACAGCGTTGGGTTCGGTTTAGAGGAAGACGAGCAAGCCGAACCATAAGGACACCTAAAAAGGGCCCGATAGGAGTCGGTATGGTGGAGTCAGTCGAATACACCTTCCAGTATGTCGGATATCACAAGGCTGCCCGAGATGACCAGCACCAGGTCCGTGCCTGCCTGCTGCCATTCGTAGCCCTGATGGTGTGGTAGTTGGTTGATGAATGAACCCGGCATGCGTGTTTTTTGAATTCCCGGAGGCATGGGTTTGCCACGGGCGAGGTTCTTACGAATGCCCGGTGGCAACGGCTTGCCGCCAGTGATTCCGTGACTGGAAGCCAGTCTGCGTGCATCTCCTATACTGATACCCGCAGTCACCGTCGCGGAAAGGTCGATATCAACGCTGAAGCTACTCTTGTCCTTGCTGGACTTACCTTTATTTTTTGATGGGTCTGCCTGTAGCGTAGCGGTGAAAAAGAATGTGCCCCAAATCAACGTGGCAATGGAGAGAACTATACGGCTTTTGGACATAATGCGGACCTCCTGTCTGCATGAAGAAAGTTTAAGACCTGCCACAGATAATAATACATATTGGAACGTTGAAGTTCAGTCATGTCTGATCCGGGCTTTGTCAGTACATAAAGCTACCGGACGCACCTTCACCGCGCACGATGTGAAGTGGATGGTCATAGAGCAGCCGGTAAGCCTTGCCTAAAAGGTGCTCCCGGCGCTCCAGCATGGCCGATTGATGCGTGGGTTTTGCGGCCCTGGTTTCGCTCACGTATTTCCACCTTGCAAGGACATTCGTATACGATCAGACACAAGCTCATTACCCAGTCCATCAAGGCCGATCAGCGCATGTTTAGCCCGGTCATGGCTAATCAACAGGTATTCTTTATTTTCAGGAAATAAACTCGACCGGTACTGGCCGATCAACAGGCTCGTGATCAAACGTGTACGGATCAGATCCGTGAGCAAGCTCACTTCCGTTTCCTGCAATGGTCGTATGGCATGATAACCGGCGATCATCGGTAAGGCGCCTGCCAGCGGGTCATCTCCTTCACTTAGTTGATAAGCTGCTGCTATCGCCAGGTCGATAATTAATGGCGAATTAACTATGTCGCCAAAATCGATAAGCCCGCTGATGTGATCCGGCTGTGCTTTATCCATCAGCACATTGCCCGGGTTCATATCGTTGTAAATAACCTGCGTTCGCAGTGTGTTCAGTGTCGGTTTTACCCGGGTTATAAATTGATCCAGGGTTTGCTCTATCAATTGCCTGAGTATCGGATCCCTGACGTAAACAAGCAGTTTCTGCAAGCCGGCTGCCTGTTTCATGTCCCACGCTGACGGTGGGTTGGAGCCTGGATGCTCAAAGTCTTTTAGCGCCAGGCCCAGGCGCGCCAGCAACCTGCCGAGCTGGTTAACCAGCCCGGGCGTTGGTTCCACATCATCCAGTACCAGGCCATCCAGCCAGCTTAAAACACGTACATAATGTGTATCGCCACCACACTGGGCGCTGCAATGTAATTGCCCTTTCAAGGTCGGGATAACCCGGGGTGAAGGAAATGTGGAATCCTGTTTTGAAATATGAAGTAAGGCGCAGTTCTGAAAATCAATGAACTGGAACT
>PVMK01157836.1_pt1 | contig 10703 bp, 9 predicted proteins | sample 1853481 | NCBI WGS metagenome assembly PVMK01 (sample SAMN08533507, study PRJNA380276) | Marine sediment metagenome, whole genome shotgun sequencing project. | reverse complement strand
GTATTATTTATTAATTTTAATAAATTGATATTAATAAAAATTCTAGCATAATAAACTATTCCAGCCATAAAATATTTTTGAAATTGAACGTATTTAATTTAACGCAAATAATTTTTTGTGCTCTTATTGTTGCTGCTGGTGCTACTCTCGCCCAGGATTTACCCAACTATTCCGAAAGAGCTTTTCGGCAGCAATTAGATTCACTGAGTGCAAGAACAAGCATTTATACCACGGGAGCTAGCGAAGGTAGTATCGACCCGGATGAGTACTATGTTGGAGCAGGCGACAAATTATTCATTTCAATTAGTGGAGTAAGAGAATTTATTTACAACCTAAGTATTAATCAGGAAGGTTGGATTTACATACCTCAGGTTGGCGGTGTTGATTTAAATAATCTTACTATGGCACAAGCAAGAACAAAACTTGAAAATTCAATTAACCGATATTATAAAAATGTAAACATTTTTATTTCGTTAGTCGATTTTAGGCAAATCAGGGTATCGCTTGTTGGTGATGTGGTTAAACCGTCTAACTATGTTTTAGCAGCAAACTCAAGACTGATGGACTTGTTCTATATATCTGCAGGTTTAAATAAAACAGCAAATATTCGAAACATTAAAATAATTTCGAAAGAGGATTCAGTAAAATTTTATGACCTATTATCTTTCCTTCGCTTCGGAAATTTTGATAGTAATCCATTACTTCGTGGTGGTGACGTTGTTTTAATAGATCGAGCGGACGAAACAGTAACAATAACAGGATTGATTAAGTATCCCGGAATTTATGAGTTTATTGAAGGCGAATCCATTTACGATTTTATAAACCTTGCCGGTGGCTTTTTAAGCAAAGCAAAGAAAGATACTATTGAGGTTGTCAGGTTTTATGATAATGGCAGTTATCAAAAGAGTGATTTTTATAGTACCGAACAGTTTAAACAAACTAACATTGTTCTGCATAATAAGGATCATATTTTGGTCAGAGAAATACCTGAGTATTATATAGAATACTTTGTAAGTATAAATGGATATGTAAAGTACCCCGGTTTCTATAAAATCATTAAAGATAAAACAACATTAAAAGAATTAATAGAACAAGCGGGAAGTTTTTTAGAAGAAGCATCGTTAACGGAGGCAACACTTACACGCAATATTGAGAATGAAAAAGAAGATCCTGAATTCGGGAGACTAAAACTGATTAGCCCCGCCGATATGACTGAGGATGAATATGATTATTTTAAAGCAAAGTCAAGACAAACTTCTGGCAGGGTAGTAGTAGATTTTGTTGATCTTTTTATTAACAATAATCTTACTGAAAACATAGTCCTTAAAAGAGGTGATATAATCACCATCCCTGAGCAAAAAGATTATATTATTATGCTTGGACAGCTTGTTAATCCCGGTAAAATAATTTACAATCCGAATTTCACAATAAAAGATTATATAGCCCTTGCTGAAGGGTTCGGTTGGCGTGCTTTGGAGGGTGAGGTAAGAGTAATAAAAGCCACAACAGGAGAGTGGATTGATGCGGATGATGTAGTTAAACTTGATCCTGGTGATACAATCTGGGTTCCGGAAGATCCACCCGGACCGAAATTCTGGGAAGTATTTATGGATGGACTACAAATTTTTGCGCAGTTAGCTGCAATTGTGGCTGCAACTGCTGCAATTATTATTGCGACGAGGTAATCATTGAGTTTTCATGATTTATAAAAATAATTTTACGAAATATAAGAAAAGAGCAATGCATTGACCTTCCATGATATGATAAATATTATTCTCTTCAATCGGAAGATAATTTTTCTTCTTAGCGGTATAATTACATCTCTGGTATTCATTTATTTACTATTAATATCTCCAAGAACTTATAATGCTCCGGTTACAATATTACCTCCGTCAGAGCAAAGCAGTATAGGTGGCTTAGGCAGTTTAATTAATGGATGGCGTTTTTTCAGACCTGCTAACTGGTGGCATGGCACAGGGCAACTCTCAACTTTATATAGAAATTTTAAAAAGCCGCACAGCAGCTGAGTACATTGTAAACAAATATAATCTGATCGAATTCTATGATGTTGATAACGAATACAAAGCGAGTAATAAGCTTCGCGATGATCTTATTACAGAATTATCTAAAGAGGGTATTATAACTTTAAGTGTAGACGTATCAACAGGTTTATTCCCACTTTTTACAAGTTCAGATTCTATTTATCAATTTTCCGCTGATTTATCGAACTCTTATGTTGAAGCACTTGATAAAATTAACCGTGAAAAAATATCTTATAAAGCGAAACGTGCCCGCGAATATATCGAAAGACAGCTTCTAGAGACGAAAGAAATGTTAGAAACGGCTGAATATGTTTTGATGCAGTTCCGGAAGAAAAATAAAACTATTTCGTTACCAGAGCAACTTCAGGTTGCTATAGAAAGCTCTGCCAAAATTAGAGCTGAGATAATTAAAACTGAGATAGAAATAGGTTTGCTTGAACCGAACTTACAGGAAGATAACCAATTATTAATTTCTTTGAAGAAAAAATTATCTGAGTTGAATCAGGAATATAAAAAATTTGAAACAGGTACTGAGGATTATCTGATCGCATTTAACGATGTACCTGAATTAAGTATGGAATTTGCAAGAAATATTCGTGAGGTTAAAATTCAAAATGAAATTTATCTGCTTTTGCAGCAACAATATTACAAAGAGAAAATTCAGGAAAACCGGGACCTGCCAACAATAGAGATATTAGATAAAGCTATTAAACCGCTAAAAAAAACCGCACCTAAAACTGTCTATTCTACTGTTTTAACATTCATCTTTTCCTTCCTATTTATTTCATTTTACTTCATTATTAAAGATAGAAAAATCCAAATATTAAAAAGAGAGAATATAAAATAGATGAAAACAGCTGTCGTTACTGGTGGGGCAGGATTTCTGGGCTCGCATTTATGTGATAAGTTGATTAGTGAAAATTTCAGAGTCATTTGTGTTGACAATTTAATTACCGGGAATACCGATAATATAGCGCACCTTGCAGGTAATGAGAATTTTTTATTTATTAAACATGATGTAACAAACTATATTTATTTACCTGGAGATGTGGATTTCATTCTACATTTTGCTTCACCAGCTAGCCCCATTGATTATCTCCAACTTCCAATTCAAACCTTAAAGGTCGGATCGCTTGGGACTCATAAAGTATTAGGTCTGGCAAAGGAAAAAAAGCGACCATTCTATTAGCTTCCACCTCTGAAGTTTATGGTGACCCGGAGATCCATCCTCAGAAAGAAGACTATTGGGGCAACGTAAATCCCATCGGACCCCGCGGAGTTTATGATGAAGCTAAAAGGTTTGCCGAAGCTTTAACTATGGCATATAACAGATATCATAATGTTCAAACTCGCATTGTAAGAATTTTTAATACTTATGGACCAAGAATGCGACCAAATGATGGAAGAGCCCTGCCAACATTTATTGGGCAGGCATTAAAAGGTAAAGATATAACTGTATTCGGTGATGGTACTCAGACAAGAAGCTTTTGCTACGTAACAGATTTAATCGAGGGAATATTTAAATTACTTTTGAGTGAAGAATCTAATCCCGTAAATATTGGTAATCCAGATGAAATAAAAGTAATCCAGTTAGCAGAAGAAATAATTGAAATTACTAAAAGTAAGAGTAAAATAATATTTAATGATCTGCCTATGGATGACCCCAAAATCCGCCAACCTGATATTACTAAGGCAATGGAAATTCTGGACTGGAAACCACTGGTAAAAAGAAGTGATGGTTTAAGATACACACTTGATTATTTCGGGAAGTTAAACTCTGTAGTTTAATATTGATGAAGAAAAAAGTTACAACTACAATTGCGGGTACCGCTGCGTTTATTACGATATTTTGGATTCATCGGAAGATCATCCGGTTGGGGCTAGCACGGGAGTCGCTTTATTCGCAAACTATTTCGGACTGAGTTCGACGATTATGATCATTATCTCATAGCATTGCTGTTGTCCTTCCACTAAGCATAAATCTGGTTATTTTATACATTGCCCAAAATTATGTTTATCCCAAATTATCAGCGATAAAAGACTGAATCCATAGCGCAGCCACGAGGTTTCTCAAATACAACTCTCTGGATGTTCGGCATTTCGGGGTTGTTATTGGCAATAGTTTTATTCCTAATGTCAGAATCAATTTTAAAACTTTACTTGCAAACTGATGATGCTATACTGGTAAATCGTACTTTAGTTATTTTTCGAATTTTTATTTTTACAATCCCATTTAATACTATATTTTCGGTATTTGCATCTCTACTTCAAGCGGAGTTTAATTTCAAATATCCAATCTTCTCTCAACTGTTGTTAAATTTCATAGTTATCATATTTGTATTCTTCTTTAATAGCCAACTAAATATTATTAGTATTCCAGTTGGTTATTTAGCAGGTACCTTTCTTCAGGTGCTATATTTGTACTCTAAAGTCCGGAAATTCCTTATCCCTGATTTCAAAAAGTTTTTTACCTCCAATAAATTTGCATTTTTTAGCTCGACATTTCTTTTCCTTGTTGTTATCGAAATACTTGGTCAAACATATTCGATAATTGATAGATACTTTTTCGAACAAATAGATCAAGGGGGGATAGCGGCATTGAACTATGCATTTATCTTATTTAACCTTCCCATCACCATAATAGCATTCGCACTAACTACAGTATTGTTCCCAACTTTATCAAAGTTATCTGGTGAGAAATCCTTTGATGAAATATCGAATCACCTGAGGAAATTTTTTAGTATAAATTTGTTTGTTTTTATCCCAATTTCAATTGTATTTATTTTCTATGGGGATTTCTTAGTAAAAATTTTATTTGAGCATGGTGAATTTGATCAACGTGCTACATCCATGACTTACAACGCTTTGATATTGTATTCTCTTAGTTATGTATTCTTGTCATCGTACTTTGTATTGAATAAGTTGTTTTATAGTATTAAAAAAATTAAATCTCTTTTTCTTATTACAATCATAGGGATACTGATTAAGGTTATTCTTAGTTTTCAACTTGTAACAACCTATAAGCAAGACGGATTGGCTTTAAGCACGAGTCTCACCTATTTTTTCTTTTTTATAGTTAGTTATTTTCTAATATTCAAACATTTAAAGTTTAAAAATGTCCGGGTATTTTTTATTGAGATATTTTTTTCAGGTTTAAATGGAGTTGTTGCATACTTTCTGGTTCGGTTATGTGGTATCGAATTATTATTTGATTCGGATATAGCAGCTAATTGCTTCAATACTATATTATTACTTGTTTTTTATTTTACCAGTGCTCTATTGGTTAAACACCGGGCTATTACACTTATATTTGACATGATAAATAACGTTTCCTGGGAACAAAACTCAAAGTTGCTTAACTTATTGTCTGGTTATTAGGGGTAAAACATACAGACAAAATCCTGAAATAATAAATAAGGCTAGTTGCAATTAATAGTACCGATTCAATAGTAAAAAACATTCCACAATTGAAATATGAAATGCGATTCAAATGCTGTTAAAAATTTTTTCAACAAATCATTAGTATTTTTCAAGGAGGATTCAGCAAATTATTGGCATACTATAACTAAATGTCAGATTTCTGAAAAACCAAACAAAATTGGTAAGTACTATCTTGATTTTTCGTCCAAAGTAAGTTATCCCGATATATTTACTGATAATGGAATCCCTTTATATAGTCACTTCGGAAAGTCTCATTTTATAAATCCAATTGTAGTTTGTCAGTATGCTTTAGGTTTGTTTGAATTATATTTGAGATTAGAACCTGGAAACAAGGAATACCGGGATAAGTTTATTAATCAGGCTGACTGGTTGGTTGAAAACTCTATCAACTGGAAATCTTCTGGAAAAGCCTGGCCCATTAATTATGATATTCCGGAGTATGGATTAACATCCCCATGGATCTCCTGTTTAGCTCAGGGTGAAGCAATTTCTGTTTTAACAAGAGCGTATAAAATTACATCAGATAATACTTATATATCTATAGCTGAAAAAGCATTAGCTCCATTTGAAACTTCTGTAACAGATGGCGGTCTGGTTAATATATTTAATGGGAATATCATTTACGAAGAATATCCTTCTCCATTTAAAACGGTGGGTGTTCTTAACGGATTCATATTTGCTCTTTTTGGTATTTATGATCTCGGACTCATCAACAATTCTTCTAGAAGTCAAACTCTTTTTAAGGATGGAATACATTCCTTAATAAAACTTTTGGATTATTATGATATTGATTATTGGACTAATTATTATCTGTTCGATTTCCCAAAGAACTATTGTTCTTCATACACATATCACAGATTGGTCACTGAACAAATAAAAGCATTGTATATTATTACCGGCAATGAAATTTTTAACTCATATTTTAAACGGTGGAATTTTTATAGTAATAGGTTAATTAGTAAGCTGAGAGCTCTTGGAAGTAAATTGTTTTATAGTCATAAACTTAAAGCTTGATCGATTATGCATAGTATTACAAAAAGTATTGGTCGCTATCGAACTCTGTATTCTATAATCATTATTACATTTAACTTATTTTTCTTCATTATCCGCTATCTTGTGAAATCGAAAAAAACAGTTGATGGAAATGTGGTAATAATCGCTTTGCACAAACTTGGGGATGCTATTTTTACCATCCCGGCTATTAGAGAAATTCAGGAGAATGATAAAAAAAATATTATAATAATATGTTATCCGGAAGTTGTTCCTATTTATCATTTAGGTCTCAAGGGAATTGTTTATTGTACTGTTGAACATAAACATTTTTATTTCAATGATAGGTATGCTGATCGCAAAGCCAGAAAATTGCTTAAAAATACAAATCCTGAGATCATTTATGATCTAACTGGAGTAATGACTTCTGCAACCCTAATATTTAATTCCAAAGCCAAAGATATAATTGGGATGAATAGAGAGCAATTTAAAGGGATCTATGATAAATATTGTGAGATAAGGCAAAAACCACATCTTAAGGATAAATATCTGGATATTGCATCCTTGAATGTTGAAATAAGCAGCCAGCATCAGATTTCTGGAGCATCAAAGAAAAATGTTTATCAAGGAACAATTCTAATCCATCCGTTTGCCGGATGGAAGGCTAAAGAATGGAATCTAAATAAGTTTATACAATTAGCATTGAGACTAAAAAGCGAATACAATGTTTGTTTAGTTGCAAAACAAAATGATATATCAGAGGATGTAGCAAGAGAAATTGAGAATCTTGGGATTGAATTAATTCAACTAAAATCAATCAATGATTTGATTATAAAAATAAACGAATGTTCAGCATTTATAGGAAATGATTCTGGACCGATATATATTGCCAGTTTACTTGATAAACCTACTTTCACGTTATTCGGGCCAACCAACCCAGAATTTTCTTTATCATCTGGAGAGCATCATAGGTATATTGCAAAATCACTTAAATGTTCACCCGCGAAGAACACACAGTATTGCTTCACTCAGGCAGGGCAAAATGGATGTCCAGCATTTCAGTGTATGAATTTATTGGGGGTGGATGAAGTTTACAATAATCTAGTAACGTTTTTAGATGATAATGGCATTAAAAAGAATTAAAATGAAATTAAAGTATTAATAAATATGAAAATAAAATGATGATGAAAGAGAAGTTCAAAAAATTAACTCCAGCATGGTTATGGAATGTTTTAAGAGTTATTAAAAGATTTAAATTAATTATTATTTACAGATATTGGAGAAGGCCTGTAACAGCGGGAGAAACCTCTAAAGCCCGAGACAGGAGAATTAGGGAAAATTTCTTCAAACTATATTGCAATGGAAAAGGTTTGGATATTGGTTTTGGGGGCGATTTGGTGACCAAAAACTCAGTTGGTTTTGATTTTGAACATGGGGATGCGCAAATGCTTAAAGGTGTTGTAGATGAATCATACGATTTTGTTTATTCATCACATACAATTGAACACTTACCAGACCCATCGGAGGCTGTAAAAATTGGTTTAGAGTACTAAAACCTGGTGGATATTTAATTATTTATTTACCTCATAGAGATTTGTATGAGAAAAAAAACAACTGCCTTCAAGATTCAATCTCAATCACCTGAATTATTTTTTGATTGATCAGGATGAAGGACCAAACACTATTGGGATAGTTCCATTAATCAAAAGAACATAAACGGGATTTGAAATAATATATGCTAATGAATGTAATGAAGGACACACTATTACTGATCCTTTAATACATAGTGATGGAGAATATTCAATAGAAGTTGTTGTGAAGAAGAAGATTTGATTTTTTTTGAAAGAAAAAGTGAATTATGTTGAGTAATGGGTTAATACATTTAAGGGATAAAAAACAACTCGCAGTTATAGCCTTTTTTACAGTCATTACATTATCAATCTTCAAAGACAGCATTATTTTTTTCCTCCCGATTCCTATCTTAGTTCTATTGGTTTTGAGATATCAATTGAACTTCGTCTTATTTGCTATTATTGTTTCATTTTTAACACTCACAAATAAAATTGATACTAACCTCAGACTTGTATTGCAAATAGTGAATTACACTATTTTAGCTCTTCTTTTTCTATATCAGTACGGCCTTAATTTCAAGAAATATCTGAAGATCCCTTCATCAGTATCCTTTTTTATTCTGAGTCTTTTCCTCTTGATGTTGATTTCATCTTTAACCTCTAATTATACAGTAATTGGTCTAACTCAGCTTATAAGACAGATTATATTTTTTGTTTTGGTCTATGGATTGTATTCTTTCATAAAATCAACCAAAGAAGTGAAGCTGTATATATATTCCATAATATTGATTTCTTTTATTTACTTTTTTGTAGTACAAGCCCAATTATTGGAAATTAATTATAACCTTGCAGTTTTTTATGGTTATCAGGTTCAAATGGGTCATGATTATTTACATAAAAATTTCCTGGGTGCTTTTTTTTCGATAGTAATATTAATACTGTTGTCAGTTTCATTCTCTAAGCAGTACAGACCAAAACGATTAATAATTTATATCATATTGGTTATTTTATTTCTATGTTTGATTGTCACCAACGCAAGGGCTTCTCTTCTGTGTTTGTCCCTCGGTGTCGCATTCATTTTTTTTAACCAAAACAAGACTCTTTTTTGGGGATGCATTCTAACATTTGTTTCCCTCGCATTACTAGTATTTATATCACCGATTTGGGAAATTGTTGAGAATTATTCACGGATTGATAATATTGGTACTGGGAGAGAATATTTAATTCAGGCTGCCCTGGAAGTAATTAGAAATAATTTTATTTTTGGTGTCGGACCAGGCGGGATAAAATATGAAATGTATACCAATCTGCCATATCTTTTGGGTAGTGTTGAGGAATTTTGATTTTTAGAAGTACTAATACTGGATATCTTGGTCAAGCTCATAGTTTTTACTTATTCTATCTTGGAGATTTAGGAATTGGTGGGTTAGTATTAGCAATAGCTTTTCCCATAATTTTTTTCCGTTTATGCTATTCTGTATTGAAGCGTTTGAATGATGGTGAAAGTGAAGAGTATTATATCGTGTTGGGAATTACCAGTGTTGGTATCTTTATGTTTATCCGTGGATTGTTTGAACCACAAAACATCCTCACTTACGGGGGCATCTCCTTTGATTTACCATTCTGGTTAATAATCAGTATCATCAATTTTTACTATATGAAATATGTTGATGCCTAAGAAATTGTTAAACTTAATTAAAAAATTAATTGTAAATAATAAATATCTCATTTTTTATTTGGTAATTAGTTTCGCTCTACTTTATTTTTATAAATATTCATACAGGCAAGATTTAGTATCATATTTATCAATTGCTGATAAATATTATAACGGAAATTTCGATCAGGCTATAAATGGAGTTTGGGGACCTTTGTTATCATGGGCAATAGCATTATTTCACCTGTTACCAATTGAGCCAATTCTTGAATTTAAATTTATTCAAATATTAATTGGGGCAATCTCTCTTATAGGTATTAATATACTTTTTACAATTTTTGATTTCCAAAACTATTTAAAAAATGCCTTACCTTTTCTTCAATCTGGATAATATATTATTACGTTTTTCTTACAGGAACACCGGACCTACTTTTAGCTTGTATTCTCTTGTTTTTGATGATATTATTCTTAAAATGGGAAAACGGAAAAATCCGATTCCAGATAATTGCAGGAGTTTTGGGTGCATTATTGTACTATGCAAAACCATATGGATTCCCGGCATTTCTTTTATTATACGTTGGCTTTAACATAGTTTCTTCCCGGCAGAGAGGAAAATTTGCAGATGCTAATACTATAAAAAGTATATTTGTTGGACTTTTAATATTTGGGATATTGGTATCTCCTTGGATTTATTTGTTGAGTTCAAAATATAATAAATTTACAGTCTCAACCGGTGGCAACTATAATTTTGCAATCGTAGGCCCAACATATGATGGTAAACATGTTCCTCGAATAGAAAAATTATACGAGCCGGTAAATGCAACAGCTACAAGTTATTGGGAAGACCCAACATTTCTTGATGTCAAATCCTGGAACCCTTTCGAGTCATTTGAAAATTTTTCGCACTTGTTTAGTAATGTTTATAAAAATGTTTTTGATCTGATACTTTTTTGTGCCATTTCATCCCCTTTTATTTTCTTACTACTTTTCACCATTAATCCGAAG
>PVMK01122779.1_pt1 | contig 10703 bp, 13 predicted proteins | sample 1853481 | NCBI WGS metagenome assembly PVMK01 (sample SAMN08533507, study PRJNA380276) | Marine sediment metagenome, whole genome shotgun sequencing project. | reverse complement strand
CGTTGCGGCCGCGCTTTTCGGCAACGCTTTTGGCCTGGGCAACCATATCATTGATGATCTTATCCGACATCGCCCCATCGATATCTTTACCCCCGGCTCCCACCGGATGGGCCGCACCGATATTGGTCCCCGGTGCCATGGCCGCGACATCGGCTGCCATGGTAATCATAACCCCGGCTGAAGCAGCCCGGGCACCGCTTGGGAATACAAAAACCACCACCGGCACCCGGCTTGCCAGTATGTTTTGCACGATCAGGCGCATGGATTCCGCCAACCCGCCGGGCGTGTCCAATTCGATGATGATGCAGGCCGCCTCATTTTCTTCCGCCTTCTTGATCCCTGATTTTATATATTCTGCCGTTCCGGGGCTGATGGCGTCGGCAATCCGGATAACATAAATATCGCCTTGTTGCGCCGCAGATAGGTTGAGACCCAGCAACACCACTGACAGAATGGCTATCAGAAAAATTTTAGTCTTCATAACGGTATTCCTTCATCAGCATTTTCATATCCTGCCACACATCTCGTTTCTTATCCGGATTTCGCAAAAGGTAGGCCGGATGATAGGTAGGCAGGACTTTTATGCCATTGTACGTATGGAAGCGCCCCCTGAGTCTGGAGATGGGCGTCGCTGTCTTCAGCAGAGTCTGGGCGGCAAAGGTACCGAGGGCACATATGAAATCGGGTTGGATCGCCGCAATCTGACGCTCCAAAAAGGGGAAACAGGTTTTAATCTCATCGGGTTCGGGATTCCTGTTGCCCGGCGGGCGGCATTTGATGATATTGCAAATGTAAACCTGGCTGCGGGTCAGTTTGATGGCTTCGATAATACGGGTCAGAAGTTGACCGGCGGCACCGACAAAAGGTTTTCCTTGCCGGTCCTCTTCAAATCCGGGGCCCTCGCCGACAAATACAAGTTTGGCCCGGGGATTACCTTCACCAAATACAATACAGTTTCGTTCCCGGGCCAGGCCGCAACGCTGACAATCACCTAAATCGGCACCAATATCATCGAGCGTTTCGGGTAAGTATTGCGGGAGCCGGCCCCATTTTTCAAGCTTAGCCAGAGATGTACTGGAGCAATCAAAACCACGACATCCATGGTCGGCTAAAAACCGTAAGCTGTTGTGAACTTCTGCCAGTGCCCTGTCGAATGCTTGTTTGTCGCCCATCGGTAAATATTGATGAAATCCATTTTAAGGTTCACAGGCCGGCGACAGCCTGAAGGTAAACCAGATAGAGCCTGACACAGAATTATTCAAGATTTGCAATCCCGCCGCGGCAGGATTTGTTTGGCAAGCATCAGGTTTAGCCACAAAATATCCATTCTGGCGATTGCTGTCAAGATTCGTAAGTTTCGCGACTCCGCAGGGTCAAGTAATTAATCGAGAGAGGTTGAGTCCGCCTTGGGCGGATTGTCCGGTTTGGCCCGTTCGTCAGTTTCCGTAGGTCACGCTGAAGCGTAAAACTGTCATATCCAAGCAAGAGGAAAACCATGCATGAAATAATTATTAAGCCTAATTTAGGCAAATTAGCCTTTTATGTCCTCCAATAACCGGCCAAACCGGCTCAACGGGCTAACCGGCCAAACCGGCTCAACGGGCTAACCGGCCAACCGGCTCAACGGGCTAACCTGTCTCAAAAATAGACGATGCTTGGCCCTCTTTCAGGGGGCTCTACAAAGCCGGGCCCTCTGAACCCGGATTTTTACTTATTTCAAGAGACCGGCACCGGATTGTCCGCCCAAAGGGGGCAGCCCAGATTTCCACCAGAGTATCCCAGCGATTGTCTGTTATGTTAATGACGCACCATCTGTTTTCTTTTTGAAACAACAATAAGGTTCGCGGGGATTTAAAACTGCTGACAGCCTGCCAGTTGTCCTTGGCCATATTGTTCTCAAAAAATTGGATTAAAGAACTGCGTTCAACTTTAGATGTGAAAATTAGAACGCCGCCTGTCATGCCGACGGTCTGGTAGACAAAGGAGGATTTGGTATTCAACTTTAAATCACGCGGAACGAGCACATCATCGAAATCGTAATATAAGGGGGCATTTTTCTCATCTTTTTCCCGGGCCTCAGAGCCGTCAGTGGTCTTCGGTGTTGACGAACATGCTACGCTGAGCAACATCAGCGCCACCATGATGCCAATAATTTTCATCGCAACTCTATACCCATTTGTTTTTTGCATGATGTATCCACCCTTAACGATTGAATATTTTCGATTGAATATTCAATTTACAATCTTCAATCTTCAATTATAGAATGTCCGCCTTAGGTTTCGGTATGGTTAAAGGTCTGAAATCCTTCCTGCCGGCACAGATAATCTTTGTGAGCCTCCTTGAGGTCGGCCTCAACCATTTCGGAAACCAGTTCTTGAAAAGTAATGCGCGGTTTCCAGCCCAGCTTTTGCCGGGCTTTAGCGGCGTCCCCCAGCAGATCCTGCACTTCGGTGGGGCGAAAGTAACCGGGATCAACGGCAACCATAATCCGGCCGGTATCTTCGTTAAAGCCTTTTTCGTCGATGCCCTCGCCTTCCCAGCGGATACCGATGTCGAGCTTTTGGGCGGCTGCCGCGATGAACTCCCTGACGGAAAAATGCTCACCGGTGGCGATAACATAGTCTTCCGGTGCATCCTGTTGCAGCATCAGCCACTGCATTTCCACGTAATCCCGCGCATGCCCCCAGTCTCGACGGGCGTTGAGGTTGCCGATATAAAGGGTGTCCTGCAGACCGGTATGGATGCGTGCCAGCGCCCGGGTAATTTTGCGAGAAACAAACGTCTCACCCCTAATGGGAGATTCATGATTAAAAAGGATTCCGTTGCAGGCATAGATACCGTATGCCTCGCGATAGTTGATCGTAATCCAGTAGGCGTATAACTTGGCCACGGCATAGGGCGAACGGGGGTAAAATGGTGTCGATTCTTTTTGAGGGACTTCCTGAACTTTACCATAAAGCTCGGAAGTCGAAGCCTGGTAAAAGCGGCATTTGTTTTCCAGCTTTAAGATTCTGATGGCTTCGAGAATGCGTAACGTACCCAGGCCATCCGTGTTGGCTGTATACTCAGGCGTTTCAAAAGAGACTTTAACATGACTCTGGGCTGCCAGATTATAGATTTCATCAGGCTGAATTTCCTGGATGATGCGAATCAGATTGGTGGAATCGGTCAGATCGCCATAGTGCATAAAAAAACCGCACATCAGCTTCGTGGGGATCACGGTACAGGTGGTCCACCCGGGCCGTGTTGAAGGAAGACGCCCGCCGTTTTATGCCATGCACTTCATAACCTTTGTTCAATAGTAATTCCGCCAGATAAGCACCATCCTGACCGGTTATACCGGTGACTAATGCTCGTTTCATATTATAGTCTCCTAACCCGGATAAACCGGGAAAATGCCTAAAATTATGGTGTCGCTTCGCTCCGCTCCGTCATATTTTTGAAATAGTCTATCGTGCGCTTGAGTCCTTCTTCAAGCTGGATCTTCGGCTCCCAGCCCAGCTGCTCTTTGGCCAGTGTTATGTTGGGCTGTCGTTGCAGGGGGTCATCTTCCGGAAGGGGCTGATAAACGATTCTGGCAGTAGCGCCGGTCAGCGCAATGATTCTTTCGGCAAGTTCCAGGATGCTGAATTCATTGGGATTACCAAGATTGACCGGTCCGGTAAAATCATCAGAAGCGGCCATCATACGAATAAATCCTTCGATCAAATCATCCACAAAACAAAACGAGCGGGATTGGCTTCCATCGCCAAATACCGTGATGTCGCGGTTGTCCAGCGCCTGAAGGATAAAATTGCTCACCACCCGACCATCATTGGGATGCATGCGCGGACCATAGGTGTTAAAAATTCGTACCACCCGGATTCTTATCTGATGCTGCCGATGATAATCAAAAAACAAGGTTTCGGCACAGCGTTTACCCTCATCGTAGCAGGATCTGATGCCGACGCAGTTGACATTGCCCCAGTAGTTTTCGGTTTGGGGATGGACGGTGGGATCACCGTAAACCTCCGAAGTCGAGGCTTGCAGGATGCGCGCGTTAAGTCGTTTGGCCAGGCCCAGCATATTGATGGAACCGTGCACATTGACCTTGGTAGTTTGAACCGGATCGTTCTGATAGTGAATCGGAGAAGCGGGACAGGCCAGGTTGTAAATTTCGTCGACCTCCAGGTAAAGCGGAAACGTAATATCGTGACGAATCAATTCAAAATAGGGATTATCCAGCAGATGGATAATATTGCGTTTGGTCCCAGTGTAGAAATTATCCGCACATACGACATCGCACCCTTCTTGCAGCAGGCGTTCACAAAGAAAGGATCCTAGGAATCCGGCTCCGCCAGTCACCAAAACACGTTTTCGAAGATGCATATTATTTTCCTGAATTCGTGGTTAAGTAATTTAACAAGCTAAAATCATACTTAAAATCTATATCACAAGACAGACATAATAAGCAACAACCTTTCGAAATATATATAAATTTTGTTACCAACCGACACCCCGTTCATATAGTGAATTATAAAATGTCGTAGATCCGCTTCTGAGAACAAAGAATTCGGCATTCAGACACTCCGGTTCAATGGTCAAAAAATGATCTTTACATAAATGCAGGTTTCAAGTATATAAACACACCCTTATCGGGCAACCTGGATTAAGCAGTCAGATAATCAAACCCGAATGGAGCGAGTTATTGCAAAGCACGGTATTGCAATCTGGATCACCACCTCCAGCGGAATATGCGAAAGGCCGCCGCAAATCCAGCTAAAATAGCTCATTTTAGGTTTTACCTCCTAGCCCCCGTAGCTCAGTGGATAGAGCACCGGATTCCTAATCCGGGTGCCGCAGGTTCAATTCCTGCCGGGGGCACCAGCATCCTTTGCAACTCTTAATTAATTTTGATAACTATTTGTTGATTTGAACTTTTTATGCAATGAAGACGTTGAGTTTCTGAGTTTTGTACTTTTTAAGGCCAATGCATTTTCCTATCCCCAGACAAGCACTGGAATATAGTTACCGACTGAATCATCCCCAAGAATCATCTTAAGTCTTAGTATGAAAATGCCGATATTAAACCGACGATAATAAATCTGCCTCACCCGCAGAGGTATATATTGAAGGTGAAACATTGATAGTACGCTGCGTAGCATGCCAAACTGCATTCCAGTTGGAATCAGACCAGATAAACGCCAACGAATCACTGGTCAGGTGCTTGATGTGCAACTATATTTTCATGATTTGTCTTCCGGATTACTACGAACTACCGGTAACACAGGACACCAATATTGATCAGTCTATTCTGGATGATTTGCTTGAAAGGCAAAACGATCCCAGGATCTGCGTGTCTTTTAATGAATTCTCAGAGGAAGGACACATTGCAATGGTCGACAATCATATGTCAGTGGGAAATTCTGGAGATGAAGATTCGGATTCAACCCTTGATGAAACCGACTATGCTGACTTACCTGATTTGTCTGAACTTGAAAAGATGATCGATTGGGATGACATTAAAGATCTCGATGATCCACCTGCCAAATCCGATCAGGACTATACTGACGCACAAGGACAAGTTTAGATAATAGTGCCTGAAAATCACACCGACACCGCACTTATTGCAAAAAAACGCTTAACTTCATGACAACTATCTGATAAGTACAGAATATATAAGGGTCATATATTGACCGATTACCGCTCAAAAACCGCTACCGCACCCGGTACAACGGATGCGCCAAAACACATAGCGCTATCTTTAGAGAATGTCGGCGCGGAATGAACTGCAAACCCTATCAGCAATATCGGCAGCCGAAATACGTTTTAAATCTTTGGAAAAAACTCTGATCCACACACGCTACTGAAAAATTCTCAAAGGAGGCAGAGCGATGAAAGATCTGATCGGTTACATTGCACAGGCACTGGTTGATTTCCCGGATGAAGTATCGGTTAGCGAGGTCGAAGGCGAACACACTACGGTATTAGAGCTGCAAGTGGCCAAAAAGGATATGGGTAAAATTATCGGCAGACAGGGTCGAACCGCCCAGGCCATCAGAACCATTTTGAACGCAGCATCGGGAAAAACACGCAAACGATATGTTCTCGAGATTATCGAGTGATGGGATCTCCCACCAATCCAAACACTGCTCTATGATAAATCAGCCCCCTTAGGACCTGTCAACTGGCGGCACGCGGTGGCTGGGGCCAGTTTGATGACAAAACCACTTGCTATGTCCTTTAAAAAGCCGCTTGAATGTTAAAGGAAGGTAGATTATGAAGCAAAAATATCGCCTCTGGAAAAAGAAAAAAGACAACCGACTGCTTATTCAGGAATATGCCGTTTTAACAGCCGCGTCCAGAAAACAAAAACTTCTAAGATTGATAGATGAAAATTTCTCATTGCTTTGCGAACAAACTTATCCGGCCGATGAAATAAAGCAGGCAACCTCACAGGGCAAAGATGAGCTGATCTTTTATCTGCGGAATCAGCATTTTTTTCCGACTGGAATGTACATGGATTTAATCGCTGATACCGTCATCACGATGTATGCGTCCAAAGGTGAACAACGAAAAGACCTGGTCTTTGACGACAGAGAAATCTTACTGGGCACTCCGCCGGAGGCCGAAAACAAATCGATTACAGAAATTGAAGAAGACGTAAACGGAGATGATCAATCAGAAAACATTGATGAGTTGCTCGATGATGATTCCCCGGTTACCGAGAAAAATGCGACCGACAAAATCAAACATGAGCAGCTTGATGAGTAAGTCATTTTCTTTGTTCCGGTTGGTCGGCGCAATTTAAAAGGGTATCCGCAAGATGTTGGCAGATACCCTTTCACTTTTTTAAGACTAATCCACTAGGCGACAGTGACATTCACTGCACGAGGACCTTTGCCGCCCTCTTCTATCTCAAAAGTAACCCGGTCACCTTCATTGAGAGATTTAAAACCTGACGCATTAATACCGGAATGGTGTACGAATACATCCGGGCCCTCGTCTTGCTCTATAAAACCGTAACCTTTTCGCTCATTGAACCATTTGACAATTCCATTGGCCATTTGGGCACTCTCCTTCCTTTAGAGTTTTCACGGTTTCAAACTTCAGGCTGCCAACGCGACAAAAGGTTCTTTCCTTCAGAACGAAACCGGACCGCGTGCAATGTTGCGGCCTGATAAATGAAGTATTGAATACCACTCTCTTAAAAGACAGAAGAATGGTTTCAAACAGTTTTTTATAAATCATATAGTCAGCCAAGGGGTTTACATCCAGATTGGCAAGGTTAGCGGAAGAAAGATCGGTTGCAATAGGGTTTTTTTCATCCTGCTCGAGTCAGTAAAAAAATTAGCGATTAAGTCCATTATATTCAATATCGTTTCATGATGCAAGAAAAAAACCGATCACCGCATTATTAAGCGGATAAACATCTTCCGAATTGGGTTATATTATATTTTAGTTAAGAAATTCCGTGATTTGTGGTATATTAAATCGATACGCAGTGTCAGTTTCGAATGGCAGGAGACAGGCAATATGAAATATGATTGGCAATTCAGCCAAAAAAGCAAATGCAGTGACAGGGAAAAACACCAATGCATGAAACTGGTCGCCGATCTCGTTAATCTGTCTAAAATGGCCCGGCGCAACGGGTTGCTTTCACTGATACAGGTCGCCGACCAAAGCTCATTATTTCTGCTAAATAAAGGGCTTCAGCTGGTGGTTGATGGCGCCAATCCCAAGGTTGTCAGAAACGTGATGGAAAGTTACATAATTTCAGGAGATTACGTAGGAAAAGACCTTTTAGAACGCTGCATCGTACTGGAAGGCGTAACCGCAATCCAACAAGGTCTTCATCCCAAGATGACCAGGGAATTCCTATTGTCGTTTCTGGGAGAAGACAATTATGAAATATATCAAAAAGAATTTGAAGGGGGCAATCAGGATTCTGTAGAGTCATACCTGAAAGAAATTGAAGACATGCCGGCTTTATCGTCTAAAGGATCAAGGCTGGACCAGTTTATTTTAAATCTCGATGATGATACCCTGGAAAAATTTCTCATGGAAATCAATACCGGTGATCTTGCAAAATCTCTTAAAGGCATGGGGGGGCAGGCACAGAGAAGAATTTTTAATAATCTGTCGAAAAAAGCAGCCGCTGCATTAAAGGATTCCCTCGAAGATCTGGATTCCATGGATGATGCAGAACTGGCAGAGATCCAGGAAAGGGTCCTCGAAATCATCACGGATTTGCAGGCGCAAACCACAAGCACGGCGTAGGACTGCCCCCCTGAACTCCGGATTTAAACATCAGCACCCCATTAATCCGGCTTCAATTAAACTTCCCACTATTTTTGATTCACCCGATCCACTGAGCCCCGGTTTAATTAAAAAACCATAAAGTTGCCTATTGCAAAATACCCCCCAGTTGCTATAGTTATCCCACATTACATCATGCTGGACCAGCAGCCTGCATTGATGAGCCGATCAATGGTCATATGGACCTTCCACGAATTGAAAATCAAAAAGCGCTGTAATCAGCAAAAAAAAGCATGAGAGGAGGTTGCATGCAAAAATTGATAACCATGAAGTTAACGATATGCAGATTTCTACCGCTTTGGATCATCGTTTTGACAGCTGCAGCCGTCTTTGCGGAGGCGGTATTTGCGGCCGGAGACTCCCAGACGGCAGCAACCGGAAACAAACCTGAAGATGTCCCCATTCTAATTACCGCCGATCAACTGATCTCAAACAATGAAGAAAAATATGCTGAATTTATCGGAGATGTTAAAGCAAGCCAGGCAGATTTTGTGATCACCTCCGACAAATTGAGGATTTATTATGAGGGGGAATTGCTCAATGCCGAAGAGAAAAGTGATAATAATGGGGACATGCTGAAAAAAATTGTCGCCACCGGTAATGTAAAAATAAGATCGGATCAATATAACGCGGATACCGAAAAGGCGGAGTATGATACGCAAACCTTGATTATCGTTTTAACAGGCGAGAATTCCAAGGTTTTCAGCGATAAAAGTTCAATTACCGGCTCTAAAATCATACTTTATCGCAAAGATGGGCGGTTTAAGGTATTGGGAGACAAGAAGACGCGCGTAGAGGCAACGATTTTTTCAGGCGGTAAGGCTTCCGATTCTTTCAAGATAGAAAAACCTAAAGAATGAGTGCTGAGGACTGAGGTCTGAGGACTGAGCGTGTGGCTGTTTCCAACGCCCGAATTCTCATAACTCAGTCCTCACTACTCAGTCCTCAGTCCTTGTTACTCAGTCCTCGTTACCCAGTCCGGATGAGTGTCTTTCCCTTTTCAACTTCTTTAATTTCTGCAACTGTTCAAATTTGAACAAAAGTCCGATCCATTCCTGAAATAGGGGTACCAATTGCTCGGGCGCCTTCCGGCTCATCTCACTCAGCTCCATCCTGCTCTCAGCTTCAGCAAGTGCATCGGCATAATCCAGTCGCTCAGGTTCTATTGCCAGCAGGTGCCGGTAAATTTCTACAACTTTTGCCCAGTGGCCCTGGTCGGCATAAACTTTTGCCATTGTTTCTGTGTAAATATCCACTTCCTGGCTCATTTTTCCCGATTCGATTGATTTTTGGGTTTCAAAATAATTTCATCTTTCCTAATCATTCCAAACTCTTGTCTGGCAATATTCTCAATATAGGCGAGGTCATTTTTCAATCGGTCGATCTCAATTCTGATAGCAAGATTTTCCCGCGCGATTCGCTCATTTTTTTGAACTAGTTTTATCTGTTCCTGTTTTAACAGCGCCAGATCGGAATACCCGTGCGGATTGAAAATAATATAAATGAACAAAGCAATCAGCAACAGAACTGAAAATGATAACAGGATATTTTGATTTCTTGTCATTTATTGCGAATGCCCTTTCCGGCTTCCGTCAAAACGCTGCTCAACTCCTGACTTTTAAGCACAAATGATGCAACTCCATAAATGCAAAGACCGATGCCGATACTAGCGACGACTCCAACCAGAAGCCCTGGAGACGTCCGGCTCTCCAGGGGGATAAAAATTCTGGCGGTCGCCCAAACAACTATCCCCATTACCAGGGAACTAACAAAAGCTTTGCCGGCTGAATGCGCAATATTTATCCAGCCCAATGAGCCCAATCGGGTTCTTAGCGCGAGCATGAGAAGGCCCAGGTTTAACATCGAAGCCAGGGATGTCGCCAGAGCAAGGCCTCCATGAGCCAACGGTTTCATCAAAATTACCCCCAGCAGGATATTGGCAAAAATTGAGATAATCGCTATGCGGACGGGGGTTCGGGCATCCTGCAAAGCAAAAAAGGCAGCCGCAACAATCCTCACCGCCGAAAAAGCCCATAGACCTAAAGAATAATACAAAACAGCCTGGCTCGTCAACTGCGTTGCTGCCGCATCGAATTCACCCCGCTGAAATAGCAGCGCCACGATAGGCTCTCTTAACACGATCAGCCCCACCATGGCTGGAATAGATATAAAAAAAACCAGCTTCAGGGCGTGGGCAAATGTATGCTTCAATTCATCAAATTCACGGGCAGCAGCGTGCCTTGAAAGGCTGGGCAAAACAGCAGTCGATGCGGCAATCGCAAATATGCCAAGAGGAAATTGAACAAGACGATCGGCGAAATACAGATAGGTGACACTTCCTTCAGGTAGCAGTGATCCCAGCAAGGTGCCGACAACAATATTTATCTGGTATACAGCACCTCCAA
>PVMK01123187.1_pt1 | contig 10704 bp, 6 predicted proteins | sample 1853481 | NCBI WGS metagenome assembly PVMK01 (sample SAMN08533507, study PRJNA380276) | Marine sediment metagenome, whole genome shotgun sequencing project. | reverse complement strand
ATTTTCCTACAATGTCACCCACCAGGAACTTCCCTAGTTGGAAGTCTACTATAGTCAAACCGCTGTTTATATGGGGCTGGTGATAAAGGTCCTGGAATTCAATATTGGCGCTTAATTCACCAAATATTTCATATTTCAATATGGGATTTAAATTATTGACCTGAAATCGATTAAACTCCACCAGTAGGGTTTTGGAACTATCGGGTGAAATAACTCCATTCAAAGTGATACTCTGTTGATCATGGAAGAGGGTAAGGCTTTTAAAATCAAATTCACCATTGCTTATTGAGATTTGATTATCAGGTGCCAGGCGCCATTGTTGACCCAGAGCGCTGAAATCTGAATCATTGAAATGCAGTATGGACTGATTATTTTGGAATTCGAGTTGACCACTTACCATTGCCCTATTCTCAGGATATTCCTTTACTTCAATCTGAGTCTCAAAATCTATGTGGTCGTTATTCCAAACTGCCTCAAACGAAAAATCCTTAGTAGTAGCAAGCGTACCAATTACCTGTTCTCTTGAATGGAAATAGGCCATTGCCAGCACATTAGTACTGTCACTAATTTTGGAGGTATTAAAATCAATTATTACATCGTGCAGAATATTGTTTTTAAAACGCAGGGTGTCAATTTCACTATTGGCAGCTAGGATGGAAGTAAACCCATGTCTGAAATAACCACCAACTGGCGTGTCCGGTGAAATTTTTAAATCAGGCTCTACCAGTTCCAGAATGGGGTTTATGTCTTTGAGTAAGCCGGTAAAATCAATGCGGTATTTATTATGGGCTTTGGAAATCTTGTTTTCATAGTATTCTTCCAGCTTCTGTTTGTTATTGATAAGGTTCAATCGATATTCATGAATGAGTCGATCTAAGTCCCCAAATAAGGTGCTGAATTCAAAGTCTCCCTGTGCATTAATATCGAAGCGATCACTGATTAAACTTACTCTTCGCTCATTAACTTTCTTTTGAGATATTACTTCCAAATGCTCAATATCCAGGGTCTTGCCTTTGTAAGTGAAGTAGGTGTTTTTAAGATTGGCAAACCCCACTATTTCATCTAGTGTAAGGCCGGTAAAATCCAGATCCATGTAGGTACTAAGGGATGCATCCTCATCGAATAGATTCAAGGGTTTTAATATGGCAGTGTCCAAGGTTGCTTCCAATGCAATATGATCAACATCTTCACGAAGATCGATGTAGGCATTGGAAGAGAACTTTAGGTTGGGGTCATCTATTTTGAGTTTACCAATGAACAGTTCTCTGGCCAACCTGGCATCTGTTTCAATATTTGTATAGTTATAATTCTTAAACCCAAAACTGGATACATAGGCTTTTAATTCAAAATCCGCTTTCTCAATGGTGAAGCCTGATCCCTGGATCTGACCCTGCAGGGCCACTTTTTGAAATACATCCGGTTGGTTGGACCACTTTCCCAGGTCGAAATCATCGGTAGCCAGGGCTCCGGAGTATGTTGCTGTATGGGTCTTTTCATCTATTTTCAGGTTGATATCAGAAACCAGTGTGCCCAACTGAGTAAAGAAGGTCCCGTTTGCTACAAAATCCCTGGGGAATCCCAGAAACTGACTATTGAGGCGTATGGTGCCAAACTTCTGTGTTTCCAAATACAGCTTATCTCCGATAAATGGACGAAGGTCTTTGGGAGAAATTACTGAATTGGTCAAGCTGGCATCAATAAATGTGTCCTGGAATACTGGCAAGCCCTCCATATTGATATTTCCAATCAAACGGCTGGCAACACCAAATTCCAACTCCACATTGCTAAAATCAAAAGCCGTAACTTTGCCATTAAAGTCACCGCTTAGCACATAGTGTTGATCAGTAAGTCCTAGTGTGGGTACAAAAAGCTTAAGATCTTTGGCAGCTATATTGGACTGCCTAAATTTTGCAGCTATATGAACACTGTCTCTAAAGCTGCTGAGCGCAGTTGGGTGTTCATAATTGAAAACCAAAGAGTCTTTAATTTCGGTTTCTCCAACCAACAAGTGGAGTTTCCTGAAGGCCATAACCTTCTTGCTGAAAAAAAAGTCGGTAGTAAAGTCATGGACTATCAGAGAAGTAATCGGTTCTGCCGCCTCCAATCGTTGGATGACCAGCCGAATGGTATCATTCCGAATTTTAAAGTCCCGAATATCTGAATTCAGGTGGTCCAGTAAGAAATGATGATAATCCAACCCGTTTTTTATAGAGTCTTTGGCGATATTATTAAGTCTGATCCTGGAATTCACGAAGAGTATCTGGTTGATCAGGAAATCCCGTTTGGCTTCTTTGTTTTCAGGGTTTACCCACCCCTTGATACCTTTGATAAATCCTCCAATATTGATTTCTTCTTCTATGGAATATTTTGTTAGATTGAAATCAGCTTTGGTAAATGTGGCCCGGTCCAGTCGGATTTGATTAATAGAAATTAAAGTAGTAATGTCAAAATCCACCAGCAGTTCCGATACACCGATCATTAAATTTTGTTTACGATCGTAAATGCGCAGTCCATTTATTTTCAATTCATCATACCAGTCCAATTGAACTTGATCGATGGTCACCGGATAATTTATCCTGGTGGATACCGCTTTGGAGAGTTCTTTTACTACTCTTGTCTGAACGAAAGGAATTTGAATTGCCGCCGCGAATAAAATAAAAAAGATAAAAACGCCTATGATAAACCAGAAGATTGCTTTGACCAGAGGATTTTTAATAAATTTGATCTTCGACGAGCTCATTTATGCATGGCTAAAGCCCCGACGATACTAGCGATAGAGTCCTCATGTGATGAAACTTCAGCGGCAGTAGTACATCAAGGAAAGGTACTTAATAATATTATAGCAACGCAGGCTATCCATAAAAATTATGGCGGTGTAGTGCCTGAATTGGCATCCAGAGCACATATATCAAATATTGTACCGGTTGTTGATACGGCTCTGAAAAAAGCAGGTATTAAACAACATCAGTTAGATGCTATTGCATTTACCAGAGGGCCGGGATTACTGGGATCTCTGCTGGTGGGCACCTCGTTCGCAAAGGCCATGGCACTCTCATTGCATATTCCATTGATTGCCGTTGATCATATGGAAGCACATGTGTTGGCCCATTTTATCAATACTCCACACCCAGAGTTTCCTTTCATTTGTCTTACCGTTAGTGGGGGACATACTCAATTGGTCCTGGTCAAGGACTATCTGGACATGCAGGTGATTGGCAAGACCAGGGATGACGCGGTGGGAGAGGCCTTCGACAAGATTGCCAAGCTATTAGGGTTTCCATATCCCGGTGGTCCCATGATTGATGAGCATGCCCTACAGGGCAATCGGTTGGCCTATGTATTTCCTCAAACTAATATTTCGGATTTGGATTACTCCTTTAGCGGAATAAAGACCGCAATACGGTATTTTTTAAGAGATGCTTTGGTAGCAGACCCTGATTTCATCAAAGATAATCTCCCAGATATATGCGCCAGCGTACAACACACCTTAGTTCAGATGCTCTTCCAGAAATTGAAAACCGCCGTCAAACAATATAATATCTCACAAGTTGCCATTGCCGGTGGGGTCAGTGCCAATACCGGACTTCGCCAAGCACTTCAGGAACTGGGAAAATTACAGCATTGGCAAGTATTTATACCAGATTTCCAGTACTGCACGGACAACGCAGCCATGATAGCCATCACCGGTCACTACAAATACCTGGCAGGTCAATTTGCTGATATGAAAGTAGGTCCGGAGCCAAGATCTCAAATCTGAGATCTCAAATCTGAGATCTGACATCTGAGATCTGATATTTCTGCTTATCTTTGGCGGGGCATGAAAAAAGGCAAAGAGACATACGGCCAGATTCAAATTAAGAATAAAAAGGCCAGGTTTGAATACCAGTTGAACGACCATTTTGTGGCCGGATTGGTACTGACCGGTACCGAGATCAAGTCTATTCGGTTGGGAAAGGCGAACCTTCAGGACGCCTATTGTGTTTTTGAGCGGGACGAACTGTGGGTACAGGGAATGCACATAAGCCCCTATGAGCAAGGTTCGCATTATAATCATGAACCTAGAAGGAAACGCAAATTGTTGTTAAACAAAAGTGAAATAAAGAAACTTCGTAAAATATCCAAAGACGTGGGAATCACCATGATCCCGTTACGGCTTTTCATCAATGCCAGGGGTCTGGCTAAAATGGAATTTGCTACGGGAAAAGGGAAAAAACTTTATGACAAAAGACAAGACATTAGAAGGAAAGATGAGCAAAGGGAAATCCGCAGGTCCAGATAATGGCTATTTTTGGATTTTTACTGCAAGTTCAGGAAAAGTTAGTCATACGGGTATTATATTAGGGTATCAGGTTATTCACGAATTTTGATATGAATAAAAGAGTACTGGTTTTAAATCAAGACTATAGTCCACTTACAGTATGCACCATACAGCGGGCTTTCTTATTGATTTATCTGGAGAAAGCAGATATGATATCAGATTTTGATGGACAATATTTGCGTACAGTAACTGAATGCTACCCCAAACCCGCGGTTATCCGCATATGCAATTATATACGTATTCCTTACAAGGACGTAGAACTCTCCAGGCAGAATGTATTTAAGCGAGACAGCTATAGTTGTCAATATTGCGGCACCAATAAGGACTTAACCCTGGATCATGTACTTCCCCGGTCACGTAAGGGAAGATCTTCATGGACCAACCTGGTTACCGCTTGTAAGCCATGTAATGCCAGAAAGGGAAATGCTTTGCCAGAGGAAATAGGGCTCATCTTAAAAAGTAAACCCTACAAACCATCATACATATTGTTTCTAAGGGATTTATCGGGGTTTATTCAAGATGAATGGCGCCCATTCCTTAGCAAGGCCAGAAGCGCCTAGGTTTGATTGCACTTTACAGCGAAAAACGCTTTGATCAATGTCAACAGAGTTAAAACAAATTGAACCCATCAAGGTAAGTTCGGACATCAAGCAACTAAAGAGGGTAATTGTTCATAGCCCGGACCCGGGAATTGAGTGGGTTACTCCCTCCAATGCGGATGATTTGTTATACGATGACATTGTGTTTCTGCCACAGATGATGGATCAGCACCGGAGATTCGTGGCGGTTTTAACCGCAATCCTAGGACCAGATGTGGTAGTTGAATTCCAAAAACTGCTGGAAGATATTTTAAAAGACCGGGTCATACTTAGAGAGCTTTTGACTATTGTCATAGAATTCGAGCATGTTTCCAACCAGCAGGCGGCCTATCTAAGAAAATTGCCCCCAGTATCACTAGCAGCAGTATTAATATCAGGTGTGGTTCCCGGTATACCACGGCCCATTTTACCGCCACTTCCCAACCACATATTTACCCGGGACCTGGGAGTGACCATCAATGACAGCTTCTTAACCTGTATTGCAGGGAAAACAGCCAGGAAGCGGGAATCAATTCTGGCCTGGTTTGTTGCGCACTACCATCCGTTGTTTTCAGGGGAAGACCAAAAAACCAACTTTATCGACCTCTGTGAAGACCCCAAAGATCTTTTGGAAACGCTGTCTGATTCAAGATTGGCCATTGAGGGTGGTGATCTCATGGTTATTAATGAACAAAATCTATTTATTGGCAGTAGTGAACGTACTAACCAGTACAGTATAGATAAAGTGGCGGCTATTCTATTTAGTAAAGGCGTAGTCGAGCGGGTTACGCTTATCGAAATCCCCAAGCTACCTACCTGTATCCATCTTGATACCTTGCTTACTCAGATCTCCAGTACTGACTTTATTTATTATGAACCATTTATGGGAAAGAAATTAAAAATAAACAATACCGCGGTAGTTTAGACAATGTGGTGGAGTACCAAAATCTGCTGGAGTTGATTTCAGAAATACAGCCGGATGTCCGGTTGATCGCCTGTGGAAATGGCAGATATCCCTATCAGGAACGAGAGCAATACGCCAGTGGGTGCAACTTTGTGGCATTGAAAGACGGAGTAGCGGTTTCCTATGCCAGAAACCTGAAGACCCTGGAAGCCCTGAAGGAGCATGGATATCAAATAATATCTGCTGGGGAGCTGTTGGATGGGGTGAAAACCGGACTGATCCAGGCCGAACAACTTGAATCCACTATTGTTACCGTTCGCTCCTCGGAATTGACCCGGGCAGGTGGAGGGCCGCACTGTTTGACCTTGCCTTTGGTGAGAGCGTGAAGGTGTATTACGAATTACGAATTTGACCTGAATGCCTGACCTGTAACATCTTCTTTGCTGCAGAGCAATCCTCAGTATGCCCATTCGAGATCTGAGATCTGAGATGATAGATCTGAGTCCCCCTGTCACGCCGAAGGCGTGACCCACTCTGACCCAAAGATTATTTTAATAATCTCAATGGGCATCTGATGATTGTGTTGTCTGCCACCCAGAAAATTATCTGCTTTTCCCGCCTCAGCTAAATAATATGTGGATTGCCCGCTTCGAACACAACGGGAAAATCATTGAAGATTTGGTGAAAATTCCGGATCCTTTAAATAAAAACAATCATAAACGATGTCAACATGACACATTTTGGTGAAGAAACTATATAGTTTACTATGAGTTAACTATATAGTTTCTTCAGAAAGTTATTTCAAAGAGGTATGCTGTATAGTGTTCAACCCGGCGTAAATCGATAATGGCTAGTAATTGCTAATCGTAAATATTAAAGCAATAGTGGCCAACGCAAAACTGAGCCCTCCAATATCTACGGATATAATTTCCACTATAAATTGACCTTCAGTTGGCGGTTATTTCTAATAAATTACTAATTTTGCACTCCGTTCGAGTGAACGTGTCGTAAACTGCTAATAGTTAACGAATTTGTTTTATTAATTGTTGGTTGACAGGCCCGGCAACCGGTGTAAACAGGGTCATAATTTATGGAGCATACCACAGAGCAGCCAGAAGAGCAGCAACAGCCAGAAGAGCAGCAACAGCCAGAAGAGCAGCAACAGGAAGAGTCAAAGCAGGAGAAGGAAGAACCAAAGCAACAGCAAGAGCAACAACCAGATCAGGAACAATCGGAAGATTTTAACTGGGAGAAGGTCCAGACCAAGGGCTTTGGTGAAGGATATAGTGAACAAGAGCGGGCCCAGATGGAAAAACTCTACGAAGATACTTTGACCGAAATAGAAGAGAAAGAAGTTGTAAAAGGTAAGGTAGTAGGAGTTAGTGATCGGGATGTTATCCTGAATATTGGTTTTAAGTCAGACGGCCTAATTTCAGCTTCTGAATTCAGAGACCTACCGGATTTAAAGATCGGTGATGAAGTTGAGGTATATATAGAAGAGCAGGAGAATACTAATGGACAGTTGGTGTTATCCAGAAAGAAGGCTAAGATCGTACAAGCCTGGAAAAACATTCAGGAGGCCTATGAAAAGGACCTGGTAATAGATGGTTTCATCAAGCGCCGGACCAAAGGAGGATTGATAGCAGATATCTATGGGGTGGAAGCGTTCCTGCCGGGTTCTCAAATCGATGTTAAGCCGATTCGGGATTTCGACGTGTTCGTAGACAAGGCCATGGAGGTCAAAGTGGTGAAGATCAACTACAGCAATGACAACGTAGTGGTATCACATAAGATATTAATTGAAAAAGACCTTGAGAAACAAAGGGCTGAGATCCTGAATAACCTTGAGAAAGGCCAGGTACTGGAAGGTGTGATTAAAAATATGACCAACTTCGGTGTCTTCATCGACCTGGGAGGTGTGGATGGATTGCTTCACATTACTGATATTAGTTGGGGTCGTATCAACCATCCGGAAGAAGTGCTGGAATTGGATAAGAAAGTAAACGTGGTGGTACTGGAATTCGACGATGACAAGAAGCGAATTTCGCTGGGAATGAAACAGCTGACTCCTCATCCTTGGGATTCTCTTCCTGAGGGAATCGAAATTGGCACCAAGGTGCAGGGAAGGATCGTAAACGTAGCTGACTATGGAGCCTTCCTAGAGATCCAACCTGGGGTAGAGGGATTGATTCACGTATCTGAAATGTCGTGGTCCCAGCACCTACGAAATCCTCAGGATTTCATAAAAATTGGTGATGAACTGGAAACGATGATACTTACCCTTGACCGTGAAGATCGTAAAATGTCATTGGGTATTAAACAGCTTTCAAAGGATCCCTGGACCAAGAAAGATGTGTTAACCAAATATGCAGTTGGCACCAAACATAAGGGTATAATAAGGAATCTTACCAATTTTGGACTGTTCATAGAACTGGAAGAAGGTATTGATGGCTTGGTTCATGTATCAGACTTAAGTTGGACTAAAAAGGTCAAACACCCTTCCGAATTTGTGAAGGTAGGTGAGGAACTGGATGTGCAGGTGCTGGAATTGGATGTGGATAATCGACGTTTAGCACTTGGTCACAAACAATTGGAAGAGAATCCCTGGGACACCTTTGAAACGGTTTTCACTCCAGGGTCTGTGCATAAGTGCACTGTTTTAAATAAAAATGATAAGGGAGCTGTTTTGGAGCTGCCATATGGCCTTGAGGGCTTTGCTACCAGGAGACATTTGGTAAAAGAAGATCAGTCACAGATTGAGATTGGAGAGACCCTGGAATTTAAGGTGGTTGATTTCTCTAAGGACGATAGAAAGATCTTATTGTCTCACACCAATATTCACACAAAAACTGCCGATAAATCTCCTCGTAGAAAGGAAAATGTCAAACAGGCAAAGAAAGCCAACAAGGGAGCTGAAAAATCTACTTTGGGAGACTTGGAAGCGTTTTCAGTACTGAAAGAGCAAATGAGTCAGAAAAATGTTGCCGCTAAAGCCACTCCGAAGGCTGAAGCACCAGCAAAAGAGGAAGTTCAGAAGGAGGTAAAAGCTGAGAAACCGGCGACGGCGAAAACTTCTGAGGAAAGGACGGCACCAAAAGCTGAGAAACCGCCAAAAGCTACTGAGGAAAACGCTCAGGAAGAGGAATAACTGAATAGAATTTAGGTCGTGTGGCCGAGTGGCTAGGCAGAGGTCTGCAAAACCTTTTACAGCGGTTCGAATCCGCTCGCGACCTCATGGGTTAAGCTTAAGTGGTTGTAATACAACTGCTTAAGCCCATTTTAATTTATGAGGTAGTGTTTTAGGTAGAGCTATAGCTACCGTCTTCCATTCCAACATAGTATTATTACATCAATTCGATTAAGAATTTCAACATTTATAAAGACACCAGCAGGAGGGTTTTCAAATAACTGTCAATACAGAGTCTGCTAAAAATATAGCAATTCTACTTTAAATTTTTCATATCCACCAAACCCATAATGAAGTGTGACATTGGACTTTCTAACCTCATCCTTAGAATTTCCGTGGTTTTGTATCATAATGCGGTGAAGTGTGGTTTGAAACCAATTTTTTTGCTAAGAAGCTCACTGGGTAATATATGAATTGACTTAGTTGTGATTGAAAGTCGCTGCCATTTTTTGCCATCATAGATTTCCGTAATAATCGAATCTCGATCACCTGACAGTAAAGTGATAGTACGACTACTATCTGTGTGTGGTACTCCAATAAATTCTGCCTGATTCAAGTTAAAATCACGATAAAATATAATTCTATTTAAAAAATCAAGCATTATATTAAGGCGTAAATGGTCGACCCCTGTCAGATTCAATGATCAAAAACCAAAATTGAATTTAATATATAATTATATTGCTAATTAATTGTATTTAATTTGTATAATTGATTCCTGTCGACTACATTTGAGGTTGGTTTAATCAATTTTTTTCATGTGATGAGAATAAGTACTAACTACTTTCTAATCTTTTTAGTCTTGATTTTACTATCATTTTCTTTCAATGTTAGGAGCGGCGCGTCTTCCGGTGGGCTTTACAGAATTACTACTTGCCCATGAATTAAATCCCACCACCATGACTTTGGCCCCGGACGGCAGGTTATTCTTAGCTATGAAAGATGGTCGTATTTTGGTGGTTAGAGATGATGTACTTCAAGAGGATCCTTATCTGACGGTTTCCGTTGACAACTTTAATGAACGTGGGTTGTCAGGAATTGCACTGCACCCTGATTTTGAAATAAATCAATTGATCTATGTATACTATACGGTGCCAGGTGAAAATCACAATCGTTTGAGCACCTTTCAAGGGAACGGCGATTTTGCCATCCCGAGTAGCGAAAATATACTGTTGGAGCTGGACCCTTTATCAGGTACTATCCACAATGGTGGAGCCATGAAATTCGGATCGGATGGCACACTGTATCTGGCCGTGGGAGATGGTGCTCAAGGCAATACCGCTCAGGATATGAATAGTTTGTTGGGCAAATTTTTGCGACTAAATGATGACGGATCAATACCAGAGGACAATCCATTTTTCAATTCGGCCAGCGGAGATAATAGAGCTATTTGGGCCCTAGGCTTTAGAAACCCATTTACATTCGATATACAACCGGGTACCGGTAGAATTTTCAGTAACGATGTAGGAGGGAGAGATTTTGAGGAAGTAAACGAGGTATTACCTGGAATGAACTATGGATGGCCTATTATAGAGGGGCCACGTACAACCGAAATAGCACCGGCAAATTATAAAGACCCCCTTTACGCTTACTCGCATCCCTCTGGTTGCGCCATAGTAGGAGCCGCTTTTTACAATCCAACTACCGCCACCTTTCCTTCAATTTACCAAGGCAAATATTTTTTTGCGGATTACTGCGATGGCTATATAAAAGTGGTAGA
>PVMK01122335.1_pt1 | contig 10704 bp, 9 predicted proteins | sample 1853481 | NCBI WGS metagenome assembly PVMK01 (sample SAMN08533507, study PRJNA380276) | Marine sediment metagenome, whole genome shotgun sequencing project. | reverse complement strand
ACCTGGTTGCCACGGTTGTTGCGGTTGTTGCCCGAGGCCGCGTCGCTCACCTTGATCTGCTGCATGAAGCTGGCCGGCATGGCGCGGAGTTTCATCACCTTTTCCGCTTCGCCGAAGACATGCTCGTAGCTCCAGCCCTCGGGCAGCTCGCGCGGCAGCTCCTCGCGCACATGGGGGACGCCCCAGAGTTCATCGGTGGGCCGCGAGATCCGCTCGTCGACCGCCACTAGGCTGGTGTAAACGGTGACCAGTTGGTGCCTGAGCGCGACCTTGGTGGCCATCGCGCGAACCTCCTTGGGGTCCTCACCAAGATGCAGGCCGTCGCGGATGCCGGCAATCTTGGCGCGGGCCCAGAGGGCGGCGACGCCCGGGGCCGGCTTGAGCCCCGCGAGCGCGATCCGTTGCTGCCAGCGCTCGCCGTTGCTTCGACCGGTGACCAGCAGCTCGCCGTCGAGTTCGTTGAGAGGCGCACCGCTCAGGCGGGCGGTGAAGGTGACCGTCTCTCCGGCATAAAGGTCGGGCAGGGGCGAGGGGTGCAGTTCCACCCGCGTGCCGGCCGAGCTCGGCCAGCCGATGGAAATATCGGTGAGCACCGGGTGTTCCAGCTTGCGGAACAGCTCGCTCATCCGCGCCCCGGTCTCCGCCAGATCGCCGATGAAGACGAAGCTGCCGCGGCCGACTTCGGCCGCCTTGCGCATGAAGTAGCCGTTCGGCGCCGAGCCCAGCCCGACGGTGAACAGGCGGGCCTCGTCGAGGCGCGCGGCGATGGTCGAGAACAGCTCGGTCTCGTTGCTGACCGCGCCGTCGGTCAGGAACACGATTTGGCGCAGGTGCCCCTCGCTCTTCGCCTGCTTCAGGGCGAGATCGAGCGCCGGGCGCATCCGCGTGCCGCCGTCGGCTCGGAAGCTCGCCACATAGGCGGCCGCCTTCAGCAGGTTGCTGCGCTCGGCGGGGCGGGGCGCATCGAACAGGGCCTCGGTGACGCTGTCGAAGCGAATCAGATTGAAACGGTCGCTCTCGTCCAGCCGGTCGAGGGCCAGCATGAGGGCGCGCTTGGCCTGTTCGAGGGAGGGACCGTGCATGGAGCCGGAAGTGTCGACGATGAGGATCAGCTCGCGCGCGATCGTGTAATCCGCCGGGCCCTCCGCCGGTGCGCCAGCAGCGGTCAAGTCATCGGCCGGCTCGTTGGAGAGCATTGGCGGCACCAGGGTGACCGCCAGGTAGGTCTCGTCGTCGATTTCCTCGGCGAACAGCGAGGCCCTGGGGGTGACGGGCGTGGCGTCCGTCTTCAGTGCCCAGGCAAGCACGAAATCGCGGTTGGCCGGCACGCTGCCCGCGGCCAGCGTGAGGATGCGCCGGCTTTCGCTCTCGGTCTCGACGGTCACCGCGTGGTAGAGGCTTTCGACCTTGGCCAGCGGCAGCCCGGCATCGAGATGGACCGCCAGAGACAGGCGGTTCTGCCGCGGGCCGCCGGGTTTGCGCACCGGACCGAAGAGATCGCGGCCAGGCGCGTCGTTCTCGTCCGGCAGCAGGTGGGTCGGGCCGTGGCCGATGGGCTGAAGATAGGGTTGGGCGGCGGGTGCGGGCCGCGGCGCGGAGACCATCGGCGTTTCCTCGCTGCCGGGCGTATAGCGCGGCGCCACCACCACGGGAAAGCGCAGCTCGAAACGGCCGTCGCGGAGAGCACGCGGTTCTGATACTCGATCTCGATGGTGATCTTCTCGCCTGGGCCGATGTTGGCCACCGAGGTCACGAAGACGTTGGGCCGCTCGCTCGATAGCAGGCTGGCCTTGCGGCCCTCGGCGGCCGCCTGCTTGAAGACCGCTTCCGCTTCCTTCCGGGGCAGGATGCGGCCCTCGATGCGGCGCTCGCCGACCTCCATGATGAGGCGGTCGACGGCCGAGCCCTGGGGCAGCGGGAAGACATAGACCCCCTCGAGCCATACGTCGGCCGGGTTGACGAAACGCTGGCGGACTTTAGTCCGGGCGACCTCGCCGTTGATGCGAATGACCACGTCGCTCTTCAGGCTGGGCGCTTCCAGCAGGGCGTCGCTGCGCCCGCTGCGGAAGAACAGCCCGGCCGGCCAGGTTCGGTTGCCGCCGGCGGGTCCATGGTGGTTTGCGGCCAGGCGTTTCGAGGCGCGAGGACCGTCAGGGCCAAAGCGAGCAGCCCCAGACCCAGCGCGAGACTGAGCACGGCAAGCGATTCCTTGAAGATCAACGTGCTATGGCGCGGAAAGACGCCAATCATGGAGAGACCGGCGGCGCTGTTGTTCGGCCATTGGCTGGATCTTTCGTACCTCATGCTCTGCTTCCCCCTTAGTCAGGTCTTGCCGATAAGGCTCTGTCGGGTCGGCTTGCTTCGGCCGCTGTCTTAGCTCAGCCGAGACAGAAGGCAGGGAAACAGCGATTTGAGGGCGATTTCGCGGCGGACTGTGGCGGAAGCGAGGCAACCCAAGCCTGCCAACGGCTGCCAAGCCAACTCCATTGCCCCTTGGGCGGTTGCCAGCTCACATGGGGTTCATTAGGTTCGCGCGATGCAGAAGGAGGTTTGAGAGGAGCGCCGTTGACATGTCCTTCCTTGCCGAGCGCCTATCGCGCATCAAGCCGTCACCGACCATTGCGGTCACCCAGAAGGCCCGCGAGCTGAAGGCCGCGGGTCGCGATGTAATTGGCCTAGGGGCTGGCGAGCCCGACTTCGACACGCCGGACAACATCAAGGAGGCCGCGATCGCCGCCATCCGGCGCGGAGAAACCAAATACACCGCCGTCGACGGCACGCCGAAACTGAAGGCCGCGATCGTCGCAAAATTCCGCCGCGACAACGACCCGACTACAAGCCCGAGCAGATCACCGTCGGCACCGGCGGCAAGCAGGTCATCTTCAACGCGCTGATCGCCACCCTCGATCCTGGCGACGAGGTGATCATCCCGGCGCCGTACTGGGTTTCCTATCCGGATATGACCCTGCTGGCGGAGGGTACGCCTGTGGTGGTGCCCTGTTCGGAGAACAATCGTTTCAAGCTGCAGCCCGAGGATTTGGCGGCCGCGATCACCGACAGGTCCAAGTGGATCATACTCAACAGCCCCTCGAACCCGAGCGGCGCCGCCTACAGCCGCGCGGAGATGCAGGCCATCACCGATGTCATCAAGGAGCATGAGCATGTTCGCGTCATGACCGACGACATCTATGAGCACCTGGTCTACGACGACTACCAGTTCGTCACCGCAGCCCAGGTCGAGCCGGCCCTCTACGAGCGCACGCTCACCATCAACGGCGTCTCCAAGGCCTATTGCATGACCGGCTGGCGGATCGGTTTCGCCGGCGGACCCGCCGATCTGATCAAGGCCATGGCCAAGGTCCAGTCCCAGAGCACCACCAACCCCTCGTCGATCAGCCAGGCCGCTGCCGTGGAGGCGCTCAATGGGACTCAGGACTTCATCGCCGAACACAACGAGGTCTTCATAGCCCGCCGCGACCTAGTTGCCAGGGGGTTGAACGAGTGCCCCGGTCTCACCTGTCAGACGCCCGAGGGCGCCTTCTATGTCTATCCCTCCTGCGCCGGGACGATCGGCAAGTCCACGCCCGACGGCAAGGTCATCGAGACCGATACCGACTTCGTCAGTTATCTGCTGGAGTCCGAAGGCGTGGCGGTGGTGCAGGGTGAGGCCTTCGGCCTGTCGCCCTACTTCCGCATCTCCTATGCCACCGCCACCGAGGCGCTGGAAGAGGCTTGCCGGCGCATCAAACGCGCCTGCGAAGCGCTGACGTGACCCGGCCGTTTGGGTGGCGCGGGCCCCGCGGAACGCCATGCGATTCGTCATTTTCGGCGCCGGCGGGGTGGGTGGCTATTTCGGCGCCCGTCTCGCCGCCGCGGGCAATGACGTCGCCTTCATTGCCCGCGGGGCGCACCGCGAGGCCATGACCCGGGCGGGGCCTGACGGTCCGCTCCGCCCTCGGCGACCTGCATATCGCCGAACCCGCCGTCTTCGCCGGCCCCGCCGCGGTGGGCCCCTGCGATTACGTGCTGCTCTGCGTGAAAATTCAGGATCTGGCGCCGCTCGCCGAGAGCCTTCGCCCGCTCATCGCCCAAGACACCGCCCACCACACTGCCCACCACACTGCCCACCACACTGCCCACCACACTGCCCACCACACTGCCGTGGTGCCGCTGCAGAACGGCGTCGAGGCCGAGGACATGCTGTGCGAGGCCCTGGGGTTGCGCTTCGTCATGGGCCGGCGTTGCCTACATCTTCGCCCACATCGCCGAACCCGGCGTGATCCAGCACGTCGGCGAGATCGCGCGCCTGGCGTTCGGGGAGCTCGACGGACAAAAGACCGCGCGACAGGAGGCGCTCTTGTCGGCCTGCACCGCTGCCGGAATCGGCGCCGATGCGACCGACCGGATCGATGACCGGATCTGGCGCAAGTTCGCCTTGCTTGCGCCCTTGGCTGGCGCCACCTGCCTTGGCCGCTGTCCGGTCGGCGGCGTGCGCGACGACCCAGGGCTTTCGGCCAAGCTGGGGGCCATGGTGGGTGAGGTGGTGGCGCTCGGCCGCGCCCGTGGCGTGACCCTGCCGCAGGACACTCGACCCGCCCGCTTTTTGCGACGGCCGCCCGCAGAGACCCTCGCGGGACGGGCTACGAGTTGGCGCGCGGCGAGGCGCCCAGCCCACAGGATCAAGATAAATCGATCGCGGCCACAATTATGACAGATTTTGTGGTATGATATTTGTGGTGTAGTAGGGAAGATTAATGAGTATTGTTAGCAACATTTTAATGCTAAACAAGATCCATGATGGTGAAGAACTATTAGTTGCTGTTCGTAAGATGGATCAAACTCCCGCCGTTGGGCGAGGACACATGTGGATTGGACGAGCGGTGTCAAGGCTCGCTCTCACGGTAGGACCGCGGTGTTTCCGGGCGGTATTGGCCTCGGTCTCGGCTATGGCCCTCTGCGCCGGCGCTGCCGTGGCGGAGGACCTCGTCGACGCGGTCGACCAGTCGGGCACTGCCTATATTCTGAACCTTGATCACCTGCAGCCGCAGACCGCCGCCGATGGGTCGCCAGTCCTCGAGACCTGGGCGGGTTTCAGTGCCGTTTCATCTCCAACCGGGGTCTTTCTTCCGGACGCCTGGGCTTATTTCGACCTGGATGGCGGCAATGACCGGGTCACCTATTTGACCCCCCGGTACCAAGGCGTTCAGGTCAGCTGGACGGGAGATCGGAGTACGGAGGCGGCCGACTCGAGAGGCGAGGACGCGAGCAGCTCACGGACCTACATCACGCGCCCGACATCCGTCGGCGCCAGTTTCGCCCAGCAGGAGGATGACTTCGAGCTCTCACTGGGAGGCGATTACGGCAGAACGCCTAAGTCGGTGCCCGGCGCGATCCGCCTGGTGGACGATCACAAGTTGCTGCGCTTGGGCGCGCATGCGCGGTTCCAAGAGTTTACCTTGGGTGGCGCCTTCGGCAGTGCCATCGATTCCGGCGATTTGGGGGATACCCTGTCGTGGGATGCGTTCGGGCGATACGATTTCGGCTCCTTGTCGGTCGGCTTCGTCTACAATTATACGGTCGAGACCGACGAATCGTCGGGCGATGGGAACAACATCCCCGGCACCTTGCAGGGCGGAGTCAGCTACTTCTTCACGCCGCGCATGGCTGTCACCACGAACCTTGCCTATGGCAACTCCGTGGACCAAGACGGCAGCGACGAAGCGGGCATTGCCGGCGTCCTGGGGTTCTCGCTGGATTTCTAACCAGCCCTGACGTCTAGCCAAAATTTAAACCCAGAAAACCCAGCCATCAGGAGTTCTACCAACCTGCGCGGGACGCCTGGATTCCGTGAAGAAGGCCATAAAAGTCACGGTTTTTCGACTGTGCGTCAGTCTGTGCGTCAGTCCGACGCAACCATCAAATGATCCTGCTCGCCGAGGCCCTCCACGGCCAGGCGGACCCTTTGACCCGGCTTCAAATAGGTCGGCGGGGTCATGCCCAGGCCTACCCCGGGAGGCGTCCCAGTGGTGATGATGTCGCCGGTCTGCAGGCTCATGAAATGGCTCAGGTAGCTGATCAGGAAAGCCACGCCGAAGATCATGGTGGCGGTTGACCCATCCTGTCGGCGCTCGCCGTCGACCTCGCACCAGAGTCTCAGATTTTGCGGATCGGCGACCTCGTCGGGCGTGACCAGCCAAGGTCCGATGGGGCCAAAGGTATCCGCGCTCTTGCCTTTGACCCATTGCCCCGATCGTTCGATCTGGTAGGCGCGCTCGGAAACGTCGTTCACGGTGCAGTAGCCGGCAACATGGTCGAGCGCGTCCGGTTCGGCGATGTATTGCCCGGGCTTTCCGATTATCAGGCCGAGCTCGACTTCCCAGTCGGTCTTCTGGGCGCCGCGCGGGATGACCGTGTCGTCGTAGGGCCCGCAGATCGACGAAGTGGCCTTGGTGAAGAGCACTGGTTCGTCCGGAATCGCGGCGCCGGCCTCTTTGGCGTGGTCGGCATAGTTGAGGCCGATGGCGAGGAACTTTCCGACTCCCGCTACGCAGGGGCCGAGACGAGGTGGGCCGGGGACGAGGGGCAGCGTCTCCGAATCGATGTCCGCGAGTTCCGCCAGCGAAGCCGGCAATAAAACGGTCCCGGCCAGATCGTCGATCCGGCCGCTCAGATCCCGAATTTGGCCGGCTCCGTCCAGCAGGCCCGGGCGCTCCTGACCCGGAAGTCCGTAACGCACCAGTTTCATGCGCTGGCCTCGGCCTTCATGCCGGAGATGCCGGGCAGCGACGGCTCGGCGCTCTCTGCCGCCGCGCCGCGCCGGTAGAAGGCCAGAGTCCAGTTCTGGGTCACCACGTCATGGCGCAGGATGTAGGTATCGCCGTCGGAACCCAAGAGCTTGAAATAGCTGTGATCGGGCCCCAGCCAGCGGTCGAGGACCTCGGCGACCGCGACCGCCCGCGGCCCGAAATGAAAGCGGCGCGGCTCCTGTTCGCCCCGGTAGCCGGAATAGCAGTCAACCCGAACGCCGATTTCAGCCATCATCATCCCCCGTCCAGAGCGTGCCAGCGCGCCGATTGAAACCGGGAGACAGTTTGCCGGGTTTCTAGATCCGGCTCAATCCCTAGAGAGAGCCTGCCAGGCCAATTCGTGAGTCCATTTGGGCGCAGGCGGAACGCGCGCACCAGCGGCGGCTGGCCGGAGCAAGACCGAGGCGTTCGTGGGTCGCCGGCAGAATCCGCACCGTCGCGCGGGTTTGCAAACGCCATCATCGTTAAGGTTTTTCATCGGATTTCAAATATATGTAAGTGAAAATAAATTGCAGCTCACTATTTCTGAAATAAAAATTCCGCAGATATCAGTATTATCCTAAATTAATGCAAGGTTAATAGATCGACATTTGTTTCGTTTTTGTAACTTAGGATAAATCAAAAATTAATCGTTCTGACATTTGATAAGCGGGTCTCAAATTTCAGTAACTTGCCGCCAAAGGAACGCGAAGATGAGCGAATGGAAGGATTGCGAATCCGATCTATCTCGGCTGCATGGTCGGGCCGAGCGCCAGAAGGGCCTTACCGTCCGGACCAGAACCAAGATGACCGGCTGGTTTCTGGCCTGTGTGGTCGCTCTGTTCGGCATAACTTGGTCGTCGGCGACCTGGGCCAAGGTGTCGCTGGTCTTCGGCACCTATTCCTCGGACAAGCCCTCGGCGATGGTGGCGCAGCTTCGACCCAGTCTCGACGATATCGCCCAATCGATCGCGACAATCCTGGGTGAAGAGGTGGAAATCAGCATGAAGGTCGTGCGGTCCTATGACGACGGGGTCGCGCTGATCGTCGAAGGCCAGGTCGACTTCATGCGTCTCGGGCCGGCATCCTATGTTCGCGCCAAAGACGACAATCCGGGTATCGAGGTTCTGGTGATGGAGAACAAGCACGGCGCCAAGCAGTTCAATGGCGTCATCGCGGTGCATGAGGACAGCGACATCACCGACGTCAGTCAGCTCGTGGGCCGCAGCTTTGCGTTCGGGTCCAAACGTTCGACCCTCGGCCGCTACTTCTCACAGCTCTACCTCATGCGCCATGACGTCCTCGCAAAGGATTTGGCGCGCTACGAGTACCTGGGGCGCCATGACAAGGTTGGCCAGGCCGTTGGATCCGGCCTATTCGACGCCGGCGCGCTGGAAGGCACCACCTTTGCCAAACTGGTCAAGAAGGGGGTGCCGATCCGCGCTATCGCGAAGTTCAGCAACTCGACCCGGCCCTGGGTGGCGCGGGCCGGGCTCGAACCCGAAATTGCCGATGCGCTGCGCCAGGCCATGCTGGACCTGTCCGAGCCTGAGGCTTTGAGGGCCCTACGTTTCGATGGGTTTTTCGCGGGCGGCGACGGCGACTACGAAAAGACACGGCAGGCCATTCGCGAGAACCATCGCTTTTTCGCTCAGCGCAACTGATCGGCCGGTTCGAGGCGCCGAGGCCGAATTCGAGGCGATCGTATTGCAAATCGCCAGGCTTCGGCGAAGCGGAGATTAGGTCACACGGGGACACAAGCGCGTGGCATTGGCCCAAGCAAAACCAGACCTGCTGAAAACCACATCGCCTCAGAGAATCAATCTCGGGGTGCAGTTGTTGTTTGGGCTCAGCCTTCTCGCCATCGCCATGGCTCTAGTTGCGGGAATAGTCATCCATCGCACCGAGAGCGACTATCTGAACGACCTGGTGCGTAACGAGAAGGCCAAATTGTTCGAACTGATCAAATCGTCCACCTTGGATGACGTGATCAGCGAGGACGTGCCGCAAATCCAAACGACCTTACGGCAGGTGATCGTCCAGGATCCGGAGCTCATTTTGCTCAGTATCGAGAACGAGTCCGGCTCTGCTATGTTCGAATGGATCCGCCAGCAGGAAGAGGCGAAGCCCCAACCGTTCGCGCTATGGAACAACGCGCCGAGCCGCCACTCGCTAACGGAGGAGATCGATCTGGCCGGGGAGACCTTCGGCCGCATTTCGGTGGTTTGGGATGTCTCCAAATCGGACCGCGAGGTGGCCAGGCACATCTTCCTGATCGTCATCAGCGTTGGCGGCCTCTGTGGCTTGCTCAGCTTCCTGATCTATTTCCTCGTGAAGGGCCTCGCGATCGACCCGATCAATCAAATCTCGCGTCGGGTCTCCCAGTTTCGCGAAGGGGTCTACGATCAGTCCGTGGCCCTGCCACAATTCGCCTCGGAGGAATTGGACCGACTGAACCATTCGGTGGAATCGCTCGGGCGCTTTCTTCTGAGTTGGGAACAACGTGAGGTCGAGCTCAAGGAGGCCACGGAACAGGCGGAATCCGCGAACCGAGCAAAAACGGCCTTTTTGGCCAACATGAGCCACGAGCTGCGCACGCCCTTGAACGCCATTAATGGTTTCTCGGAAATGATAGCGATGGAGATGTTTGGCCCGATTGGCGACGAACGCTATAGCGAGTACGTGCAGCAGATCAATTATTCGGGCAACCACCTGCTGGCGGTGATCAACGACATCCTCGATATCTCTAAGGTTGAGGCCGGCAAGAGCGAACTTAACATAGATGAGGTCGATATCAGCGATCTGATCACCTCGGCCGTGGAACTGATGCGCGAACGGGCCAACCAGGGCGGGCTCGCTTTGAACATCGAGATCCCGCCGGATCTCCCGATTGTTGTCGTCGATGGTCGCCGCGTCCAACAGGTCCTGCTCAACTTGATATCGAATGCCATCAAGTTTACTCCGGAGGCCGGCACGGTGACGGTCCGGGCCTGCTGGGGGCCGGAGGCCGGCTTGCAGGTTTCTGTCTGTGATACCGGCATCGGCATTGCGGCCGACAAGATACAAACCGCGTTCGAGCCCTTTGGGCAGGTCGAGAACGCCTATACCAAGAAGTACGAGGGCACGGGGCTCGGGCTGCCTCTGGCCAGGGCTCTCATCGAGCTGCATGGCGGTGAGATCAAGATCGAGAGCCAACTCAACGTCGGCACCAACGCGAGCTTTTCCCTTCCGGTTGAGTTGGTTGCGCCCGAATCGCCGCAACGGCTTCGCGCTTGATCCCCCTCGGCCGAGGTGGCCGCGGGCCGCCGGCCCAGCGCTGGACGAGAAATCCCAAGACAAACAAAAGGAGCGCCCGGCTATGCTCCGAGCGCTCCCTTGTTGGCTCCCCCGATCCTTGCTGGCCTGGGATCAGGGGAGACCGGAAATCTCAGCCAGTGCAGGCCTGGCGCCAATCGGTGGGCGTGACCTCTCTGGCTACCGCCATGAAGCTGTCGAGGCTGCACATCTCTCCATCGCAGCCCGGGATGGTGATTGCGCGCGAGCCTTCCTGCGAGTTGAAGGTCAGGCGCACCGCAAATTCGCCATCGGCGATCTCATGCAGCTCGAAGGCATAGTGGGAACCGAGCGGCGGTATGCGGCCCTTGAAAAGCCTCCCGTCGGTGCGTTCCGTCTCGATACCGAGCGCCGCCTCCAGGCCCAGAATGGTGCGCTGGTGTCCGGAGTAGATCGACAGTTTGGGCGCCTTGCCGTCGGTCTCGACGAAGCGGTCGAAGACGCCGGCGACCTCGCCCACGAAGGGGCCGCCCGTGATGCGGCCAACCTGCTTGCCGATGAACTGATAGTGATAGTTCCAGTCGGCCAATGCGCCCATCAGGTCCATGTCTTCGGCACTGATACCCTCGGGCAGCGCCAGATTGTG
>PVMK01125989.1_pt1 | contig 10707 bp, 9 predicted proteins | sample 1853481 | NCBI WGS metagenome assembly PVMK01 (sample SAMN08533507, study PRJNA380276) | Marine sediment metagenome, whole genome shotgun sequencing project. | reverse complement strand
ATGGCCATCATTAGCAGCCGGACTGTATCATAACCGAGGGCGGCAAAGGCATCCGGGATGTTTCCTTGATAGGCTTCGCTATAGGCTTTTCGGAAGGCAACTACCCTGGGATCGCTGTTGTCAGGTCCCAGGTAGGCATGCGTCGTGAAGAACACATTATTAATATCAGGGTGCTTCTGCCAAACATCCTCCGAGTCAAAGCCATCGCCACCAAGGATAGGAGTCGAAAACCCCGCCTTTCTTAGGAGCCTTACTAACTTTAGAGCCTCACAGGGATCCGCCGCAGAGAGGAAAATGAGGTCAGCCTCCGGAGACTTTGAATCGCCTGACTCAGATCATCGGGCTTATAACCCTTAACCGAAACAACCTTGCCTCCAAGCTGTTTGAAGCTGGTCTGGAAATACCCTTGCAGCAGACGAGTGTATGACTTGTCGGTGTTGAATAGGATGGAAACCGTGCGGGCGCCCAAATCCCGGTATGCCCACTCGGCCCCTGCCGCCGCCTGAACGTTGTCCCCAAAGCAGGAGAGAAATAGATACTTGGGAATCTGGGCAGGGAGTCGTGGGGACGTTGCTCCGGACGTCAAAAACAGCCTTTGGTTTGCTGCAGCTACAGGGGCTGCGGCAAGAACCATGTCAGTGTCGGAAAGCCCCATCATTACGGACATCGTGGGAAATCGATTGAGCATATCGGCGGTTTTCTTTTCTACAACTGCAGGTTTACTCTCTCCATTCTCCAAGACCAATCTCAGCGGTCGACCCAGCACACCCCCTTCTCGGTTCGCATCCTCAATAGCCATGAGAGCCCCCCGCGAAGAGGGAACGTCCAGGTCTGCCTGTGATCCGCGCAGATTATAGATTGCACCCATCACTATGGGATTAGGTTCCTTTGGATGGTCAGCTTGAACACAGCTTAAGATCAGAAAACCCAAAGCGAACTGAAAAGTTAGAAGAAACAAGAGAAAATTTCTACACATCACATAGCATCCTCACAAAATACCTGGTGGATCGCCTCTCTGTACTGCTCACTTTTATCAATACCACATTAACTTGGAATTATAAAGAATGAATTGCTTACTTGCGATTCTTATGAACTCCTATATATAAGGGTTTCTCTCAAAAATCTCACTTATACTATGGTCCTATTGTAAGGGGCTAGGTCACAGTGAGAAAAGTACAAGTAGCAGTAGCAACATAATTCCATACCCGCAGCTTGTTTCAGGGATATTAATTTTAAGAATTTGCCTGTTCTACTTTTACATCCAATCAAAGCCATTTACCGAGTAAGCGCGAGGTCTTGTATAGTTGTCTTACCTGCGGTGACAGTAACTTCTGCTCGTGGAAATTTAGTGCGCTTTGGGTAAGTAAATACGGCTATTGTGTACTTGCCTGGCGGTATGTCTTCAATAGTGTAGGTTCCATCATCCTTTGCGACTGCAAAGCAAGGGTTGGGAGTAGCAAAAACCCTTCCATCTTCATACTTATGGATACTATCATGTAAGAAATAAAGACCTGATTCAGATAAATTAAGTGTTTTCCTCTCACCCTTTTCTAGGTGACCTAGACTTATCATATTTTCGCCATCAGGTGGAATGACAAAGGGTATGTGTGTTATTTCTTTAGTTTCAATACTGCGGATAACTAATGAAGAACCTTTTGGCATAGCAAGAAAAGATGGTTGGAACCCAGGGAGTTTTTTTGATAATACATCCAGTGTCATTTCTCCGGTTTCAGGCGATCCATCAGAACCGCATGGAGTGCAGAGACCTTCTAGATAGACGACCGTTCTTAAACGGTACTTTCTCTTAGTTTTGACGTGAATTATTCCTTTAATACTACCACAGGGTTTCTTTTCCTTCATTAGCACTACATCTGGTGGTTTCTCCTGCCGTTCCTTTTGTTTACGTACTTCAATCTGAGCCCGAATATTAAAACTCCCTGTTTGAATGGCAGTGAGAGACCTCTCTATGAAGTAGGTACCTCTTTCTTGTGTCTCGGCCGGTGTAATATTTATAATCTGATAATTTCCTCCCTGCATATTTACTACCTCAGGAGTTTCATTCGTAAGTATAAGGGGTACTGGATTTTGTAAGCCTTCAAGCCCTGAGACCCTAACACCCAAAGTAGCGACTTCACCCTTATGTAGGGTTGTCCTATCAGCCGAAAGACTAACTTTAAGGTTGTTCATTTCACCTTTAGCAACTACATTAGCTTCTTTCACTTCAATCTCCGTAGGCCCAACCACATCCCTAGGGCTCTGAACCACAACCTTTCTAGGGGACTCTGCGAGTACCTCTACATCACTGCCCCCTACCTTCACAGCAGTGGTATCGATGTTCCCATCAAATGGTCCAGACACCTCTATGGGTCTTCCAGCTTGTCCGACACTCGGAAGCTGAAAATCATCTGATGTAGGAACAGAAGGCGTCTCTATTGCAGGTGGTTCTGGCTGGACAGGTATTTGTGTCTTGGCCACAATCTTGCCCTGGGTATCCTTGAGTACCAATGTCGTAACTCCACCAGCCAATCCCGCAGGAATAGCAACGCCCGTGAGAAATTTTGTTTTAACACTCGCCTCTTTTACTGTTTTGTCTTCAGCTTCAACTTCAACCACATAACCGTTTAACTCATATGAGTTCCTCTCTCTTTCCTCCAAGGTAGTTCCTGCAGGTTCGGCTATAACAGTTCCGGAAATTGTGTCTCCCGCTGCCATGTCATCGGGAAAGTTCACCTTAATTTTTCCCTCCGCAGTAGTAAAAGTTGTAGTATGAAGCCCCCAATTGGTCTCAGTTGTTGAAAAAACTTTATCATTAGAAAGTGCATCTTCTGGAAAATTAGTAATGTTTACTATGAAGAAAGTCAGTACTGAAACCAAGGGAATCATAAAGGTTTGTCTCAAATTTCTCATGCTATGACACCCCCTTCTTTAAATTTTAATACTAAAGATCCCATTAAAAACTACAGTAATGTATAAAATCCTTTTAACCTCCTAGAAAGGAGCATACTAAAATTTAGATTTATAAATCTTGAGTTAGTAGTAAAGAGGCACAAAACGTTAATTAGCTGATTCTGGAAGTTGGAAAAAAGCCTATATATAAATGAAGTAACGGGATCTACTATCTCAATGAAAAGCAAAAAACTATGATTGAACCAAAAATGAGTTATCCCATCTTAATCTTACCCCCTTAACCTTACCCCAATCTTCATTTCTAAATAATACTATATTATTCTACAACTGCGAATGTCAAGAAATGGTATAGGTTCACTACATATGAGACAAATAGGTGTACTGCCCACCCAAAAATACTCAAGATGCGTTTAAATTGGAATCCAAGCTTTAATCTAAAAAAGATTGAGATTTGTAAGAACGTGGATAGTAATGATTTTATCTGCCCTGCTTACTATTTATGCATCTACAAAAAATGATTACTTCATTCTTGCGAGCATTTTTCCAGTCTTAGTGTTCTGGTGATAGTAGACCCGTAGCCATTACTTGTATTTCTCTTGTGGGCATGAGGCTATAGTATAAAATTTGTTCCGCATTAGGCATACTTTTCAATAATTTGTACTACAATATTCCGTTTGCTTTGAAAGTCATCGTAGAATTGTAGTTGGGCAATAGCCTTTTGTTTATTTTGTTCGTAAAGACTCGGGTAACGGAGTTTGTCGAGCGTAAAATATGACTCCTCAAAAGCATCAGTAATATAGCGAGCAGAAAGCTCCAATGTCATAAGTTCAATCCCATCTGGTATCTTCATCTTTTCATCTGTTGTTATAAAATTTGCTGTTTGGAAATAGCCACGAATCATGTGTTCAAAAATATTTATATTAAATGTGGTCCCTTTCACGTCTCCTTCTTCAGAACTATTACACCAACTTCTTACAGCATCGCCCAAATCTATAACAATTTTGTCTTTTCCTAACGTATCAAGGTCAAGGAGAGAAATCGCTTCTTTGCCATTTTTACTAAATCGTACATTGCTTATTTTCAAATCACCATGAATAACTCTATCTGGTAATGAATATGGAGTTGCATCAATTCGTTCATATACTTTTAGAATCTTGTCTGCGAGCGGGTGAAGTGTTTTGTGTTTTTCTGATGCATTAAATTGTTGAGTAACTCTACGAAGTCTATTCATTATCGCTGGCGTATTATGAAAATCAGGTATTTTATGATGGAATGCATAGTTGACATTACTTAATGCATCATGGAACTTCCCGACAAGCCCAGCTGCTTGCTCTGCCAATTTTGGGCTTATCCCTTTTTCATATGAGATGCCGGGGATGTATGTGAGCATTCGCCAGCAATCTTTCTTTTCAACAATCCCGAGTTTATTATCTTTGGTCTTTATTAACCGTGGCGTAACAAATCCATTTTTTTCAAGGTGATATGTTATTGCATCAACGTCTTTTAACAATGTTGACTTAAATATTTTATGGAGTTTTTGGAGGATATATTTTTGGCGTGTGTATCTTGTATCGGCTTTTCCCAAAGTACGAATGAGGAATGTTTCATTGATACGTCCGTTGCCATAACGGGACACTTCTTCAATCTCACCAATATCAAAATTACCCGCTATCTTAGCGATATTATTAAATTCTTTCTGGTTGCGAAGTTTACTATCCATGATTTATTCCCTTATCGAGTTTACCATCATGCAATTCCCATTCTCCTCGCTTATTTTCTCTCCAGCCATACCCTCACCCCAAGACCTTTTACAGAAATAGGGCTTAAAATGAAATCTATTACACCATTATGATATTATATCCAAGATTCTAAATAAAAGTTATAATTGCTGTGAAGTAAATTACTGAAGCTACTAAAACACCCCTAACCTACCTATATAATTAGATAATTTGAAGTGGGTGGCTGGGTGGACAAGATTAGAACCTCTTTGATGAAAGTTTGATCTAAAATTATGATTGTGTACAAATCATAATTTTAATTTTTGACTAGCTCTACCCGACGGTTTTGAGCTCGTCCATCAGCTGTGTCATTGGTAGCAATAGGTGATAAATAGCCAACCCCAGCGGGTTTCAATCTCGTGGCATCAATCCCAAACCGTTGTGTAAGTGCCTTTGCAACCGCCGCCGCTCGTCGTTGCGAGAGGCCAATATTGTAGTCATAGCCACCCTGGCTATCGGTGTGTCCTACTACGAGCAGCTTAAGAGAGGGTCGATCGCTAAGTAGCTTGCCGATTTCCTCTAGAGTTGAATCGGATTCCACTTTCAAATTATCGCTGTCAGTGTCGAAATATATGCCGTAGATCGCAATATGACCGGTTGCGTCTATGCCCTCTGCCATCACCTCCGCATTTACACTCACCATACCAGTGTCCATAGATTTGCTTTCAATAACCTCTAGCAAAGTCACTGGCATTTTAGTCCAGATAGAGTCAATAGCAACGAGCAAAGAGACATGAATTACGGTACCGTCTTCCGCTGTTTTCTTCGCAGAGAGATAACGGATGTCCTGGGGTTTATCGAACGCAGCACCACTTGTCTTTGTAGTCTTAATCATTTTCTTGTCTTTATACAGCAGCCAGTGAAAAAGTCGCCCGCACTCCTCATCTGAACAGGAAAATAAGAGCTCGAACCCGGCACTCTCAAGAGCGGCCCGGTAATTTCTAAATATTTCTAAAGTGGATCGGTCCTCGGGACCACGATATAATATTCTGGTAATTTGTCCTTCAAGCGATAATTTCTCAGACGGAACACGGTTTCCATTGTCATCCTTTACGGCCGGACCGGTCGGAAGTATATACTCGTTAAATTCGTGCACCTCATAACCATCGATTACAGATCCCGTATATCGTGTAATCATAGGGTGATCTGATGTATCTGGAGCATCTTGTGCCCTTAAATTCTCAATTCCGGATAATAGCAGTAAACATACTGCAGCATAAATTACATTTCTTATCATGAGTTCATCCGCATTATTTAACTTGGTAAAACATGTTCAATATTAGCACAACCAGATTAAATTTCCTAATGATAAAAATTTGATTGTTGAACGTTTTTGCTACTTCTAGGGTTAAACACATCCACTGCTAAAACACTCCTAACCTGCCTATATTCTTATATAATATGAAGTGGGTGGTTGGGTGGACAAGGTTAGAACCTCTTTGATGTCTATCGGGGAGGTCATTGTCCACTAAAATATCCAATATAGACAGCTAGTTAAGTAGATTTTATGCTCCCCTTTTGTCAAGCTCGGTTTAAGTTGGAATTATGGAATATCAATACTAAACAAAAAAGGGAGCCGAAGCTCCCCTATAAACTTTAAATATTGAAGTGTTGTAGATTCTAAGCCCTAACTTTCCTTCTTCTTATAACCATAAATCCTGCTAAACCTAGAATGCTTGTCATTAGAATTCATTTGATGATAGAATGATTCCAAATGTTAAAATATCTTATTGCGTTTACATCTCTAATAGTTCTATTAACTTTAGATATAAGTTACTCCTGGAAAAACGGTCCTTCAGGAGATGCTAGAACTGACGAAGACCATCCAAGTTGCGAAATTATCCCTTACTCTACTCACGATTGGGTAGCAGACCAAGCAAGAGCATTATTACCCGAACAAGAAAGAAAGTGGCTTGACGATAATAAAAAGCTTTACCTCTTAGGTACTGAGGCACCTGATAATAGTGAAATTCCAGACAGCTGTAACGCTCCAAATAATGGTTATGACGATAGAAGTAGTGGACATAGTGTAAAGTGGGATAGCGACTTCTCAGCATTCTTTATCGACAGTAATGGTAACAAGCATGACAGAGCAGCATTTAGAGCCAAAGAAGAGTATTTAAAAGCTCAGTCAGCTATTAGACAAGGTCAATTATCAGATGCAGCATTTTATGCAGGTGCAATGGCTCACTATATAGGAGACACTTCGCAATACGGTCACTCAGTTGATTTTGAGCACCATCATAGCGACTACGAAGGTATCATAAGCACAAGGACTGATAGCTTCGAAGAAGGAGTATTTGAGAGTGATATATTAGCTGACGGACTAACAGAAATAGACGCTTATGATGCTGTAGTAATAATTTCCAAATCGACCGCAGAAGGCGAAGGTGATATTAAGTCCGCTGAATGGATGGACATTAACTACAACAACAGGAATGAAGAATACTTCGATAGCGTTGGAGCCTCTCTAAACCTAGGTGTCAATACCTTAGCTGATGTGTTGCATACCCTTTATGTAAACAATGAAGAGTTTATTACGAACCCTGACTCAGTTGATGAATTAGAGCCTCTAATCTATACCGTAAAAGAGGGAGACACTTTAGGTTCAATCGCAAGAGAATTTTTAGGTGATGGAAGACGGTGGAGAACTATTTGGGTTGCTAACAAAGATATAATTGATAATCCCTCGAACCTTCAAATTGGTATGCAATTAGTGATACCATAATATTATGAAAGAAATCCTTAAACAACATCCAGCAATTATAGCAACCTTTCTTTACATTTATATCAGTCTTATCGGTATATTATATACCTGGTTTTATACTGCTCTCCTTTTGTCTAGCAGCGTTTAAGTTGGAATCATGACCTCCTATATATAAGGGTTCCCGTCAAAAATCTAACTTAACTTATGGACCGGTTTCTTGTGTTTTAGGCAAGGACATTTGGCGGTTTAATTAACTTGTAATCTTCAAGAAATTCATTCGGCGTCTTGCCGCCCAATCCGCAATGCTCTAGATTGTTGTAGTAAGTATTCCATACTTTGAGCTTTCTTTTCAAATCATCGAGATTTTTGAATCCGTTTTGTTCATAGAACTTCTCTTGATCTTCACGGTGACTTCTTTCAACAGTACCATTCTGGGCCGGTTTACCCGGATCAATGAGATAGTGTACGATGTTGTGTGCAGCACAGAACTGATCAAGAGCGTGCATCTGTCGTGGCGAAAGATCTTCTCTTTTGTAGCTGCCGTTGTATCTGTTTGTGAACGTAGCATGATTGTCTGTCTTGATTGCTTGAATAGGGTGTTCAAATTTATCCATGATAATCCCAAGGAAGGCAACGGCATGATGATTGGTTTGTTCATCGTAAATTTCCAAGTGCCTCCATCTGCTCGCTACATCTATGGCGGTGTATTGAAAATATCGCCTACCCGCTATCTTTCCGGGTACATACTTCACATCGATCTCAACTAACTCCCCCGGCCGTCTTAGAGCTTTAATGTACTTGTATTTGATTTTCTTTACTCGGTATGTGCGTGTGAGACCCTCCTGTTTGAGGATCTTGCCAATCGTTCGTACCGGAACCACTAAACCTTCTTTTGCCAGTCTCCAGTGTAATTTCAGAGCACAGAGCTTGGTCTTCTTTCTTTTTGTAATTACTCTTTCCTTAATCCAGATCGGTGTCTCTTCTGGACTAGTCTTAGGTATAGTCGCTTTGGGTACCAAAGCTTTCTCTCCACCTCTTTTGTATACCGCTACCCATCTTTCCAGACTCCTTTTGCTGTGTGGACATACCTTAGCCACATTTACCAACTTCACCCGCTTTTCCGCTATCGGTTTTACCCACCTCAAACGCTCTTCTTTGATTGTTTTTGCCATACTTATTGCCATTTCCCCATTCTAGGGGAAAACCGCCATAAGTCCTTGCACATTACCTCGGGGGCTTGACAGCTCTCCGTAAGCCTAAATGGTCTTTAGAGCTGATGAGTAGGGTAATGGGATTAAGGAGGGAGTATCCAAGATGGGGAAAGGAGAAGCTGTGCATATTTCTAAGGGAGAGGGGAATTGGCGGAGCCGAGCACAAGGGTAAGGGGATGTATATAAGGGTTGATGATAAGCCCATGACCAAGCAATTGGCATTGGCATATGAACATATGAACCGGCTTATCGGTATCCCGATCCTTAAGAAGAAATAAATAGATAGCCCTTGAAGAAGGAAAACTGATCGGGGACTACATGGACCACGAGAACTGTAAGAACTGCAACCCTCCGGCAAACTAGTGCCGTCTACCCAACAGGCGGCATTAATTCCGCTTATATAAAAAAATGACTTTAACAGAATCCTCTTTGGTGGTAATATGACATTTATTAGTACAAAAAAACGAGTGAGGTATAGAATATGATAGAACCGGTCCCGGATCTGCCGGATAACGTACTGGGATTCAGAGCGATTGGGAGAGTAACTTCGGAAGACTATGAGACGGTCCTGATACCGGCAGTGGAAGCTAAACTGGCCGAGAACAAGAAAGTCCGTCTCCTTTACTGTCTCGGAGAGGATTTTGAAGGGTTTGAGGCTGGAGCGATGTGGAACGACGCCAAGGTAGGACTCCGCCACTTTACGGCGTGGGAAAGGATTGCGATTGTGACGGACGTAGAGTGGATAAGGGTCTCTGCCAAAATATTCGGATTCGCCATGCCGGGGCACGTACGTGTTTTTAACAACGGTGAGCTTAATGAAGCCATCGAGTGGCTGAGCCAGTGAGCAGCCCCCCGGTTAATCAAAATTTAATCCTTACATTTACTATATAGTACAGTCCTACAATAGTCTTATACCGAACCGCTTATAAACCCTACTTAAATCAGTCTGTACAAATTCAGACACATATGAGACAGTATCGAAAGAAAGATAGAGGGGCAAACTAGCAATAAAGAGGTACCCTTCGATGAGCTTTTTTAGTATAGCTAAAGGATTCCATAAACTAACGAGCCACCCTTAGGGAAGCCGAGAATATAACGTCTGATCAACTTTGCAAGGCAAAACACTGCATGTAGCACAATTGGACTCAGAGCTGCGAGAGATAGTGAAGGAAGAATGCCCGGAAAACTATTAGTGGAGCCTCAATAACTGCCAACCTACCCCCCTATAATAGGTCCATAGTATAAGTTAGATTTTTGACAGAAAATCCTATATAGGAGGTCATCTAATTGGTCAGGTAGCATCTGCATTCTTCATAATTCCAACTTAAACCCTGCTTAACAAAAGGGGAGCATAAAAGCTGTTAAATAGCTGTCTATATTGGATGTTTTTAGGGGGGAATGATCTCATTCGAAGACATCAAACAGGTTCTAACCTTGTCCACCCAACCAACCACCTCAATTTATACAATAATATAGGTAGGTTAGGGGTGTTTTAGTGGCAGTATAGCATTCTGTAGTCTATAAATATACCGCACACCGATTCAAACGGAAGATGATTTTTAAAAAAATCATAATTCAAATTTAAAAAACTGCTTGAATAAGGCGAGTAACCAAACAGATATTGAAATGCAAATTAATAATTGAGAATTGCTATACGGTGGATTTAAAGTGTATTATGTTTCTATTAACTGTGTATCAAGGAGATATGATATGTCCGAATCGATATTAAATCACCACTTAGATGCATTTGGAGCGAGGGATGTTGATGCCATACTTGAGGATTACACGGAAGATTCTACCATAATAATCCCGAACTCCGTTATAAAGGGGCTCGATAACATAAGGGAGCTTTTCGTTAATCTGACCCAAAATATACTACCTCAGGGCTCAGACTTTGAGCTTGTAGAAAAGGTAGTAGACAGCAATTTCGCTTACCTTATCTGGAATGCGGAATCCGATGGGTACAAAATCCCATTCGCAAGCGATACATTCTTTTTCGAGGGCGGAAAAATTAAAGTCCAGACAGTGGCATTCATATTGGAAGAGAAGAAATAACTTGCTAAATTCTTGATTGACAAAAAGGGAGCTTTGGCTCCCTATTTAG
>PVMK01127380.1_pt1 | contig 10710 bp, 12 predicted proteins | sample 1853481 | NCBI WGS metagenome assembly PVMK01 (sample SAMN08533507, study PRJNA380276) | Marine sediment metagenome, whole genome shotgun sequencing project. | reverse complement strand
TGCCGCGAAGGCAGGCTCATAAAGTATCCCCGTCCCGGTCCGGCTAGCCGGATCCAAGCGGTACGTAAAACTGGACCCCTTTTTTCATCCGTCGGATCTCCCGGACCAGGTCCTGGAAGTCCTCCGGTCTCCTTACAAAGTCCACCTCAGCGGTGTTGATGATAAGGAGTGGGGTTTCATCATAACTGAAAAAGAATCTGTTGTAAGCCTCGTTGACCGCCTCGATATAATCCCGGCTTATCTCTCTCTCGTAACTCCGGCCTCTTACCCTAATACGTTGCTGAAGCACCTCCGTTGGCGACTGGAGGTAGATGATGAGGTCAGGTTTGGGAATTCTCTGGTCCAGCAGCGTGTAGATCTGCTGGTAGAGCACCAGTTCGTCCTCATCGAGATTGACCGAAGCAAAGATCCTGTCTTTGGCGAACAGGTAGTCACAGATGATACTCTGACTGAAGAGTTCCTGCTGTGCCAGTTCGCGCTGCTGCTGGTACCTGCTGAGAAGGAAGAACATCTGGGTCTGGAAGGCAAAACCTGACGGGTTAGTATAGAACTTGGGAAGAAAAGGGTTGTCCGCGACTTTCTCCAGGATGACCCTGGACGCAAATTCCTTTCCAAGCATCTGAACCAGGCTTGTCTTGCCGACCCCGATGGGTCCTTCGACAACGATGTATCTTTTATCTGTCATTTCCAGTTTATAATTATAAGGCTACATGAGGCAGTTTACAATAGTGGAAAGAAAAACAGCAGGTTCTAGGTCTTGACCTTCTCCTGCGTTCCGTGTTCTCCGTTCTGCGTTCTGAATTTCCTTTCCTCCAACGTGCCCAACCGCCCTACTACCTGCTCCGGGCGATGGACCGCCAATTCAGCCGCTGCCGTTGAAGCAGTGATCCAGGCGGGCGGTAGTTTTAGATCGGGCGCAAGTTCAGCAAGTGGATCCATGACGAATCTTCGAAGAAGCATGTGCGGGTGGGGAAGGATTAGATCTTTTTCCTCTACAGCGGTATTCCCGTGCAGGAGGAGGTCCAGGTCGATAATCCTGGATCCGCGCTTTCCCGGTTCCCGCGTCCTGCCCATGGTTGTTTCGATGTCCAAAAGCTTTCGTAGGAGCTTCCCGGGTTCCAACCCGGTCTTGATCACTGCAACGGCATTGAGGAACGGGCCACCTTCTACCTCGATCGGCGATGTCTCGTACAGACCGGACAGAGCTATATACCGGGTATCCGCCAGTGCTTTAAGCTTTTCGACAGCTGCTTCAAGGGCCAGAATCCTGTCGCCAAGGTTGCTTCCCAGGCTTATGTAAGCGGTCCTAACCCCCACACTACCAGCTTACGGTCTCGATACGTCCAAGTGCCTCCTGGAGACGTTCCTCGCTGACCGTCAGCGAGATGCGGAAATAACCGTCTCCGTGATCCCCGAAGCCGTTACCGGGTGTAAGAACAACTCCTGTTTCCTGGAGTATTCGTCCGACGAACTGAGCGGATGAAAGACCTTCCGGTGTTCGAACCCACAGATAGAATGTGGCCTTGGGCACCATGAAAGAAAATCCTCTTTTCGACAGGAACTCACAAGCCAGATCACGTCTTGACTGGTAAATATTCCTGAGATCATCCACTGGCTGCTGGTCTCCCTGGAGGGCCTCAATGCCAGCCTCCTGGATCGCCTGGAATATACCTGAGTCGATGTTGGTCTTGATCCTGCCGATGGCGCCGATGGCCTCTTCATTCCCGCATACCCAGCCGATGCGCCAACCGGTCATGTTGTAGGTTTTGGACAGGGAGTGGAACTCGATTCCCACTTCGTCGGCGCCGGGGATCTCAAGAAAACTCATGGGCAGCTCACCGTCATAATAAACTTCCGTGTAAGCTGCATCGTGACAGACAAGTATGTTGTGCTCTGAAGCAAAGGCAACAACCTCCTCGAAGAACTTCCGGTTTGCCACAGCGGATGTGGGGTTGTTGGGGTAATTAAGGAACATGACCTTGGCTCTTCCCAGAATGTCGGCCGGGATGGCTGAAAGGTCGGGCAGGAAGAGGTTCTCCTCTAAAAGAGGCATGATGTATGACTCTCCACCAGCGAACATGGTTCCGATTGTGTACACCGGATAGCCAGGGTCGGGACATAGAACGACATCGCCGGGGTTGACGAAGGCAAGGGGAGCGTGGGCGATACCTTCCTTTGATCCAATAAGCGACACTACCTCGCTGGCCGGGTCGAGTTTGACGCTAAAGCGGTCCCCGTACCACCCGGCAACCGCTTCGCGAAAGCTGGGCATCCCCTCGTAGCTAGGGTACTGGTGATGGGCCGGATTATCCACGGCCTTCTTCATGCGATCGATGATGTTGGACATAGTGGGAAGATCAGGGTCCCCAACACCAAGGCTGATAATGTCGATCCCTCTGGCCGCCACTTTCGCTTGCACGCGGTCAAGCTCGGCAAACAGGTAAGGGGGGAGAGCTTTGAGGCGGTCAGCTTGCTGAATTTTCAACGGTTACCTCCAGGGGTTGATAATGAGTTATGTGTCGGTGTGTCGGTGTGTCGGTGTATCGGTGTATCGGAGTGTCGGTGTGTCGGGGATTTTATTGCTCCGCTTTTTCTCCGTTACCCCGTTACCCCGATACCCCGATACTCGATCCATTACTCCAGGCCGAGAACGTCGGCCATGCTGTACAATCCCGGTTCCTTACCCACGATCCAGAAGGCGGCCCGGACAGCGCCTCTGGCGAAGTTGTCCCTGCTGTGGGCCCGGTGAGTCAGTTCGATTCGTTCGCCAGGGCCGGCGAGGAGAAGGGTATGTTCCCCTACAATGTCTCCCGCCCGGATTGTCTGGATACCTATTTCGCCCGATGAACGCTCCCCTATCATCCCGTGTCTGGCATAGACCGCATTGTCGGCCAGGTTCCTACCCAGTGCCTCTGCCACCACTTCGGCCAGGCCCAGGGCGGTTCCGCTGGGGGCATCCTTTTTCATGCGGTGATGGGTCTCTACGATCTCAACATCGTATTCATCCCCGAGGGCCGAGGCTGCGGTGGCCGCGAGTCTGAAAAGGAGGTTCACTCCTACGCTCATGTTGGGCGAAAAAACGGTGGGAGTCCGCAGAGCGAACATGTGCAGGGCCTCCTTGTGCTCCTCTCCAAATCCCGTAGTACCGATGACTGCGCAAATACCCAGTTCGGCGCAGGCCTCCAGGTTACTCAAGCTGCCATCAGGTGTCGTGAAGTCGATGAGGACGTCTACGCCCGTAGAGAGGGACCCTGGGCCGGAAGTTATCGCTATGGAAGGTACACCCGGCAAGGTGATTTCCTGGCCCAGAAGAGGGTGTTCCTGGTGTTCGAGGGCTCCAGCCAGTTCGATATTGTCGGTGGAGGCGATGGCCTGGATGATGGTGTTGCCCATTCTCCCACATACACCGGCGACAGCAGCTTTGATCATAAGATTCAACTCCCCAATTTCAAATTTCAGTTTCTATAAATGCGAATTTTCTTAACGCAGAGTGCGCGGAGAAACGCAGAGGAAACCGGAAAAATTAAAACGATAACTGGTAACTTCAAGTGCCTAAGGTACTTTGCACTTCCGGTCGTAAGGTCCGAGCCCGCATTTGACGCTTCTAAAGGAATTACTGTTTCCCCCCTGAACTAAAGTTTTCCTCCGCGTCCTTCGCGGCCTCTGCGTTTCAAAGCAACGCTTATAAAGATACTGCGTTTTTCTTCCTGCGTTCTGTGTCCTGCGTTCTACCTTATATCTTATCCCTAATCCCTAATCCCTAATCGCTGCCTTTCCCTATATCAGTCCAAATTCAGTGATCGCCGATCGAACAGCCGCGGCCCCTTTGTCCGTGATGGGAACCAGTGGGAGACGGAATTCGTTCTCCATGCGTCCCATCATGGCAAGAGCAGCTTTGACGGGAATAGGGTTGGTCTCGACGAACAATGCGTCACACATCGGAAGAAGCCTGTGGTGAAGCTCAGCGGCTCCCGTCATGTCGCCGTCCAGGAACCGCCGGCACATTTCGGCCATTTCTCCCGGAAGTATGTTCGAAGTGACCGAAATGACGCCGTTCCCACCCACGGCCATGAGGGGATAAACCAGCGTGTCTTCTCCCGACAGAATGACAAAATCATCCGGGACGAGTTGACGGGTATAGCTGGTCTGTTTCAGGTCGGCGGTGGCGTCCTTGAGGCCCACAATGTTGGGGATCGCCGCGAGCCGGGCAACAGTTTCAGGGAGCATATTGACGCACGTTCTGCCAGGAACGTTGTACAAAACGATGGGGATGTCTATCTTCCCGGCAACGGAGGAAAAGTGCTGATACAGCCCCTCCTGGGTAGGTTTGTTGTAATAGGGGGTTATCATGAGGGCCGCATCAGCGCCCACTTCCTTAACACGTTTTGTCAACTGCAGCGCCTCTGCCGTGGAATTGGATCCGGATCCAGCTATGACCGGAACCCTGCCGGCGGCGCTCTTGACGGTGATTTTGACAACCTCTATGTGCTCTTCGTGGTTCAGCGTGGAAGCTTCCCCTGTTGTCCCACAGGGTACGAGACCGTCAATACCATTTTCGATCTGAAACTCCACGTGGTTTTTCAACGCCTGGACATCGATCTGGCCGCCGGAAAACGGTGTGACTAAAGCTGTGAACGCTCCCTGGAACATTTTTTAACCTCCCCAGGAGTCTGTCGGGGAACATCTTCCGACATACTCCTATAGATTTAACAAAGTGATGAAATGATATTATGCGGATTGTTAATAAATAAGGCTATCTTTTGATCTCCTTAGATTGTTTCCGCAGTGAGTTCGCCTCGATAAACAATGGAGGCGTTCCCCTCCAGGTATACGTTTCCTGCCATGGGATCTGTTTCGTCCAGATGGACGATGAGCACGTCACCGCCCTTGGTTGTCACCGATACCGGAGGCTTGGTCAGTCCCCTGACAGTAGTGACGATGGCTGCTGCGACAACACCCGTTCCGCATGCCAGGGTCTCAGCCTCAACGCCTCTTTCGTAGGTCCTGACATGGATATTATCGGAATCCATGATTTGTACAAAATTCACGTTGGTTCCAGCGGGAGAGAACTGTGAGTGATACCGGATCTCTCTCCCGAGGTCCTCGACAGCGGTTGTTCCCAAGCGGTTGTTCTCAATAACAAGGACCGTATGGGGAACCCCCGTGTCCACGAACCCGGCCGAAAGCACCCGGCCGCCACTCACTTCCAAAGTGCACTCCGGTATAAGGCCGTGGGGTCTGGTAAGTTGTACACGTATGGTGGAACCGTCCACCGAGGCCTTTATCGGTCCGGCTATGGTCCTGAAAACCGATTTAGGTCCCGCGATACCATCCAGGTATGCCAGGCGCGCGACGCACCTTGCGGCGTTACCGCACATTTCGGCTTCACTGCCGTCCGAGTTGAAAAATCTCCAGGCAAAATCAAACTCTTCGTCATTTTCGATGAGCAACAGGCCGTCCGCACCCACCGACTGACCTCTCCGGCACGCCCGGATGGCGAGATGCACCATCTCATCATCAGCTATGCTCTTGTCGCGGTTGTCTATGATGATGAAGTCGTTGCCTGTTCCGCTCATTTTCGCGAACGGAATTGGGAAATTCATTTAAATAACCCCTATGCGGCATGCGATAATCCCGCCACAGGCGGGACGGCCTTGCATCTTACCCATTCTCCCATGCCTTGATAAACATGGTTAATTTTTTTCTACTGGCTCCTGGGTACTGGCTCCTGGATACTTCTTTTAAAAGAACTTTTCCCCTTTTATAAGATCCTCGTACGTTTCCCGGTCCCGGATCACCTGGTAGCGATCGCCCTTTACCATCACCTCAGCGGCGCGTGGTCTGGAGTTGTATTGTGAGGCCATGGAAAAACCGTATGCGCCGGCACTCATTACCGCAAGCAGTTCGCCCGGAGCCATCACCGGAAGTTGGTGGTCACGAGCCAGAAAGTCTGAGGATTCGCATATGGGACCCACAACATCAACTACCGTTACCTCTCTATCGTTTTTAACGACCGGTATGACCTCCTGGTAGGCGTCATACAGACTCGGGCGTATGAGGTCGTTCATGCCCGCGTCCACAATGATGAAGTTCTTGGTGGCACCTTTTTTATTATACAGTGTTCTTGTTACCAGGATGCCGGCATTGCCGACGATAACCCGTCCCGGCTCCAGTATCAGGGTTCTTTCGCTGGCTCCAAGGGCGTCAATGATAGCCTTGGCGTAGTTCGCAGGCAATGGTGGGGACTCCTCGTCGTAGACGATACCGAGTCCGCCTCCCACGTTAAAGTATCTTACCGATATCCCCTCTGCTTCGAGTTCGTTAACCAGATCCATTAGCCTGGTAACGGCTTCGGCGAATGGTTCGGACGTTGTGAGTTGAGAGCCGATGTGGCAGTCCACTCCCAACACCTCGATCCAGTCCATGCCCACAGCTTCCCGGTAGATCGAAAGGGCTTCTGTTATGGCGATACCAAACTTGTTATTTTTCATTCCTGTGGAGATATAGGGGTGGGTCTTTGGATCCACGTCAGGGTTTACCCTGAGGGCTACAGGAGCCTTTTTCCTCACCTGCCGGCCAATCTCGTTTATGGCGTTAAGTTCGTCCCTTGATTCGACATTGAACATGAGCACACCGGCATCGAGGGCACTGTGGATCTCATCGGCTTTCTTGCCCACACCGGAAAAAACTATCTTGTTTGCCGGGACACCGGCACGAAGAGCTCTGAAAAGCTCTCCGCCTGAAACGATATCCGCTCCTGCTCCCATTTCAGAGAGCAGCCTGAGCACCGCGAGGTTCGAGTTCGCTTTGACTGAATAGCAGAATACGTGGTCAACTTGCGAGAAAGCCTCGGTAAACACCTTAAAGTGCCTTTCAATTGTTGAGGCGCTGTAAAGGTAAAGTGGCGTTCCAACTTCCTCGGCTATCTGCTGGACCGGAACATCCTCGCAGTAAAGTTCCCGGTCTTTGTATTCAAAAAAATTCATTTACCACAACCTTTTTTAGAACGAATGCTGAAATGATCCGGCTTCATGGGTATTTCTGTGATGCGGGAAGCCGGATGCGAAGTGAGCAAATCTATCAGAGGCGGTTATAATGTGTCAATCAGGCTTGCTCCCCTGATCTTCCGGAGTGTTTTCCGACGGGCCCCAGGGGCCGGAAGGATTAACAGGGGGCCCCTTGATACCGCAGGCTGCCAGGAAAAAGAGGATAATAAGGGAACTAATCAGAACTGACCTTGGCCAACCAGTCACGGGCTTCCTCCATTGCTCTTTTAACCTGATTCCCGGCTGTCCCGCCCGGGGTATTCCTGCGTTCGACCGAGGATTCTACTTTGAGGATTTCAAAAACATCCTCATTGATGGCGTTGCATAACTCTCTCATCTCGCTGATGCTCAGATCACCCAGCCCACACCCTCTTGCCAGGCAGGTGGCGACAAGCTTCCCTGTGATCTCGTGGGCCTCGCGGAAGGGAATCCCCTTTTCAACAATGTAGTCAGCAAAGTCCGTTGCGGTAGTGAATCCGTCATCGGCTGCGGCCTCCATGGTACCAGCCTCAAAATGGATGTCGTTTAACAGGCCGGTCATGATCTCAAGGGATCCCGTCAAGGTCCTGACGGAATCGAAGACCGGTTCTTTGTCCTCCTGCAGGTCCCGGTTGTAGGTCAGGGGAAGGCCTTTCAGGACCACGAGAAGAGAGATGAGATTGCCGATAGTCCGTCCCGTTTTTCCGCGAACAAGTTCAGCGGCATCGGGGTTCTTCTTCTGGGGCATCATACTGCTGCCGGTTGCGAACCCATCCGGAAGAGTGACAAAGGAAAACTCCGCAGATGCCCACAATACGATCTCTTCAGCCAACCGGCTCAGATGGGTCTGACACAAAGCTGCGTTAAAGAGGAACTGTGCGGCGAAATCCCGGTCTGAAACGGTGTCCATACTGTTTTTCGTGATTCCCTCAAAACCCAGTTCCCCGGCTGTCATGGATCGGTCAATGGGGTGGGGTGTCCCGGCCAGGGCTCCGGCGCCAAGGGGTGAATCCCCGAGATCGTCTATTAGAGAGGTAAACCTCGCGTGATCCCTTCTTAACATTTCGAAGTAGGCCATAAGGTGATGAGAGAGCAGAACGGGTTGCGCTCTCTGCAAATGCGTATACCCAGGCATTATTGTTCCCGTTTGCTGCTGCGCTCTTTCAAGCAACCGGTGGAGCATGCGCCAGATCCGCTCGATAATTGCATCGCAGGTATCCCTGATATACAGTTTCAGGTCGAGGGCCACCTGATCGTTCCTGCTCCTCCCGGTGTGAAGTCGTCCACCCGCCTCACCGATGCGTTGGGTGAGCATGGTCTCGATATTCATGTGGACATCCTCAAGAGCCGCGTCCCAAGGCTTTAAGCCACTATTCAGGTCCGCAAGGATCGCTTCCAGACCCTTTATGATGAGTATCGAATCTTCCTCAGTAATGATCCCCTGTTTGCCCAACATGCGGGCATGGGCAATACTGCCCCGGATATCCTGAGGGTAAAGCTCCTTGTCAAAGGAAACTGACTGGGAAAAATCCTCCAATATACCGGATGTTTTTTCCTCAAATCTTCCCTGCCACGGTTTTTTGGTCATGATAACTCCAGATTAATCTCACATCTCAGATCTCAGATCTCAAATTATATTCGCAAGAACTGTCGACTGGTTCTAAGATATCGGAATATAACAACATTAACCGTTATGTCTAATCAATTCTTCTTTTTTTCGCATCATGAATTTCTGGTTTTAGCCCCGTTTCACCGTTTCGCCGTTTCCCCGATTCATTTCGGAGGGACCTGTTTTCCACTCCCCGTGTCTCCGTGTCCATCGTGCTCAGATGTACCCGTCCGTCTCTTCAATATCCTCTGTTATGCCTGTCAATAGATCCTCGCCGCTCATTCGCTCCCAGTGGTGAGAGGTAGTAGGTCGGTAGATCCCTGTGACTTTCACCATGGCCCGTGAGGAGCGTGGATCAGCCTCGTGATGGGGAAAAAGCCGGCACAGGTATAGCCTCGTTTCAGCTCCGAAACGTAACCTGGAAACGGGAGCACCCGAGAAATCGTCGGTCTTGAATTCCGATAGTTTGATCTTGGGAAGTTTGTGTCGTATACCGGCCACGATACTCGAATGGCCGAAAGAATCCCGCCCGCGCGCCCCCTCCAACCGAGTTTCACTGGAACTGTTGATAAATACAGTAAGGGTGTCCCTGGTACCCGGTGTTTTGAACAGGTGTTCCCCGTAGAACCCGGTAACGACGTCCCTGAAAACCTTGTGTTCCGGCTTGGGGTTACATTGAATGACGGTCAGTAGATCCAGGTTCTGGTGCCGTCGGAAATAGATCTCATTGGCCTTTTCAATGATCGACATTATGTTCGAGTTTTGCAGATCCCTGTATACATAATCGAAGCAGATCAGGGGCATAAAGTTAAAAGGTGTATTCTCACATGAAAAAAGGAGGAACGCCTTTCCCCTATACAGGTCGAAAACGTCATCAACGGTCTCCTCGCCCGCGAAAGGGTGTGTCTTGGCTGCGAGAAAACACCTGAGACGACCGCTTTGTTCTTTGACGACGGTTACACACATATTTACCGGTTTTGACCGATCGTCACCATCATCTTCATCGGAGACGAGGTCCATGATATCCGCATTGTCCGTTATGTAGCGGTCCAGCACTTTGCGGAATTGATGGAGCGTGATGTGCTCTACACCGAAGATCACCACGGTGTTGTCAGGAAGATCTGTCGAGATCATCTCGATCACCTTTTCCATAGTGTCAAAGGGCACTGAACTTTCAGGCAGGAGTATGAAATGAAGTTTTTCATTGCCGGACAAACAGCTGGCGATCCGCAAGACTGACATTGTCCTGGCAGTCTGCGCCATTTTATCATTTATCTTGAAAAGCCGGCCCTCGAGGTGCAGTCGGGTCGGTACCTGGGCGATGAGGGTGTGTACACCTTTCCCGGCGGGAAAATCAAGGTCCACTGTATGTTCAATGATCTTTATCATGACTCAGGAAGTGAAGACTTTGGAGAGGATATGCCGGGTTCCGTTGGAGATGTCCATGCGGTTCACCGCCTCCCGGTCGGCCCAGACAACTTCCGAGATCTCTCCCGCGTTGGGAGTCAGATCCCCGCTTTTAGGGGAGGCGAGATAATACAGGATCACATAGTGTTCCTTGTGTTCATTGGAGGGAACGATCTCAAAAATATCGATTAGCCCCTCCACATGGACTTCCAGGCCTACCTCTTCCCTGACTTCCCTTTTGAGGGCTGCTGTTATTGGTTCGCCCAGATCGATCTTGCCGCCAGGCATGACCCATTTACCCAGGTAGGGTGGGATTGCTCTTTTGGTGAGGAGGACGTGGCCGTCGTCATTTTTAACGACGGCGACTACTGCGGTCCTGACTGCTTTCTTCCTATATCTCATAAATTCAGGGTTTTATGCGGCATGCGATAACGGGCCACCTGCTGCGTTATCGGCGTTCGGTGACCCTCGACGTATGTTCCATATACGCCTCCGGTCCCCTCACCCCTCTGGCCTTGCATCTGACCCATTCTCCCATGCCTCAAAAGCTAATAACTGCTCCGGGTCCCTCGTCAGTCTCCCTCGACAAAGCTCGGGACGGTGAGCCTGTCGAACCGGAGCCTCGTATCCCCTCGATCTTGCTCGGGGCCTGAGCCTGTCGAATGGCTG
>PVMK01127271.1_pt1 | contig 10710 bp, 6 predicted proteins | sample 1853481 | NCBI WGS metagenome assembly PVMK01 (sample SAMN08533507, study PRJNA380276) | Marine sediment metagenome, whole genome shotgun sequencing project. | reverse complement strand
GACGCCGCCGGCCGGGTCTTTGTCGCGTGGATGTCGCGGCGAGACGCCGACGCCGGCGACGAGAACACCGAGATCTACGTCCGGCGCCTCGACGTCGACACGGGGCCTGCGCCGAAGCGCACCCCCAATGCGCTGCCCACGCGGGTGTCCACCTCGGATCGGCTCGATGCCCTGCCGACGCTGGTTGCCACTCCGAAGGGATTCGCACTCGTCTGGACCGAGTCGTTCTTCCAGAGCCGCGTCCGGCCGCACGACCTCTCGGCGGTCCTGTACGGCGAAGCGCATGACCGCGGTCATCGCATCGCCTGGCTGGAGGACGGCAGTTGGACCGCGCCCACCGAGTCGAGGCCCTATCCCTTCGTGCACGAGCGCGTCACCGCAATTCCCGGGCCCGGAGAGGGAGAACTCTGGCTCCTCTACGACCGCTTCGACTATCGCACCTGGCAATCCTGGTCCCCGACACTCCAACGCGTCGTGCGTTCCGTTCCCGAAAAGCCCTTCGCGCTCGGCGCCGCGGCACGTGGCCGAGGGGTGCGCATCGCCGCCGCCGCGGGCCGCGACGGCGCCTGGGTGGCCTCCGTCGTCGAGGTCGCTCCCGCCGACGGAGGGCGTGGGCGGAGTGTTATTGCGGTTAACAGCGTAGAAGCCTCGTCACTCCCCCCGCGCACGCCCCGGAAGGACCGGCACACGCCGGAGCGCACTTCGGCCGCACCAGTGATCGCCCGCGGCTCGAGGCCAACCGCGTCGTTGGGGGACGAACACTTCCGCGCCTACTTCGGGAACCTCCACATGCACTCGAATCTCTCGAACGATCGCACGGAGTACAACGCCTCCCCGGACCAGTCCTTCCGGATGGTCTACGACGTCGCCGGGCTCGACTTCGCGGGCCTCTCCGACCACTCCGATCAGTTTCGCGAGAGCGACTGGTGGACGGTCACCAAGCACGCCGACCTGTGGAACCAGCCGGGGCGCTTCGTGGTGTTTCCGGGCTACGAGTGGACCTCGCTAGAGTATGGACACAAGAACGTGTTTTTTCAGGACACCGCGCAATCCGATCCAGGCGCTCTTTTCGACTCTCGCGGACACACGCCGGAGGAGCTGTGGCAACATCTGGGCGAGCGCCGTGCGGTCACGATCCCGCACCACGTATCGAGCGGCCCCGCCGGCGCCAAGCCCACCGATTGGGGCTTTCGCAACGATCATTTCCAGCGCCTCGTGGAGATCTTCCAGGTGCGGGGCAATTATGAGTTCGACCGCGCACCCTACCCGCCGCCGGCCGAAAGATTCACACCTGGCCACAGCGTGCGCGCGGCCCTGGACCAGGGCCACCGGCTCGGCATCATCGCGAGCCCGGACCACCGCGGAGGCCTGGGTCTGGCGGGCGTGTGGGCCAGCGCGCTCACCCGCGAAGCCATCTTCGAGGCCCTTCGCGCGCGCCGCACCTTCGGCACCACCGGCGCCCGACTCGACCTCTGGATGACGGTGAACGGCGCGCCTCAGGGAAGCGAGATCACGGCCGGGGGGGCAGTACACGTGGAGGCGACGGTGCACGGTAGCGTCCCGGGACTGGATTTGACGCTGGTCTCGAATGGCGAGGAGTTCGCGCAGCAGCACTTCGAAGGCAGTGCTGCGCGCCTCGAATGGACAGACCCACGACCCCTGGACGGCACGCGCTACTACTACCTGCGCGCGCGCCAGGCGGACGGTCACCTCGGCTGGTCGAGCCCCGTGTGGGTCAGCGGGGAGCACGCGAACTCGAGCCTCGAGGCTTCGTCGACGGCCGAGAGTCCGCCGCGCAGGTAGAGGATCTGCCGGATGTACGAGATCAAGAAAGGCTATCCCTGCGGGCCAGCGAGAATACACCTTTGAACGGCTTATCAAATGAAAAAAACGATTGCTAACTGTCGCGGTTAGCGCGTTTCTGGTTGCAATCTTGGTATTTTTGATCGCTTCGACTTCAGGACCTCATGCCTTCGCAACAAGCCACGAGGCAGACTTCCTGAAAACAATATCGATGACGCCCACACTAAAAATCCACGGTGAAAATTTCAATTTCTTCCATTTAGAGGTAGCGTTTCTACTCATTGCCTTCGCCTCGTTGCTTGCTGCGTTCTTGAGAGACGGTGCGTTTCGATTCTTTAATTTCAGCGCGAAGCATTCCAATACTTTTCTGATCATTACAGCTGCTTTTTCCGTCATTCTCCTGAGCGGCTTTGCCTTATTCGTTCTTCAGGGATTCCCGAATTCCGCGGACGAGTATGCCTATATTTTCCAAGCCGAAACTTTTCTTCAAAAACGCTTGTGGAACGAACCTCACCCCGCCAAGGAGTTCTTCTCATTCCGTCGGGCAGGGACGGGGAATTCTTGAAGTAGGGATAGTACGACCCCGCTTCCAGGACGAAGCCCGGATCCAGGTAATCGAGCCAGCCGTGATCGAGGTTGCTGTTGGCGATCCGGACGTACTGGAGCTGGTCGCCCCAGACGATCTCCGGGGCGTAGAGGGCGAGAACCAGCAGTCGCGTGATCAGGAAGGCGACGACGATCGGCAACACGCGCCGGTAGGCGAGCTGATTCATGCCAGCGAGTCTACGGCGGAAACGGAACATCGTGTAGCGCGGCAAAAAATTTAACCCGGGGGTTAAAGTGCTGCCCGCAAGAGACCGGCCGCGCTTGCGCTCGGGCCACCTTCGAGTCGCTGAATACGGGCGCTCTGCAGCACGCCTGGTGGATCGCTACCGTTACCGAAGGTCCATGCACTTCAAACTGCTTCCACTCGTTCTCTGGCTCGCCGTCTCGAATCTTTCCTGCGAGCCCACGGTATCGCAGCCTGATCCGCGCACTGAAGCCGAGGCGCGGGCCGAAAGCAGCGCGAGTGAGGTGGAGGGTCGCGGACCCTGGATCGAACATCCCGAGCCCGGGCAGCGCGTCCGCGAAGCCGTCATCCCGGTCTGGATCCGCTCCGAGGAAGGCCGGGACCTCGACGGCCTCGTGGTGCACCTGAACGGAAGCGACGCGAGCGACCGCTTCGGTCCGTGGGGCGGGCGTCGCGTACCGCGCGGATCGGGCGCGACGAGCGAGGTCGGCCCCCGGCCCGCCGAGACGTTGGGGGTGATTCGGCCGCGGCCTGGTGCGAACCGCATCGAGATCTGGGCGCGAGGTGCCGAGGGTGAACCGACGGCGGCAGTCGACTTCCAACTCGAGCCCCACGCGATGCCGCTTCGCGTTCGCGTCGTCGAAGGCGGGCGGGACGTTCCGGCGCGGGTCTCCTTCCACGGCCTGGACGGCACCCCGGACCCCACATTGGCCCCGCCCGTGTGGCGCCAGATCGCGCCCGAGATGTTGGCCGAGGCCCGCCGCAACTTCCTCTACACCTCGGGCGTGCCCGAGGTCGTCTACCTGCCCGCCGGGCGCTACGAGATCCTGGCGACGCGCGGCCCCGCGTACTCAATGGCGCGAGCCGTGGTCGAGCCTGGCCCGCCGGACGGCGAGGCACCCGAGGAGGTCCTGCTCGCCATCGAGCGCGTCTTGGACACGAGGGGCTGGATCTCTGCCGACTTCCACGTCCATGCCATCGCCAGCGGAGACAGCAGCATCCCGTTCCGAGATCGGCTCGCCAGTTTCCGAGCCCAGGACGTGGACGTGATCGTCGCATCCGACCACTGGATCATCTCGGACTACGAGGCCGATCTGGGATCCGATGCGCCGGAGCTCCAGGGGATCCGTGCGATCCCCGGCGTCGAAACCGGCACCTCCATCGCGAAGGCTCCCCTGCCCCAGGGCCACTGGAACTTCTGGCCCGTGGCGCGGGATCTCTCGTTGGACGGGCGTTCTGCTTTGGGCGCGCTGTCCTACGGCGGACGACCGCCCAAGGGCGTGCGATCCGTCTCCGAGTTCTACGCGCACTTCGCGGCGTTCAACGCCGAGGCGCGCCGCGCGCGCTTCGGCGACTTCCCCGTGGTGATCCAGCTCAACCACCCGCGTGGCTTCCAGAAACATCCCCACGGCGAGGTGTCCCGAGTTCACGACTACCTGGAGTCGGTGGGGTACGACCCGTCATTGCCCCTCGACCAGGGGCCTAACTCCCAGTTGCTCGCCCGGCCGCGACCGGATCTTCCGCGACCCATCGATGTCGACGCCATCGAACTGTTGAACCGCCTCGCCTACGGGCTCTATCTCGAGGTCCGCGCCGACTGGTTCGCCTGGATCGCGGGAGGCTTCGCGCCCACCGCAACGGCGAACACCGACTCCCACTGGATCGTGATCACCGAGGCGGGCTATCCGCGCAACTGGGTGCGCTACGACGGGCCGCGCCCGGTCGAGGCCGAGCCGCTGGCGCGTGCGATCCGGGCGCGCCAGGTCGTCGGCTCGACGGGGCCCCTGATCGAGCTCTCGCCGTGGACCCGCGACGGGCGCCCGTGGGTCGGCGCACTCGACGCGCTCGAGGTCACGGTGCGCGGACCGGCGTGGATGCCCATCGACGAGGTGCGCGTGTGGGTCAACGGGGAACTCGTCGCCGTCCGTCGCCTTCCAGCGGGGCCGGCGGATCCCCATTCGGGGACGCAGCAGGTTCACCGGCTCGAGATCCCGCTGACACTCCAAGGCGACGCCTTCGTAGTCGTCGAGGTGGGCGATGACCTCGCGCGCCTGGTGTCGCCGGAGCCTCACGCCGGGCCGCTCGGTCGCGCGTTCCCGAACCTGCGCGTGCTCGCCTTCACGAACCCGCTGCTCATCGATCTCGAGGGCGATGGCACCGTGTGGGATCGCGAACTCCGCTCTGGCCGGAGCGCCGTCCGTTAGGCGCGGGAGGGGGTGCGAAGCGGGCCAAGGCGGCGAGGACCGCTGCGCCGAGCCTACCCGGCCCTAACGACCCGCCCAGGCGTAGCCACCACACCTGGACCATGGCCTCGATGATGATTCGCCACGACATCTTCGATTGCCCCGCCCGGCGATCGACGAACACGATCGGTGTCTCCACGAGCCGAAATCCCGCACGGGCGGCCCGCAGCTTGAGTTCGATCTGGAAGGAGTAGCCTTCGCTGCGCACCCGATCGAGAGGCAGGGCCTCCAGCACCCGGTGGCGCTGTTCGCGAGCCCCGCCGTCTACTGGACGTGGATCGTGCCGCTGGCGACGGGCGCCGGCGTGTTCGCGCTGCGCCGCCGGGCGCCGTGGCTTGCCGGTGGATGCCTCGCTGCCGCGGTCGCGCTGGCCCCGGTTTTCGGTCTGATCCCGTTCGCCTTTCAGGGCTACTCCAGCGTCGCCGACCAGTACATGTACCTGCCGCTGGTCGGCCTCGCGATTGCCGCAGCCGGTTCGCTCCGCGGCCGAATCGCGCTCGGCGTCGCCGCCGTCGTCCTTCTCGGGCTCGGCGTGCGCAGCTTCGCCCAGACGCTGCTGTGGAAGGATGACGTGACCCTGTTTACTCACGTCGTGGCAGAGAACCCACGCTCCTACGCCGGCCACAACACCGTCGCGCACGCCTACTCCCTGGAGGCGACCACGAACGTGCGCTGGCCCACTACAAAAATGCGCTCGCGATCGAACCCGCCAACCCGATCTCGCTCAACAACGTGGGTGAGGCGCTGGACCGGATGGGCGCGCACCAGCACGCGGTGGCGCACTACGAGTTGGTGTTTGCGAAGCACACGCCAGCACGCAACAACGTGCCCGTGTTCGCCATGATGCATACGAACCATGCGGTGGCGCTGTTCGGGCTGCAGCGAACGGACGACGCGCTACGCGAACTCGACGTCGCGCTACGACTCGATCCCACCAGCGCAGAGGCAACCTATACCAAGGGCGCCATCCTGTTCAACGTGGGACGCGTGCAGGAGGCCATTCCGTGGCTCGAGCGCGCCGTGAGGGACGCACCGTTCAACGCGCTGTTCCGCGAGAACCTCGACGCTGCCCGCGCTGCGGTCGGCAACCGGTAGCGCCGGTCAGATTCTCTTTTCGAAACCATGTGGCCCTGCTGTCCCAGACGGCAGTCCGCGATTCGATTCACACCCGTGGAATACCACAGCTGCGAATGGAGCCGGTCGTTCCATAGGATCTTGCTGTTGTGCCGTTCGGATTGGATTCGCTCGATTCGCCTCGACATCGTCGGGAAACCCCGCTCGTACGGGAACTCTGCGAAGGAAATATGGACCAGCAGCGCACAGCCCAGCGCGACGGCCGCGGCGAGCGCGAGTGCTCCCCGCCTGCGCTCCACGACGATCTGAATGACATCGCCGAGGAAGCGGCTGGCAAACAAGATCAGGCAGGCGACGGCCACGAGCCGGTAGCGCGCGAGCACGAAGACCAGTGTGTAGGAGGCGATCTGCACCAGCAGCATGGCGTATACGTGCGCCGCCGACTCCCAGCGGCGCAAGCCCCACAGCGCACCGGCCAGGCCCAGAACGCCGATCAAGGAGAACCCGGGTAACGGCAGGCTCAGCACGCTCGAGTAGCGCTTCGCGAAGTAGAAGTTGTCGCGAATGAAGAGCTCTCGCTCGTTCAGAAAGAGAAGTGCCTTCTTTGCGAACAGCTTGGCGCTGGCGATGGGCTGGCTCGCCATGTACTTCAGGGTGAAGGTGACCATCTCGCGCGATTGCCGAGCGGCCTGGTCCGGTTTCACATCCCCGTCCAAGTAGAACTGGAGTTTGGCGCCCGCCAGCGTGGGGGCGAGTTCAATGTGCGCGCCGTTGGCTCCAGGGCCGTTGCCCTTCAGCAGGTTCCGGCCGGCGGTCGTCGTAATCAGAACGAATTCGCCACTCGCGACGTAGTTGTGAACCGCGATGGGCGCGATCGCGAGGAATGTTCCGACGACAAGCGGGATCGCGAGCCGGGCGAATCGCCGACGCCCGGCCTGCCGATGCTGCCACCACAGCACGGCGATCGTGACACCCACCAATAACAGCGAGTTGGCCTTGGCGAGGACCGCGAGGCCGAGGATCACCCCCGCGCCCGCTGCGCGAGTTGGCGTGAGCTTGGAGGGTGTGATCGACACCAGCAGGAGAAACGTCAAATTGAGGAAGACGACGAGTACCGTCGGCAGGATGATCTCTGTGTAGTAGATGTGCAGTCCGTAGATCGCGAAGCACAGCCCCGAGACGATTCCGACGATCTCCGAGAACATCTGTCGGCCGATCCAATACAAGAGCACGCAACTGAACGAGCCGATGACGCACTGCGCGAGGCGGATCCCGTCCAGGTCGACACCGAAGACCGCGTACACGAGCCCGACGAAATAACAGTAGAGCGGTGACAGAAAGTGCGCCGTGGGCGCGATGAGGTCGCCTCGAGCGATCGACGAGCCGAGCTGGTGATAGTACGCCGAGTCGACGATGAACCACTGTTGCCGTGGCAGCTCTGCGTAGTCGCGCATCGGCGTGCCGCGCATCTGCAGCAGAAACGCAAATCGGAGCCCGAAGGCGAGGCAGAAGATCGCCGCCGGCACGAGGCCACCAGGCAGGGTCGAGGACCCGGTCGAATTCTGCTCGTGGGTCGCGGCCACAGTGACGCCCATCCTACCAAGTGAAGCGACATTTCGGGCAGTTTGGACCGCGAACCGGCAACGCGCCGGCGGCTGCGCGCGCGACGAGGCAGCGCGCGAATCGGTGGCAGCGCTTTTGGCCCGCGACTAATCTGACCCGATGCTCGAACGCCCAGAGAACACGCGTTTTCGATTCGCCGCGCCCCTCGTGCTGGCACTGGCCCTCTTCATTCCGCTGGCCTCAGTAATACAGGCCGCCTGCGCCGAGGCGACGCCGAAGCGCCCGAACGTGCTCTGGATCGTGTGGGACACGGTCCGCGCGGACCGCATGAGCCTCTATGGTCATTCCGTGGCCACGACGCCGAAGCTGGAGAAGTGGGCGAAGGGCGCTCGCGTCTTCGACAACGTGGTGTCCACAGCGAGCACCACCACGCCCTCCCACGCGGGCATGTTCACTGGACTTCTGCCCACCCAGCACGGCACCCACAACGCGCATCCCTGGCTCGAAGAAGGCCACGTCACCCTCGCGGAGCTGCTCAAGGAGGCGGGCTACTCCACGTATCTCTGGGCCGCCAATCCTCACATTTCCAAAGAGCAGAACTTCCAGCAAGGCTTTGACCACGAGGCCCATCCGTGGGACCCGAAGCACCGCGAGCACGCCATCGAGATCGTTCGGGCGAAGATGGAGGGCGACCGCACCAGCGAGATCGGCAACCAGAGGAGGGAAAAAGAGCTCGGGCCATGGGCCATCAAGGCGGCTGGAGAACTCGCGGAGCTGGACCTGCTGCAATGGCTCGACGGGCGGGAGCCCGGCACGCCCTATTTCGCCTTCGTCAACTACATGGAGGCGCATCGGCCCTTCATCCCGAATCGAGAGGCGCGGCAGCGGGTGATGCCGCCCGAGATGGTCGATCAATCCTATGAGGTCGACCGCTCCTGGATCCCCATGTGGACCTACACGTTCGGGCTGTCCGAGTACAGCGAGGCGGAACTCGAGCTGATGGCGCGCACCTACGACGCGACCCTGACCGAACTCGACGACCTCTTCGCGCACCTGCTCGAATCACTCGAGGCGCGGGGTCAGCTGGAGAACACCGCAATCATCCTGACGGCAGACCACGGCGAGCACCTCGGCGAGCAGCACATGCTGGATCACCAGTTCTCGCTCTACGCACCGGTCATCAACGTCCCGCTCGTGATCCGCTACCCGGCGCGGATCGCGCCTGGTCGCGACGCGAGGCCGGTCATGAACTTCGACATCTTTCCGACCGTCCTGGATCTCGCGGCCCTCGAGCCGCCGTCCGACCTCGTCACCCGCAGCCGGACCCTGCTCGACCCTGCAGCCAAGCGGGTTCGCATGGCCGAGTATCCGGCCGTGTTCAAGAAGGCCATTTCCGAGGTGTCCGAGAAGAACCCGACCTGGGATCCCGCGCCGTTTGCGCGCAGGCTGCGGGTGTTCCACGAGGATGCCTACAAGCTCATCTGGGGTGAGGATGGGCGCCACGAGCTCTACGACGTGGTGAGTGATCCGCTCGAGGAGCGGGATCTCGTCGGCCAGCGGCCCGAGCTGGCCAAACGCATGGTCGAGTCGCTGGGCAGCTACGTGGCGGGCCTCTCCCTCAAGGTCCAAGAGCGAAGCGTGCTGCCCGAGCTGCCACCGCAGCAGCGCGAGATGCTGAAGGGGCTGGGGTACGTGCTGGACGACGACGAGGCAGAGCCGGGCGCAAAGCCGAAGGATCCCGCGCCGCCGAGCAAGTGAGGGATTCCGCTGCTCTCGTCGTCTCGCATCGCCTGCTATTCATAGTGTGGTGAGGCCGAAATTCATCGGTGCGCCACCCACCGGACAGCCCTTCGGAAACGCCCAACGCCCTCCGGCGGGCTCTCTTCGGGCCACATCCGGGTTCACGACGAGATCCTCTCGGCGCGCCCGCGGGAGCAGCCGGGCTCCGCGGCTCGGGCTCTCGCTCGCCGCCGCGGCGCTGGCTGTCGCCTGCGGCGCTGGCGACACCGTCGACGCCGGCACGGAGGCGCGCCCGAGCATCGTCTTCATCCTGAGTGACGACCAGTCGTACGGGACGATGGGCCACGACGGAGAGTCCTGGATGCGGACTCCCGGCCTGGACCGGCTGGCGGCCGAGGGCGTGCGGTTCACGCGCGCGTTCGTGACAACGTCGCTGTGCTCCCCGTCGCGCGCGAGCTTCTTGTCCGGGCGCTGGGCCCGCAGCCACGGGGTGCTCGACAACCAGACCGAACTCCCGTCCGGCCTTCCGACATTCGCGTCCGAGCTCGGGGCCGCCGGCTACGACACCGCCTACGTCGGCAAGTGGCACATGGGCCGGCAGCGGGAGCACCCCGGCTTCAACGTCTCGGCGAGCTACGTCGAGCAAGGGACGTACCAGGACGGCGTCTTCGAGGTGAACGGGGAGCCCGTGAAGACCGAGGGCTGGGTCGACGACGTCGCGACCGACTACGCGCTCGAGTTTCTGCGCAAGGAGCGCGACGCCCCGTTCCTCCTCGTCGTGGGCTTCAAGTCCCCGCACGCTCCGCCGCAGCCGGCGGAGCGCCTGCTCGGCCTCTACGAGGACGCGACGCTGGATCCGCCCTCGAACGTCGCGGCCATCCCGCCGTACCCGCGCTTCAAGGAGTTGAACAGGCTCGTCGAAAAGGGCGTCCAGAGAACACCCTACGGCGTACCGGAGGACTGGGTCGGGCTGCTTGGGAAGGATCGGAAGAGGCGCCGCCCGAAAGAGGGCCGGAACTTGCTGAGTAGGCACCGTCGTGCGTACCACCAGTCGATTGCTGGCGTCGACGAGAACGTGGTCCGGATCCTCGACCTGATGGACAAACTAGGACTAACCGAGAACACGATCGTCGTCTACGCCAGCGACAACGGATTGTGCAAGGGGGCGCATGGGACCTACATCAAGCGCGCGGCCTACGAAGAGTCGATCCGCGTCCCGCTCCTCGTGCGCTATCCGCCGCTCGTCCGGCCGGGTACGTCGGTCGACAGGCTCGTGCTCAACGTCGACCTCGCCCCCACACTGCTCGAACTCGTGGGCGTGGAGGCGCCGGACGCAATGCAGGGGCGGAGCCTGGTTCCGCTCCTCGAGGGTCACGACGCCGAGTGGCGGACCTCATTCGTCTACGAGAACTTCTACGAGCCGCCCTTCGAAACCCCCACGCTCTATGCACTTCGCACCGAGACGTGGAAGCTCGTCGAGTATCCCGGCTTCCCCGG
>PVMK01143250.1_pt1 | contig 10711 bp, 7 predicted proteins | sample 1853481 | NCBI WGS metagenome assembly PVMK01 (sample SAMN08533507, study PRJNA380276) | Marine sediment metagenome, whole genome shotgun sequencing project. | reverse complement strand
ATCGCCACAATTGTCATTTGGTGATATGGTATTATGTTATCACAATAAAACCAGGCCGCTGATAGCTGGTAGTTATTGCAGATATCACAGGTCTTGGATTGAATATTTCAAAGCGTAATCTTAAAGATTTTATGGCCTAAATTGTTCAACCTCGAAGGTAGGTATCGCAATAATTGGTGCGATGCTCTGAATGCTTTGGGGTCTACAGGGCCATTTACGAGTAAGAAACGGTGAAACTAACTGGCGTTTATAGCCGCTTATCGCAACTTCTTAGCATACTTAGCTGCAGAAAGCCCTGCTACACAACCTTCACCTACAGCCTTAGCCATCTGCTACGGCGGGCCGCAAATATCTCCGGCAGCATAAAGATCATCCGATCAATTTCGCTGAAAGATTGATTTCTGTACCGGCAAAAAGTCTTGAAATTGGGCATTTCTCCTTGGCTTTTTGAGCATATTGAGCAAATTTATCAGCATCCAGGCCGGGTACCTCTGCTTCACAATCTAAGTCAATACTGGTAATCTTCGGGCCGTCATCTTCTCCCAAATGAATTGAAGCTGTTGTCTGTACGCTTGTAGGTGTAAAATCATCCGCACTCATGATAGCGGCAAGGTACATTGAAAAGCATCCAGAATGGGCAGCCCCAACAAACTCTTCAGGATTTGTGCCTTTGCCCTCTTCAAAACGCGATGCAAATGTAAAAGGGCCTTCAACTTCACCATATTTCATTAAGCCGTTGCCTTCTTTCAGCGTGCCATTCCATCTGGCAGTTGCTTTACGTGTCGCCATATTTTCCTCCTGTTCAGGTAACCTCAGTAAATAGAATCAATCATCTGCCATGACACGTTCAATGGTAGACACGATTTCATCCACATCATAAGGAAAAACTTCGGAAAACCATACCTTCTGAGGGTAAATCATCACATTGGAGCCCTTGGCGCAAAGCCCCATACATCCCGAAGTGGAAATCCTGATCTTTCCTTTCCAGCCTTTCTCGTTAACTGCGTTCTTCAATTTAGATTTAATAAGCTGGCTGTTATTGTCTGCACACGATTTTCTTTCTCCGCCACGATCATTGGTACAAACAAAAACATGAGAGGCGTAGGGTGATTCGTTTTGTTTTGGCATTATAAAATCTCTCCTTTATATTTTTGACTCTTCTCCAATTTAGAAGTTGGTATTGCGGGCAATGCTATTGTTGGCATCTTTCAGTTTAGCGCAACTTCAAAGATTGGAAATAAACCAATTTAAAATAGCTTATTAGAAACCTATCCACTTAATAACTCCCTCTTTGCGGGGAGGAGCCGGGGATGACTGATCAGGGTATCGTCTCCAAAAATTCATGGCAAAGCACTCATCGGGCATGATTCACCGTATCTGCAAACCATGCATACAGGGTTTAAGACTGCTTTTTCAGTGCATCCAGCGTTTCAAGGTCACACACATCAAAACTTTGTCCGCAACCACCACAAAGCATCTCGCATTTATCCAGTGTACGCGATCTCCGTTCCTTTAACTGTGCGCGACATTCCGGGCATCGGAGGTCAATCGCATTATTTTTATTATCGGAGTCAGTTTTCATATAGCTTTCCTTTATCCATATGTTTAGTTAATCTGAATTATGCGGCAACCGCCTCCAATATGAATTTCATTTATCCTAAAGATTTGAACATTTTCTTCCCTGCACCACATATAGGACATTTCCAATCATCCGGCAAATTTTTAAACTGAGTTCCCTTTTGAATCTTTCCTTTTCTGTCCCCTTTGTCGGGATTATAAATATAACCGCAGCTGGCAGTCTGACATTGGTACATTTCATGAGGTTCTGCCATTGTGCAATCTCCTTTGATTATTCTTTTATAGGTTGCGTCTTTTTTATCGATTTGCGGAAATACTCTATAAACATCTTCCAAAGTAAAAAATATCTTTATTGTATTAATCTACTCCTTCCATGAGTTTTCCACAGCAAGGGGGAATTCTATCACCTTTTTTTAACGCTACATATTTATTGCATGTATAGCAAATGCATTGGCAATCCTCATCAACATAGACCTCAGGATACTCGTCAGCCACGGCACCCTTTTCACCTTCGATTACAAATCTGGCAAATTCACTCTGCTGTGGGATATACTCTCCAATAGGTACCAGCTTTTTGTTGAATCTGGCACAATCAACCATCATCCTCCATAAAGATTGAATTTTTATTGTCTCATCAGGATTTTCAGGTGTAAATTCAACAAGGTTTTTTTCTATGTTGATTTTCATGTGTTTACCTCCTCTTTTAGGATTATAGTTTCTTCAGGTTTACCGCTAATTTTCTCTTGGCATCACAATAAAATGCTAATAAATAACAGCAACAACCATGCCAATGCAGTGCCATCGTATAACTGTTAGTTATTTCAAAAAAATATCTCCAAACGAAAAAAAACAAATGTATCAAAATTAGCGGTAAAAATGAGACGCCAATGTATCATGAGACAGCAAGTCTGAAAATTTTAAACATAAAACCATGATGAAAAAAGCATATAAGGGTGTTTGTATTCCAATTGTGAAATCTGTTTTATTGGATTTAGAGTTGCAGCGGAAGGTTTTATTATCAGATTATTATGTGGGAAGGATATATTTGAGTTATGAAATTTGATTTGCTGGTGGCAATCAAGATACCGTGTCTGAACCTTCAATTTTCCGAAAAGAGAAGATTTCCACCCGAAATAAACCGGGTATTATCTTCCAACGGTCCAAGCTATCTTAATCAATAGATATTTTAACGATACTTTTTGGATATCACATTAATTCAGAAGATTGATAGTCGTACTTCATTGCAGGTATCGCAGAATCGGTTGGACTGGGCTTGGTGCGAATGTGTCTTTATCTTTCATCACGCATCCTCTTCGGTCGAGTATTTATCAACACCGTGCAGAAAGCCAGTCTCACCCGAGATCCAAACGATCAGACGTCCAAAGGGAGTTAGCTGAGTTCGCAATTCCATCACCTGACGGGCAAGCGTAGGTTCGTCTGTAATGATCCCATCGACTCCACGGCTCATCATAACGGACATCTGGACCGGGTCATTTATCGTCCACACGTAGACTTTCATCTTTTGCTTGTGGGCGCGGTTGATCATCGCGGTCGATGCCGCCCTGGCATTTAGCGCCAGAAAGTCCAGATCCAGTCGAGTTAGGTCACCGATGCTGGCGGTGTTGAGCAGACCCCGGGTCCAGGCCGGCCGCAGAGCGGCGACCTTGCGCAACCCATCCATTTTGAGAGACATAACCATGATGTCCGATTCCATACCCGTCTGCTCTACAATATCCACAACCCGTGATTCGAGGTTGTGATCATAACCGTAGTATTTGAGTTCTATCACGACCCCCAGTTTATCTTTAGCCAATTCCAATGCCTGGCGCAGCGTTGGTACCCGCTGGTTTGAGTATTCAGGAGCATACCACCCGCCGATGTCGAGGTCGCGAAGGCTTTCATTCGTGGCGTCCCAGACTTTGAGGTCGCTCCGCGCCACCTTCATAAAGTCGCTGTCATGGGCGACCACGATGGTATCGTCAGCATTTTCCTGGACGTCGAGCTCAATCCAATCCGCCTTGTCGACGATTGCTCTCTGGAACGATGCCATCGTATTTTCCGGTGCTGCTCCTGAAGCACCGCGGTGCGCAATGATTTCAACGTCGGCTTTCTCGTCGACGCTTCGGCTGACACTGTAGCCGCCCAGAATAATCAGGGCCAACGCCGCGGCACTAAGTCCAATAATTGTCTTGCCTGGAATTTGAAGGGAAGCCTTTTCACCGAGTGAACCCCGTGCAGCGAGTTCAGGAGCGAGTCGACCGGGGCCAGCCAAGGAGCGATAGAGGCGGACGATTAGCAAGGGGAACAACGCCGTGCTGATTATCGCAATCGCAAGATTCCCCAACCCCGCCAGTATAAGGGTAATCCCCAACCCTAACGCCATGATCGCGAAATTCCCCCCGAAGTCTGGGATCAGGACATTGCCTATTAGGCTAACGAGGAACGTAATGAATCCCGAAAGAAGGGCAACCCCGGCGAGCCACGAGGCGATCAGGAGTGCGATTTTCCAACCGAACACCACCACCTTCCGAGCACTCTCGCGCAGCGCCTGCCTGGCGTGATTACCCTCGAACAGTATCAGTGGCATAGTAATAATCCAACTCGCACACTTTTTTAGAACGATGACCGCCATGACCATCATCAACAGTCCGGCAATCGCAATCGCCCACCAGAATTCGGGTGGTTTGTCGACCAGGTAGAAATTGATGTCATGTTTGTTCAGGAAAAGCAGATAGACCCCACCCACGCCTGCGAGAAACGGGGTGGAAATGAGCAACAAGCGAATGATAACGTGCCCGGCCAGCTTCACCAGTTCAAAGGCGTACCTTGTCACGTAGCGTATCGAGTCCAGCCAGGTCATCCTGCGATTTTCGACAGCCCCAAATCCGACCACCATCAGAACGCTCTGTTGTACAAACAACACACCCAGCGAAACCGCACACACGATCAGAAGTGCCGTGATGCCGATCGGATGGAGCAGAAAAACTACGATATCAGTATCGCTTAAGACACCGTCATCCGTTTGAAGGAGGAAGACCTTTATAAGAAGACCGACTATTGGGGTCAGAGCCACCACCACAATTATCCGCGAAAACAGATCGGTAAGCAACAATTGCGGCCATGTACGGCGAAAATCACTTCGGGCTTCGAGCAGATCGAGCCACCGTATCGTTTCCATTAAATTCTCTCCTAACTCGAATTTAACCTGAAAAGAACTTTTTGTTCAGCCCTTTAATCGTATGGGGGTGATATCTTTTTTTCGTCAGAAAAGCTCTGAAATACACTATTATGGTTCCGATGAATAAAGAAATGTTAGACGTGACATTACTATCGTTCCTATCAGTCCACCCTATATCATTAAAACAAAAGGGGAAACCCCGTAAAATGGATTTGCCCTATTAGAAAAATGATACCACAACAATTTCAAGGCTTCAAAAACCTGTTGTTTATAACAGAACTCACAAGGTTAGTTCAGGTTGATATGGTATGAATATCTGGTAAAATTCAGCCCTTTGATATTTGCTGATCATTGCAGATATCTGGAGGCGACACCGATAAAAAAAGCAGGGCCATTTCTGACCCTGCCTTTTTGCAATATCTATTTTTTATTTTTCATTAAAAACCTCTTTATTTAAAATTCACCTAATTTATCAACATCTTTTTGTACTACTATTTGATGCTTTTTGCGTTTTCCATGTCCCGCAAAAAAATCTTCATTGTGCAACTTCTCGCATATCATCTTGAAGTCATCCTCGCGGGCTAAAAAAGAATCCACCACATCAGGATCAAAGTGCTTTGCTTTTTCGTTAACAATAATCTCTCTTGCCTTTTCGTGGGGAATAATTCTTTTGTAAACCCTTTTCGATGTGAGGGCATCATACACATCGGCCAAAGCGACAATCCTGGCAGAGAGCGGTATATTTTCCCCACTGAGGCCTTTTGGATATCCTGCACCATCCCATCGCTCGTGATGGTAATAGGCTATTTCCTTCGCAAGGGTGAGAAATGTTTGACCTTCAATTCCGGCCTCAATAACTGTTAGGACATCTCCTCCTAAAGTGGAGTGGGTTTTCATTAACTCGAACTCCTCAGGTGTAAGTTTTCCGGGCTTTAAAAGTATGGCGTCAGGTATGCCTACTTTTCCAATATCATGAAGGATCGATGAATGATAGATGTCGTCAATGTATTCCTTCGTGATATAGCCAATATAGTTAGGCTTCTTGGCCATTTCTTCAGTGATTATTTTGGTATACTCTCGCATCCTTTCTAAATGGATGCCGGTATCGTCATCCCTGTATTCGGCAAGTTTTGCAAGGGCCAAGATGGTCGCCATCCTGGCATGCTGGAGATTATTATGATATTCCTGTGATTCTCTATCATATTTCTCGTTCTTGTTGTGTTTGCGCAATTTATCAATTGTCAGTTGGTTTTTAGCGACCTTTTTCTCAAGTTCTTTAACCCTTTGTTCTAAATCTTTACAGGTGGTTCTGCCGGCCATTAGAATTCCTCCGATTGCGAAAGAAAGATAAAGGTTCAATCGTCCCCATCCGGTGGGGGAAGATTTAAGTGTTTTCAAGTAGTCCCGGGCGGATTGTCGAACCCTTGGGTCACGGTCTTCCACATAAAGAGAAAGCACTTCGGCCACCCGGGGATGAGGTATCTGTGCAAGGGCAAAAGCGGCGGTGGCGCGAATCAAAGAACTCTTTCTTTTACGTAATGTGAAAAAACCTCCGGGAACCATGACTTTGGCCAATGGTTCAATGCAGGCTGGATCCGCTATCTGACCAAGAGCCCTGCAGCAGGCAATCAAACGCTCCGTCTCTTTGGCTGAATCGAGCAGAGAAACAAGCAGGTCTATTGTACCCGCGGGTTTAAGTTTTCCCAAGGATTTGATGGCAGCCACTGCCATGCTGGAATCTTCGTGGTTGGCATATTCCAAAAGCAGCGACGTCAGCTCCGCATCGTTCAAACGCTCCACAAGACGTAATGCGGCATGCCTCACTTTGGGATTCTCGTCACCGATGGCGTAAGCCAATTCTGTTCTAATATCTTGAGTTATGTTGTCGATTACTTCCAGGATTCGCAATCGTTCCTCGGCAAAACCTGCAAGCACCAGTTCACCCTTGATTAGCTTGGCTGCTTTTGGCCCTAAATTCCCGAGTAAACGAGAAGCAATCTGTCTCAACCTTAGATCATCTTCCTTTTTGATGGCCTCAATGAGCATAGGTGAAACTGCAGGCCCCAGACTGCCAAGAAGTTGTGTGGCTTGTTGCTGCCGGGAAAGGTCTTGGGATTTCAGGTCCTCCAGCAATATCTCCTGAGTTTTAAGATCCAGCTCTTGGATTAAAACCAGTTTCAGCTGCTGGGCCGACTGGTCTTTGCTGTCTTTCAGTTGTTGCTGACGGTTGAGCAGATGCATGTGGATTCGGCTGGCGAATGGATAGTCACCAAACCCGATAAGACTAACAGTGGTTCGAGTAAGGAATACACTTATTTCTTTAACAACATCGGGCTCTTTCTCCTCCGCCAAAACCACCAGAAGCGGGTCGGTTAACAGTTTCACCGACCAGGCTTGAGAAGCGATAAATTGATCTTTGAGTAAATTACCCATAATATGGATAATTTTTGTTCGAATCTGAAGTGTTTGTTCTTTGAATCCCTGGAAAAGCTGATCGACCAAATGCCGGGACTTCTTCTCTTCACCCTTGAGAAAAAGATCATTCAGCTGCTGCGCTGCTGAAATGAGAAAATCTTCGGTGAACTGAATCGCACCTTCTTCTTCCAGAGGTGCTTCAAATAAGGATTCCTCCGCTTTTTGCTTTAAAGTAATTTGTGATGCAAGATTTGCTTCAGCTTCTGTAACTTCTTCCTCGATGTGGGTTGTCTGATCAGAACTGATTCCAACTTTTTCCTTTAAAATCCCATAATAATGTTGGTCAAAAATGATGCTGGATATTTTTTGATCTCTGGCAAAATCCCGCCAAAACTCTCCATTCAACTCTTTGTCTGTAGGGTTACCAAGTGCTACAATAAAGGTTCTCAAATCTTGAGTTGAGGTGTGCTTCAAGAATGTGAGGCTACGGAGTCCGATTCTCTCCAAAAGCTTGAGTAAACTTTCAGTCATAGTTTTAAATTCTGCGGTGTCTATCTTTATGCCGTTAACCAAAAGTCCCTCGCCGATCTTTGCCAGAGTGAAAACAGGTCGCTTGAGCAAGATGCTGTGAAGTGCTTTTTGAAGATCTTCAATAGACTGGTTGATGGCTTTACTCTCTGGCGGGTAAAGTTTGATGTTGCTCGCGGAAGTGAGCAGACACCGTATCACTTGAGGAAGCTGGTTCAGATCTTGCTCATCCAGCCCTTGGTCGTCATTATCGAACAATTCGGAGGAATCGAGCATACCATTTTCGTGCGATATTTCTTGGTCTTTATACCCCTCCTCTCCTCTGCCGATATTGGTATAACGCACCTGTTTGAGATCAATATGAAATAATCGCTGTTCTGTTGAAAAATTCTGCCAGAAATGCGGATCGACTACTTTCATGCTGATCCTACTGAAGGACTCTATCACCACGGTCAACTCTTTTTCCTTAAGACCCCGAGAAAAAGTTATGCCCGCCAGCTCCAGCCGACTCAAAAACTTTACGAATGCCTCGGCAATGGATTTGAACTCAGTGACATCCGTGGGCTCGCCGTTAACCATCAAGGTTTTATCTGCTTGAGTGATATTAATGCGTTCATTGTCTATGAGTATCTCAAAAATAGATTCCTTGAGCTTCTTGGTGGCGCTGACAACGGCGCTGCTTCCAGGTGGGTAAAGCTTACTGTTACGCACTGCGGTAAGAAGTGCATGAATAACCCCTGGGATTTGGGAGATGCTGGTGAAATCCAAGGGGATATCCTCGGGGGCGGCATCAGGCAGCTTCTCTCCCGTGTAATGCAATGCCTCTTGTGCATTGAATATTTTGTTGTTGAATGCCTGTTGTGATTCCTGATAGATTCGAGCTTTTTCACGGTTGGCCGAAAGCTGAAAATGGTAAGCCAGCGTCGCAGCCGAAGGGAGAAGGCGTTGGGAATGAAGGACTTCCTGATAGGTGCCGATTTGTTCATGCAGTTCCTGTTTTTGATCCTCCTGGATTTTTCCGTAGGTAATATCCAAAACTCGTCTGCTGAGGAAACGAATGTTTTCATCGTTCATATCGAACTCCGAACTGATTAAACCTTGATCCACAGCTTGATCAACAAACTCTTGAACATTCGTCTCAATGTTTTCGGAACTGCCGGCAAGCGCACTCAGTGAGACATTTTCACCATATGTGGCGGCATGCTCAAGCAAGTGCCTCCCTTCTTCATTTAAAGCTGAGATTTTCTGACTAACGATCTCTTCTAAAGATTTTGGCAGATAACCATCCTCCAGAGGTTTGACAACCCATTGATGGCCGTCCAGAACGACCTTCCCATCCTGAATCAATTTCCGCAAAATTCCGCTGAGAAAAAGAGGGTTGCCTTGGGTAAGTTGGGCCAGAATTTTCTCAAAATTTTCAGGCAACGAGACATTTGGGAAAATCTTTTGAAAATAATCGGCGATGTCTTTAGCGGTCAGCGGGGTTAAATTAATTCTGCCAATACTAAGCTCCTCCCCATAGGTGTCAAGGAACTGTTCCAGAGGAGTTGTTTCTCCCTGGACTTTATCCAGACGGATATCTGTTGCAGTCCCACAGATAAAAAATGGAATGTCCTGGCGAAGCAACAGCCTTCGGAGAACGATAAGCGTAGCTTTGTCGCTGAAATGCAGGTCATCTATAAGAAGAACAAATGGCTTGGAATCTAAAACCTTAAGAATAAAATGAACAATGACGTTAAAAATATGTTCACGCAGAGTCTTTTCATCTTCATGATGAAATATGCCTTCAGGTTCTTCCGGTTGATGTAATATGCAGGAAAGGCAGTTGGCTTCCTTCGAAGTCAGATCATCTAAGATTTCTCTGCCTTTTTCGGGCTGTTGATTAAGCATCTCAAGCAGAATGTTCGTAATTACATAGTAGGGACGAAACATTTCTTGGGGAACACCATTCACCGAAATCTGATATATCCTGTTTTTGGGCAAACTCTGTTGAATCGCTCCCAAGATTTCGCTCTTGCCCATGCCGTCAGTTCCCTCGACGATGAGAAACTGGTTTTGACGTTGACCAAATTTCTTCAGGGCTTCGGCAATCTTGACAAGTTGAGGCCTTCGACCGGTGATTTTTGCGTTATCCAATTGCTGAAGTGCTGTCTTAGGGAAGACGCCCTGGAGGTCAACTTGATCTGCACTGGCGATTTGATCTCTTCCAAATCTTTTGGCATGATAAAGGGCAGTGTCCACCTTTTGGATGAGAGATTTGCTGCTTGTCGCATCATCGGGGGCTGAGGCAGCCCCTATGCTTAAGGTGATGTAGAGATCGCCTTCCACTTCGTCTAAGCAAATGGGTTCTTCATGGATCTGTTGGATAAGTTGTTCGCCAATTTGCAGGGCCGTCTCCTTATCAGCACCCGGCATGAGAATCATGAACTCATCACCCCCGTAGCGGATGACCATTCCTTTTTTTCCTGACACTTTTTTGGCAATCTTACCCACCCAGATGAGCACTTCATCGCCAACACCATGGCCATATGTATCGTTAATCTCCTTGAAATAGTCCAAATCCATCATGAGCAATGATGTCGGTTTGTTTTTCAGTGAATCCTGTGGCATCTTATGCTTCAAATAGTTTAGGAGAAAACGACGATTATATAGACCCGTGAGCTCATCTTCAAATATCAGGCGAGATGGATCCGAGCCCATATTTTTTAGAAAATAAAGTAAATCTTGTTGTCCCATAATAGATCTTTCCGAATGTGTTGATTGGTTAATATTTATTCTTTGTAGCGGTCCTTAGGTTCCGATTTACACTCTTAGCTTCGATGTTCGACTTACCAAGAGACGTCTTAAATCTTGCAAGAACCGTGCAAATTTATATTCTATTTCAAAAACACGGAATAATGCATAGATGTCAAATAGGTAGGCTGAAAATTGAATTGTGAGGCAGCAGCGCATGACAACATTTGTCAGTGCTGTGCCACAATGTGGCAGTTTTTTCAATATTTTGGAATAGAA
>PVMK01119655.1_pt1 | contig 10711 bp, 9 predicted proteins | sample 1853481 | NCBI WGS metagenome assembly PVMK01 (sample SAMN08533507, study PRJNA380276) | Marine sediment metagenome, whole genome shotgun sequencing project. | reverse complement strand
TCAATCGCTGACCAGGCGCGCACAATCCGCATTCCAGTACATATGATCGAGATGATCAACAAACTAAATCGTATCTCCCGGCAGCTGGTTCAGGAGATGGGCCGTGAGCCCCTGCCGGACGAGCTGGCCGAGCGCCTGGAGATGCCGGAGGACAAGGTGCACAAGGTTCGGAAGATCGCCAAACAAACGATCTCCATGGAGACGCCAATCGGCGATGATGGAGATTCACATCTCGGCGACTTCATCGAGGACCAGACCGTGCATTCTCTGGTCGATTCAGCAATATCGAAAGGCCTGAAGGAAGTCATACACTCGGTGCTGGCGGCTGGACTAACGCCGAGGGAAGCAAACATCGTCAGAATGCGTTTCGGCATCGATATGAACACCAACCATACCCTCGAGGAAGTCGGCAAGCAGTTCAACGTCACGCGTGAACGAATTCGTCAGATCGAAGCCAAGGCACTTCGCAAGCTGCGCCACCCGACTCGTGCGGACGAGCTCAGAAGTTTCCTTGTGGAGGATTAACTTTCAGCTATTACTGAACGGTCATGGCCCTCATAAGTCGTTGCCGCACCGCACGTCCTGTCCTTCCTGAATATTCATCCAGATTGATATTATTGCCTTTTTCCGATCGGTGACAGTAACCTTCGGACCATGCTCAAATGGGTACTGTCAAGTTAACCCATTCGCCGACCGGAAAGTGGGAATGTCTGGCGTCTTTCGCGCTTAAAATCGACTCCGAGTGGGTGCTTGTATCCACATATTGGGCGCGAAGATCCCCCATCCAGTACCGCTAGCCCACGCCTGTGAGTTAACTTGACAGTACCTAACCAATCGATCGCATACCGTCACGCATTTCGTCAAGCGTGACCGGATCGCAACGTTTGCCGGCAAGAAACATAGTGCTAACAAGTTCCACGCTCTCACAACATGGCGCAGACCGCCTTTTTCTGGGTGTAGAGATCAAGCGCATCATGCCCCATCTCCCGGCCCCAGCCAGACTGCTTGTAACCGCCAAAGGGCAGCGCAGCATCAAACATGTTGTAAGTATTGATCCATACCGTGCCTGCTTTGAGTTTCGCCGCCACGGAGTGGGCCTTGCCGATGTCCCGGGTCCAAACCCCGGCAGCCAAGCCGAAATCGGTACCGTTGGCTGCGGCGATGAGCTCGTCATCCAATTCCTTGAACGGAATGGCAGCGAGCACAGGGCCGAAGATCTCTTCCTGAATGACCTTCATATCCGGCTTGGTGTCCACCAGCACGGTGGGTTCAACAAAGTATCCCGTACCACCGCTCTTTTGGCCGCCCACGATGGCCTTCGCCCCTTCGGCGGCGCCTGCGTCGAGATAACCGCACACCCGATTGAACTGAATCTCAGACACCATCGGGCCCATCTGTGTATTCGGATCGAGCCCAGGACCCAGTTGGATGTTCCTGGCTACGTTAGCGACACCGTCTACAAAGTTGTCGAATATATCTTCTTGTACGTACAACCGGGACCCGGCGCAACAACATTGCCCATGGTTGAAAAAGATCGCGCCGGCAGTACCGGCAATGGCAAGGTCCACATCAACGTCACTAAAGACGATGTTCGGGGACTTGCCTCCCAGTTCAAGGGAAACCTTCTTCAGATCATTCGCGGCAGCCTTGACAATCAGCTTGCCAACTTCTGTCGAACCGGTAAAAGCGATCTTATCAACCCCTGGATGGGCCGCCAGTGGCGCACCCGTCTCTTCACCGAAACCAGTGACGATATTTACCACCCCGTCCGGAAATCCCGCTTCCTGGATAAGCTCTCCAAGAAGCAGAGCGGATAACGGCGTCTCCTCAGCCGGCTTCAGCACCATCGTGCAACCTGTGGCCAACGCTGGAGCGAGTTTCCATGCGGCCATCAACAACGGAAAATTCCACGGGATAATCTGGCCGACAACGCCCACCGGTTCGCGTAGTGTGTAGGCGTGGAAATTAGCCCCCGGTGCATAGGGCACTGATAGGGGGATGGTGTTTCCCTCCATCTTGGTAGTCCATCCGGCCATGTACTGGAACATATCCGCAGCCAGTGGAACGTCGGCAGCACGGGCCACCGCAATGGGCTTGCCGTTATCCAGTGACTCAAGTTGTGCCAACTCTTCCAGATGTTCGTAAATGAGATCGCCCAGCCGCCAGATCATCCTGCCTCGCTCCGCTGGAGTCAGGTTAGGCCAAGGCCCGTTCTCAAACGCCCGACGGGCAGCCTTGACGGCTCGGTCTATGTCTTCCTCATTGCCCTCCGCAACATGGGCGATTACGTCCTCGGTTGCCGGATTATAAACGGGGAAGGTTTTCCCTGAGGCGGCTTCAACCCATCGTCCACCTATCAGGTGCTTGCGCGGTTCCGCCACAAAGGCATTTACGGAATTTTCCAATTGAATTACATTCACTGCTGCATTCATACCAGCCTCCAAATTTCATGACCTCTAACCATTAACGCTGCCGCTCACAATCACGTGATGGAACACTCTATTCTACCTGAGCGCTGCGGCCAGTTTGGCGGCACCCGCCAACAAAAAAGCCTGGTCAGACTGCAGCAGAAACAATGATGCGCCGTGATCCTGCCACTGCTTTGCTTCGGCGACGTCTGCAACGAACATGCCGACCGCTGTGTTCGCTTTTTGGCCTGCAGCACAGATCGAGGCAACGGCATCAACAACCGCGGAGTCATTCGGGTCGGTCTTGCCAAGCGCGACGGTCAGGTCGATACGTCCGATGAACAGGCAGTCCAGCCTTTCGACCGCCGCAATCTCATCGATTGCGTTCAATGCATCAACGTCCTCGATTTGCGCAATAATCGTCGTTTGCTCAGCGCTTTCCTCGAGCTGATCGGCGATCGATTTTCCGCCAAACCCTGCCGCACGTGTCGAGCCTGCGAAACCGCGACCTTCCGGTCCATACAAGCTCCTCAGACAAATTGCCTCCGCATCTTCAACCGTCCTGACATGCGGTACGACGATGCCGGTCGCCCCGCAGTCGAGTGCGTTCAGAATATTGTGCGGGTCGGCAGTCGGTACTCGAACGAGCGGCGTCATATTCGTCGCACGAATAGCCGCAATGCACGCATTAAGCTGTTGGGTGCGAATTAGAATTCAAGCCGCTGCCGGCAGCTCATACAAGCCACGGCAGCGCTTTTCCCAACGATAATCGTCCAAGCGAGCGATCTTACGGTCTGTAATGCCACCTTTTTCGTCGGGGGAAGCGCGGTCGAGTCCTCGGTGAACACGGTCCCGATTGTAATAATTCCTAAATAAAAGCAATTTCCTCTGCAGATCAACAGCACTCCAGAAAGGTACCTGGTCGAGAAACTCCCGCCGGATTGTGCCGATCAGGCGTTCAACGAAAGGATGCGACAAAGGGACGTATGGCACAGTCTTCACTTCCCGCACCTCAAGAATCCGGAGATTGGCGCTCCATTGATGAAACGCAAACAACGGATCATTGTCCGAGCTCAGATATCGCGGACTCGTAGCTCCGCCGATGATGCTGTTGAACATGCGACAGACAATGGGCCCGTCGAGTACGCTTGCATGGACAGCGAAACCAATGATGCGCCGGGTATATTGGTCCATGACGACCATGACCCAGTGGGACTTGAGAATCAGCGATTCACATCGAAAAAAATCCACGCTCCATAAACTGTCCTTGCTGTGGCCAAGAAACGTGAGCCAGGAGGGACCATTAGATCCAGGCTGTGGTCGATAGTATTTGGCCAGCACGCGCCGCACCACATCTTTCTCAATCTCGATATCAAAGATCAAGGAGATCTGGTCGGCAATACGCTGGTAACCGAAGTTGGGATTTCTGCGTTTCATTTCGACGATTGCTGAAATCAGTTCTGCAGAAGGTCCGATGGGACCTGGCTTGCCACGAGTTTTCGGTGTGAACAGCAGGCGGTACTTGCGTTTCACCAGTGTTCGATGGAAGCTGAGAATCGATGAGGGCTTCAGGACAATGGCTGACCGTAACAGACGGGTAGGGCGCATCAAGATTGCGCACAGCCCAACAATAAGCCGGTCACTTGGCTGGAGGTTCGGTGCTCGCGCTCTTGAGCGATTGAGGATCAGAAGCTGGTGTTTTACCAGCAGCGATTCAGCAACGACGGAACGAGCACCGCCAGGTCCGAACAAGCGGGCCACCGTGACGACAAGATGTATGAAAAGTATGGCGAGATCACGCATTACTGATGCATCGTAGCCGACGCATCGCATATAACAAGACTTGGAAATTTCTCAGATTTATGCGAAGAATAGGAATTCGCACCCAACACCCCGATACCGACCCCATTTTTAGAGTTAGAGTTGAGTTAACCGTTTCTTTGTGCCCGATTGCCCACTCATTGACGCTTTTTTTCGGGATATCGGTGAAATCTTCTGTGCTGCGATGAGTTACCGCTAATGGCCGCTTGCAGAAGTTTAGCGAAGCGTAAAAAGCTACTAGCGACGGTCTACATCTCCCGCAAAAACAGCCGCTCAATCTGGGAAAATGCTATATCAGTTTCAACACCGTCTTTTCTGGAGTTCACATCGGTTTGATAGTTAACTTATCAGTATCCTGCAGGGCGCAACAACTGCATCAGTGTTGCTAAGTCGTCAGTCGCTGCTTGACCGTTAGATTGAGCAGGCAGGTACATCTCCTTATTTACTCCAAATGGCAGCGCTGATTGAATATGCATCCTTGCCCAGTCATCGCTAACGGGAGTAATTCCTATGGGCATACGATGTCATTTTCTTGTGTTCGCCACGGCCATGGGATTGGCCGCATGCGGTGGTGGCGGCGCCACGCCCGTATCTCAATCGGCGAACGCAGGCGCCCAGACCGGCACAGTCACCTTGGCCATCACCGACGGACCCATGGAGGAAGCTTACGCGTTGGTCTTGCACGTGAGCTATATTGAGTTCGGCCATGCGGATAGTGGGGTTACCAGGCTGGAGCCACAGAGTGGACCGGTAAGTCTGGACATGATGCAGCTGCAGAATGGAATGACTCACGCTCTGCTGGAGCAGGTCCGTGTCCCAGCCGGTGAGTACCATTGGCTGCATCTTGGGATCGATCCGGATAGCTCTTATATAGAGTTGCAGAGCGGCGCGCACCATCCACTGCAGCTGGGCGATGCGAATGGTCTGCGCGTCCACGAACCCTTCGAAGTCTTTGCCTCACAACACGCTGAGTTTGTCCTGGATTTCGATCTCCGCCTCGGCGTTCAGCATCACCAGATGGGCGGCATGATGGGCGACCAATACGAACTACGTTCGGCTCTGCACCTGATGCACATGGAAGATGTCGGCGGAATTACGGGTACTGTCGATGCCGCACTGGTGGACGTGAACCACGCCGATTGTGATCCAGCCCTTGGCGGTAACTGGGCGTACCTGTTCCCGGGCGATGCCATGCAGCCCGATGATGTGGCCGAGTCTGATATGGATGGGATGGCCGGGCCTATGGCCACCGACCGTGTGGAACTCGACGTCGGCACGGGCGAGTATCGCTATCATTTCGCCTTTGTTCCGGCAGCCAGCTACCGAGTGGCCTTCACCTGTGCCGGCGAATGGGACGAGGCCGGGGATGATGACTATCCCACCGACCCGGATGGGCGCTTCGATTTCCATGCTTTTTCAGGCCCGGTAGAAGTCGTCGCCGGGCAGGTCAGAGAGTTCCATATCGGACCATAGCGGCACTGAGAACTGCCAAATAATTTGACAGGCATGGACAGCCGCACAGAGTGTGGGATCTTCATTGCCAATAAGGGTACTGACAAGTGACTATTGCTGGGTGACCCATCACCGCTTGATTATGAATTCGCCTGTGGGTCCCGAAAATTCATGCCGCTTGATTTTATTGCAAGTTTATCGGGGGCGGGCGAGTATTATTGAATGATTCACCTCATTCACTTTCTGCTCGCGTTCATCACTTCGTCAGCTGGTACTGACAAATTAACTGCTGTTCAGTGACAATGGGAAGGATGAGCGCCTCAAAAAAACGATACAAACGCTACCGATTTCCTACCGATATCATTCAGTATGCCGTCTGGTACTGACAAGTTAAATGCCGCTACGGTTTTTCAAGCGGCTGCTTAGAAATAACCGTGGCGAACCGAGGAAGATAGTGACGGACAAGTTGAGAAGTTATGGCGTTGCGCATCGAGAACTGATCCCTGACACGATTCATGACACATCGCAATATGCCAATAACCGCGCCGAACTTTCGCACCAATTGACGCGGGTCAGAGAGCGGGGCATGCGCCGCTTTAAACCGACCCAGCAAGCGCAACGTTTCTTAAGCGTACATGCGGTGGTACACAATTTATTCAATCTTGGTCGGAATCTGATCTCAGCCGAACACTATCGATTGATTAGACAGCGCGCCTTTGCGTCTTGGGAATATGCTACAGCACTTTAAGCAGCATCTTTCCTGGAGTTCGCATCCGTTTGTTTGTTAACTTGTCAGTACCCTTGCACCCTACAGCTCGTATTTGGCTGTGGCATTATGAGCAGATCAGGCCTCCGGCTAACTGGCCACAATACTCAACTATGAATCTCGACAACAGCTACGCGAGGTTACCCGAAGGCTTCCACGCCTTGGTAGAGCCTGATGCGCCGGCGGCGCCGTCGATGCTGGAATGGAATAACGATCTGGCTGTTGAACTTGGTCTTGACTCGCTCGCTGAGGACGAGGCGGAGCTTGCTCGGATCTTTAGCGGTGCTTCCCGACCCGCGGGTGTCCAGCCAATTGCGCTTGCCTATGCCGGCCATCAGTTCGGGCACTTTGTGCCCCAACTCGGCGATGGGCGGGCGGCCCTGCTGGGTGAGGTCGTTACTGACGCCGGTGAACGTTACGACATTCAACTTAAAGGCTCTGGCCGCACGCCGTACTCTCGCGGCGGTGATGGCAAGTCGTGGCTCGGGCCGGTACTTCGCGAATACATCGTCAGCGAGGCGATGCACCACCTCGGAATACCAACGACGCGCGCGCTGGCGGCCGTTGCGACCGGCGAGTCAGTATATCGCGAAACCGTATGGCCAGGCGCCGTCTTCACGCGGGTTGCGTCAAGTCACTTGCGTGTAGGTACGTTTGAATATTTTGCAGCTCGAAGGAACACGGATGCGCTCAAGACGCTGACCGAATACGCGATCGACCGTCATTACCCCGAGGCGAAAAGCGATGAGGCCCCATACGTCGCGTTTTTTCGCCGCGTGGCCGAACGCCAAGCCGAACTCGTAGCTGGCTGGATGGCAGTCGGCTTCATTCATGGCGTCATGAACACAGACAACACCTCGATCTCAGGCGAGACGCTGGATTATGGGCCAGCCGCATACATGGATGAGTTCCAATTCAGGAAGGTGTTCAGTTCTATCGACCAACACGGTCGTTACGCTTTCGCCAACCAGACGCCGATCGCGCAGTGGAATCTCGCGCGCCTTGCGGAATCATTGCTGTTGCTGTGTGATGCCCGGACGGATTTCGAGGCGATCCTGTCCGAATTTCCGGCGCGCTACGGCCGCTACTATCTCGATCTCATGCTGCCTAAGCTCGGTTTGCTGGACAATCAAGACGGCGACGCTGAGTTGATCGATGACTGGCTGAAATATCTGCAGGACAAGGCGCTGGATTACACATTGAGCTTTCGTGGATTGGCGACACGTATCGACGCCAGTGATCCAGCGCGCTTCGGTGAATTCGAGCTACGCTGGCGGCAGCGCGTTGGCAACCAGGCGACAGAGTCCGCCGAAGTGGTGGCGCTGATGAACTCGGTTAACCCGTTATTCATTCCGCGCAATCACCGCATAGAGCAGGCGATACAGGAGGCTGTAGCAGGCGATCTTACGGTCTTCAGAGATCTCAACGTCGTATTGGCGCAGCCGTTTTTGGAGCAGCCCGAATATGCAAAATACGCCGAGGCACCAGAACCGAATGAGCGCGTGACCCAAACATTTTGCGGTACCTGATTGATGAACAGGGATGAACTGCTAGTGTACCTCGTCAAACAGTTTGTAACTTATTGAGTTTTTCTCTGCCCCGCTTCACTTTTTCCAGTATATCCGTTGCTGACTTTGTCCAGATATAAGGTGCGGGTGCCTTATTATGTTTTTCAATGAATGACATGACTGATTCTTGAAGTTCTTTAACACTGCTGAATACACCCCGTCTTAACTGCTTTTCGGTTAAGTCACGAAAGAATCGTTCCACCATGTTTAACCACGATGCACTGGTCGGCGTAAAATGCACGTGGAAACGCTTGTGGTATCTCAGCCAGCTTTTCACCTTTGGGTGTTTATGCGTTGCATAGTTATCACAGATAATGTGAATGTCTTTATCCTTCGGCGTGGATTTATTAATCTTGCGTAAAAATACCAGCCATTCCTGATGACGATGTCGCTGGGCGCAGCCACCCAGCACTTCTCCCGTTAAAGTGTTCAGTGCGGCGAATAACGTCGTTGTACCATTGCGTTTGTAGTCATGCGTCATGGTAGCCGCCCGGCCTTTTTTCATCGGCAAGCCCGGCTGCATCCTATCCAGTGCTTGTATCTGACTTTTTTCATCACAGCTAAATACAATGGCATTTTCTGGCGGTGACAGGTAAAGGCCGATGATCGCCTCCAGTTTCTCGGCAAACGCTTTATCGTTTGATAGCTTGAATGTACTCACCCGGTGCGGTTTCAAACCATGACTCTTCCATATCCGACCCACCGATGACATGCTGATGCTGGCCTTCTGTGCCATCAGGCTCTGGCTCCAATGCGTCGCATTTTCCGGTGTGGTTTGCGTGGTGAGCCTGATCACTTGCGCCACTTTACGTGAACTGATCTTCGGCTTACGTCCTGGTCGCGGTGCATCCCGGCGGATACCCTCGATGCCACTCGCGGCATATCGTGTTCGCCAGCGGCCCGCCTTCTGTCTGGTAATGCCCAGTTCATCACCAATCTCTTCATTGGTCATGCCCTGGCCTGCCAGCAGAACGATTCGTGAACGTTCTGCCAGTCGCACCGATACGGAACGTGATTTTGATAGCTTGCTCAGATGAGCAACGTCGTCACCAGACAAAATAATTTCTACTGCAACGCGCATAGGAAGTCCCCAGTATTCGTGAGAACTTATATGTTACACTATTTATGACGAGGTACACTAGCGGCCCGGTAGAAAATTTACGCAAAGCTGCTGCGTTTCGGCTTCCTTGAGAGGTTCATCCACAAAAGTGCAACAGTGATCGGGTTTGTTGTTTGCGTAACAACCCTGTCCGTTGTAGGGCGCAAAAACCTAATCCGGCCCATGTTACGGGCACAAAATCCGTAGATTCCTTGTATATAGACAACAACTGGTAGGAGTCTGGGGTGATCAGATGGTTAGCACCAGCCATGACGGCCTGTTTCAAGGCGAAGGCACGGTTGATCGCTGAGAATGGTATTGACAAGCTAACCGGCCCTGCCGGGTAATGATCTGCTCATCCCCTCATTACCCGGCAGGGCCGGTTAACTTGTCACTACCCGTCGTTGCCCGCGTTCGGCGCCCAGTTTTCGTTGATATCCAGACTGAATTACATCAACGACCACCAATACAGCAATTGAAAAATAGAAGGTTGACTTAGCCATCGGTTCGACCGCATAACCAAAAAGTTCAAGATTGGCGACATGCCCACCTTCACCCAGAAGTACTATCCCCACAATCAATAAAATAAAAAGTCCAAGCACTTCGTACTTACGATGTTTTTGAATAAACTCAGAAACGGTGTCAGCCAGAATTAACATGGCCACACCAGACGCAATAATTGCGATCGCCAATACAGGAAAAACATCGGTAATTGCTAGTGCGGACAAGATGGAATCGAAGCTAAAAATCAAATTCATAAAAACGATTAGCGCAATCACACTGGCTGTCGATTTGCTGGAGCGTTTCGATTCCCCGGGTTGAAGCTCTTCGACAGTCAATAAATGTGAAATTTCCTTGACCGCGGTATACATAATAAATATCCCACCAAATAAAAACACAATCGTTGAAAAATTAAACGAACCGGAAATCACTCCAGGCCAGTCAATATGAAAGAAAGGTTCTGTCAGAGACGCTAGCAGTTTGATCATGACAAATAACAATGCGATGCGCAGGACTATGGCGATAAGAATTCCCGCACGACGCACTGCTGCCTGTTTGTCAGCGGGAGCTCGCTTGGATTCAATTGAAATGTAAAGTAGATTGTCAAAACCTAATACGGCTTGTAAAAAAATTAACACGCCTAGATTTGCAAAGTTCTCAAAGCTAAATAATTCCGTCATGGTCTATCATTCCAATTTCAATTGTCAGTCTAAATAAATTCCTAACCTTACAGAAAGGTTGAGGGATAGAAGGAAATTCTATCGAGCCGGCGTGGCTGACAGTGTACCGAAATGGCCCGAATGGTACTGACAAATTAAATGGTGCTAAGTGACAATAGCGGTATGAGTACATCGCACACACAATATAAGCGCCACTGATTTCCAGCTGAAATTATTCAACACTCTGTTTGGTTCTATTATCGATTTAACCTCAGTCATCGAGATATCGAAGATTTGTTGGCTGAACGTGGAATCACCGTCAGTTATGAAGCTATTCGGTTGTGGTGTAACAAGTTTGGACCTCAATATGCCAGGCGGCTGAAGCGTCGGCAGCAAGGATTCGGCGATACATTTTTCATTGATGAAGTCTTCGTGAA
>PVMK01188975.1_pt2 | contig 10713 bp, 10 predicted proteins | sample 1853481 | NCBI WGS metagenome assembly PVMK01 (sample SAMN08533507, study PRJNA380276) | Marine sediment metagenome, whole genome shotgun sequencing project. | reverse complement strand
GCGCATACTTCGCGACCTTAGTGCATGGGTACAAATTCAACTATGTAGAGATCCCCGAAACTGTCGACATCGGGCACGACATGCTCGCGTTCGACCCGAAGCAGATGCGGACTGGCTTCGACGCAGGGCGCGCAATGGCGAAGAAACCCAATCCCTGGACACACGCCCCGCCGATACTGGGCGATTTCCCCCCTTGGGCACTGCAGGCAATCCAGAATCCCGCTGCGGTGCAAAACTAGCGACCTACGGCACCCCGGACGAAGATGCATTCAAACCGGATTACGGGGACCTGCTCGCCTGGCATCGGAGGTAAAATATGCTGACGCTGTTCTTTTCCACACTTCACGTGATTGGTTTCATTTCTTCTATCCACGCCATCATGGGCACCCGTACCGCCCAGGGCACGATCGCCTGGGCCCTGTCACTGAATCTGCTGCCAATCGTCGCGGTACCGGCCTACTGGGTGTTGGGCCGCAGTCGCTTCAAGGGCTATGTGACCCTGCGTCAATCCCGAGATAAGGAGGTCCAGCACCTGGAACAGAAATTGCGTAAACAGCTGGAAAACCACCGCTTTACTCAAATGCGCGTTCCCGAAGCAGGCCGGGCCGCCGAGTCTCTGGCTGACTTCCCCTTCGTGGCCAAGAACGACGTGGAGCTTTTAATCGACGGCAAAGCGACCTTCGACAGCATCCTTGCCGGAATGGCGCAAGCCACCGATTACATCCTGATTCAGTTCTACATCGTGCACGACGACGAGATTGGCCGTGCCGTGAAAGCGTGCCTCATCGAAAGGGCGAAGAAGGGTATCCGGGTCTACTTTCTCTATGATGAGCTGGGCAGTCATGACCTGCCGGACACATACAAGAGTGAACTTCGGGATGCCGGTGTCGAGATCTATCCATTCAACACCCGTAAAGGCCCGGGCAACCGATTTCAGATCAATTTTCGCAATCATCGCAAGAACGTGATCGTCGACGGGCGAGTCGCCTGGGTGGGCGGACACAACGTCGGCGACGAATATCTCGGAAGGGATCCGAAAATCGGCCATTGGCGCGATACCCATGTGCGAATAGAGGGACCGGCCGCAGTAGGTGCGCAGCTGTCGTTCGTCGAAGACTGGTTTTGGGCGACTACCCGGCATCTCGAGGTGGATTGGACCATGTACGCCGCGAAAGATGGTCAGGCCAGCGTGCTGATTCTTCCGAGCGGACCCGCCGACGAGCTCGAAACCGCAGCACTGATGTACACGCACGCCATCAATACGGCGAAGGAGCGAATCTGGATCGCCAGTCCTTACTTCGTTCCTGACGAAGGGGTGATCCACGCACTGCAATTGGCTGCACTACGCGGAGTAGACGTTCGACTCTTGATTCCCGATAAATCGGACAATCGCATGGTGGATCTGGCGGCAGCCTCGTACTTCGATAGTCTGGCGAACGTCGGCGTAAAATTCTATCGATACACCGATGGGTTCCTGCACGAGAAGACCATGATCGTCGATGATCTGGCGGCAGCCGTCGGCACGGCAAATTTCGACAATCGCTCATTTCGTCTGAATTTCGAGATCACGGCCATCGTCGCGGAACCGGAGTTCATCGAGCAGATGGAAAAGATGTTTGAAGCGGATTTCCAGAAGTCCCGTCTTATGAGGGCAGGGGAATACGACGACAAGCCATTCTGGTTCCGGTTCGCCGTACGCTTGAGTTCACTCACTGCACCGATTCAATAGCGGGCCTCTGGTTGGGGCCGTACACCTGCAGGCCGTCATTGATCGTCCAGCTGAGTGAATCCCAGGACCCGTGACTCCACGTAATCGAAAAACGGATTCCACCGCAGGCGCAGGAGATCCGTCCCCGAAATCTTCAAAACGCCACGCTCGCCCCTGAGAGCCAGGTTACCGAGCTGTATGCCGGGACTTTTCCCTGCCAAGGGTCCCCCGTAGACAGGATCCCGGCGCGAAAATGGGAGCGCCACATGGGCGAGAGAGTAAATGCTCGGAGGCCACTCGCCGATTTTGATCGGCGCCGAAAAATCTTCCTTGCCGCGTGCGGTCGTCCTGGCGACGACGCGGTTGGTTTCGGGGCCCTCGTTTGTTACCACGGTCAGATCGTAGCCGCGATCGGATTTGTCCAGCAGTGGCTTGAAGACCGTCCTGGGATCATGCTTCAACAATATCGCGACATCGATATTGCGATTGATATCGAAGAGCACGAGCTCGTGATTGGCCGGCGGCAAGCGGGCGAATAAATTCGCCACCAGCGCGGTCGCCGTTACGGTGGCGTCCACGCTGGATTGGAAGGCGAGAATCGGCGGCATTTTTTCGAGCCTTCCGCTATCTTGCAGTGCATCCAGCTGATCCTGAATGTGCACCGTAATGCGGTATGCGAGATCTCCTGCATTCACCGCGAAAGAGCCGTACTTGTAGGGATCGTACTCTGGAAGCAACCCGTTCCAGGCCAGCTTCTCGAGGCCCAACAGGTGTCCGAGACGCCCCTGCCATACCGCCAGCGCGGCGATCGCAGACACGCCGATCTCCGGAGACAGAAGAATGACTCCGGACGGCCGGGGCAGCGAACTGTCGTCCAACGCCGACAGCGTGTAGTCCACCGACAGCGCGCCGCCGTTGGAATAACCGACGAGATAGAACGGCTTGTCGCCCACCGCATCGCGAACGTGCCGGGCAGCCAGTCTCACGGCGGCGGCCATATCCTGCCAGCGTGTTTCCACCAGGCCGGAGGGTGCCGTTCCGTGACCGGGAATTCGCAGTCCGACCACCCAGGCGCCTTGCTCGTGCAGTAGTTGGGCCAGTGCGCGCATGCTGTATGGTGAGTCCGACAGTCCGTGCAGAAGCAACACGCCCGCCCGCGGCTCTTTCCGGCGCAGCTCGAAGGTTCGGTTCCAGTTGACCGGCCAGCGCTCGGGATCGGACAGGCTTCCGCGGCTGTAGCGGTTGATGCTGTTTTCCGCTTCCTGCGGGACTTTCTCATAGACCAGAGCGTCGAGCTGCTCGAACAAACGGTCCTCCAACGCGAGATACTGGCCGAGATCCCACACACCCGACTCGGCCGTGAATTCCTCGTCGAGATCCGCAAGATGCCACACCGACAGGTCGGGACGGCTATTGAGGACATAGACGAATACGATGACTACGGCGACGAAGCCACCGATCAGTCCGAAGCCCACAAATTGTAAGAGCACGCGTGTGACGCCGGTGAGACTCTTGAACCACATGGCAATCTATCTTACATGCTCGGAAAGGCATGCACCATTGGGAATCGGTGCGCACACTGACGGGGCTGTGAAAAATGGACCTTGGCTGTATCGCTAAATCGGTATTCGCACCGATCAGGTATACTGTCCCTTTGAATCCGGGGGAAACAGATCTTTCTGGCAGAGGGGAATTAGCTTTTCGGTACCGAATGTTTTCCCGGGCAAGCCCGTCAGTTTGCCAGATAAGCATTAGAGGCTTGATTATTGTTGCAGCAAAGAAGCCTGGCGCAGAGGCCCACAGGAGAGCAAATGAAATTCAATTTCCTCTATAAACTTGTCATATCGGCTCTGTGCCTTGCTTATCTAGCTACCGTGCCTATGCTCGCCCACGCACAGGAGACCGACACCGACGATCGCTGGCAATTCAAAGCGGCTATTTATCTATGGGCTGCAGGAATCGAGAGCACGACACGGCGTGGAAACGAAATCGATGTCAGTTTCAGCGACATCGTCAGTGATCTCAACATGGCTTTCATGGGCACCTTCGTGGCGCGCAAGTCCAAGTGGTCACTTGCCGCCGACGTAATCTACTTGGACATTGAGTCAGACAAAACGGGAACCATCGGCTCAACCAGCATACCCGTCAACGCGGATGCCGAGGTCACAGGGTGGGTTCTTAATTTCCATGGGGCACGCACCGTGTTTCAGGGTAGAACGAGCGAGGGTAGACATTCTTGTGGGCGCACGCTATCTCGATCTGGACTCAACATTGAAGTTGAGGTTAGGCGCCTCGGGGCCGACGCCCACCGCATCGGCATCGGCCAGCGTGTGGGACGGTGTCATTGGTGTTAAAGGCGATGTGAACATTACCCCAAAATGGTTCCTGCCCTATTATTTTGACGTGGGAACCGGTCAATCGGACCTTACCTGGCAGGGTTTGGGTGGCGTTGGCTACAGGTTTAAGCGGGTGAACGTTATCCTCGTATATCGGCACATCCAGTGGGACTTCAAGTCCGACAGCCCCTTTCAATGATACAAACTTCAGCGGGCCCGCTTTGGGGGTCGCGTTCAAATTCTGAGGTGTGGGTGGCGAATCGAGGCCTGATCGAGAAATTCCCCACCAAGTCGTCCCGGTGAGGCGCTCGACGAATAGATGAGATAGCGAAAGCTCGGGGACGGTCTTGACCTACTCGACGTCCAGGAATGGCAGTACCGACCGCAGCATTGTCTATTAGCCTGATTTCAGGACAGTATTGGCAATTCGCGACTCACGAGTCTGAATTTAGCCAAAAGATATCGGGAGAAGAAACCGTTCATGAGCACCGGCAACCGTTTGACCGACGACACATCGTTTGTATCGTATCTTGAATGCAGTGAATCGAAAGAACGTTTTCGCCACGACCGCATGCATGGACTGTCGAGTGCCGGTCACCCTCTCCTCGTCCGTTACGATCTGGATGCTGTCCGCGCCGCCGTTCGCAAGGAAGATCTGGAGCGGCGGCGGCCCGACATGTGGCGCTATCGCGAACTCTTACCCATGCCTGGAACAGAGGCGATCGTCGAACTGGGCGAGGCGATGACACCGCTCATTCGTCTGCCTCGCCTGGGCGACCGTCTGGGCGGCGCTGAAATACTCGTCAAGGATGAAGGCCGCTTGCCGACGGGTTCGTTCAAGGCTCGCGGTATGGCCGTCGCAGTAACCATGGCGAAAGTCTTCGGCAAGACGCGTATTGCCGTCCCCACCGCCGGCAATGCCGGCTCGGCCGCTGCCGCCTATGGCGCACGCGCCGGAATGGAAACCTACGTGTTCACGCCCGCCGACACTCCCCAGGTGACGGCTAGTGAAATCGCCTTTCACGGCGCGCGGGTTTACGGGGTCAATGGCCTGGTCAATCAATGTGCCCGCATCGTCCGTGAGGGAACCGAGATCATGGGCTGGCACGATCTCTCTACCCTTGAAGAACCCTATCGAATAGAGGGAAAAAAGACCATGGGTCTGGAACTTGCCGAACAACTTGGTTGGTCCCTTCCCCAGGTGATTTACTACCCCACCGGCGGCGGCACCGGATTCATCGGAATGTGGAAGGCCTTCCATGAGCTGGAAGCGATCGGATGGATTGGCTCCCAGCGTCCACGCATGGTGGCGGTGCAGACGACCGGCTGCGGCCCCGTCGTCAAGGCATACCAGGACGGGCGCGACAACGTGGAGGCGCCCTGGGAGCCGGTCGAGACCCAGATCCACGGTGTCCGCGTCCCGAAACCTCTGGGCGATCGCTTGATTTTGAGGGTCATCTACGAAAGCGCGGGGTTCGCCGTTGCCGTCTCCGACGAAGACGTCGCCAAAGCACGTGCCGAGGTTGCCACGGAAGAGGGCCTGCATCTGTGCCCCGAAGGCGCCCTTTGTTATGCCGCCTACAAATCCAATTTGGAGTCGGGCCAGGTGAGCCCGGAGGATCGCGTGGTCCTTTTCAACACCGCGAGCGGCTTGAAATCCCCCATGCCGCCCATGGAAGGCAGGCTCGATTGCACCAAGCCCATCGATTACGCAGCCCTCTGATCGGAGGCTGGTGGGGTGCCGTTCGCTACGTTTTCGTGCAGCTTGACCATAGTGCGCGATAAAACCACCATGACAAGCTGAACGGACCAGCCCGTACTCCCGCTACCCATCAACGAGACAAGGAGGAGCGATATGAGCAGCCGAGACGACTATCTGGACGAGTTCAAGGCCAAGCTGGACGAAGGGAACGCCGAGATCGACAAGCTCGAGAGCAACGCCCGCCAGGCCCAAGCCGAGGCAAAGGTCGAATACGACAAGCAGCTCGAAGCTCTGCGGGTGATGCGCGATGACGCTCAGACGAAGTTCAGCGAAATGCAGAACACCACCGCCGAGGCATGGGACGTGATGGTACAGGGAACCGAGAAAGCCTGGCAGGCTTGGAGCAACGCCTTCGAGAATGCGCGCTCCATGTTCACCTCCAAGGACTGACCTGACGACATCAGCCGCCAGGGGTCAAGTCCGCCAACTCACTCTGCCAGCCGCCATGTGACGTCCTGGTGGAGGTTCTTGAGCCAGGTATCACTCGTATATCCGAATCCTGGTACCCAGCGGATGACGATTTGCCCGGGAGCCGTCATGGCAATTTCTACTTTTTTTCCCTTCTGGGCCCCTGTGAGGCTGCTCGGGGTATCTGTCTCGATCTGGTATTTTCGTTTCTGAAATGACCATTTCGCAGCCCCATGAAAATCATCTACCGTGAGATCCTTGCACCAATTGATGCTCCACTTTCCCTGCTCTGACGCACCCGCCAGCTTCCACAGCATGTCGGACTTCAGATTCTTGAGCCAGGTATCACTCGTATTCCCGAATCCCGGCACCCAGCGGATGACGATTTGCCGGGAGCCGTCATGGCAATCTCTACTTTCTCTCCCCTTCTGGGCTCCAGAGAGGCTGCTGGGAGTATCTTCCTCGATCTGGAAATTCCGTTTGGAAAATGACCATTTCGCAGCCCGATGAAAATCATCGGCCGTGAGATCCTTGCAGTAGTTTATGCTCCAACTGTCTGCCTGTGCGCCGACGGAGATGGAGAGCAGTATGGCGAACAAACTGCCTGCTGATGTTTTCATGTCCCTTCCTTTATAACGTGAAGGCTGTGCCTTGGCATCGAGCTGGTACAGCATGGCCGCACCAAGGCCTCGAACGCAGTCCTCAAGGCGATCAAAGCATGTATTCTAACATCTGAAAACCACCTCATACCAGTATCCGTACCAGGGCAGGCCTGGCTCCGCCGGCTTCGCCAGGCATTCACCAGGGACATGCCGAAATCATCGCCCATGACTCCGTAATTTTTGCTATCATCCGCCCGCCTCATGGATAGCAGATACTAAATTTCCTTCCTAATCAGACCCTTGCCGGCTGATGGTCGGCGCACACGGGCCGCCGATCCAGCCCCTAACCAACCTGGTGCACACCCTTGATCTCGACAGCTAATCTCTCGATTCAGTTCGGCGCAAAGCCTTTGTTCGAAAATGTTTCCGTCACGTTCGGCAATGGCAACCGCTATGGCCTGATCGGCGCGAACGGTTCCGGCAAATCCACCTTGATGAAGATTCTGGCCGGCGTGCTGGAGCCCAGCGCCGGCAACGTCTCCACCGATCCCCACATACGGGTCGGCCAGCTGCGCCAGGATCAGTTCGCCTATGAGGACTACCGGGTCCTGGACACGGTGATCATGGGGCACGAGAAGATGTGGAAAGTGATGCAGGAACGAGAGCGCCTGTATTCGCTGCCTCGATTAAGCGATGAGGAAGGCATGCGCGTCGCCGATCTCGAGGTCGAGTTCGCCGAGATGGATGGCTACTCTGCTGAATCCCGGGCCGGCGAGCTGCTGGAAGGCATCGGCATCTCCGTGGAACAGCACGACGGCCCGATGAGCGCCATAGCGCCGGGTTGGAAGCTCAGAGTGTTGCTGGCCCAGGCGCTGTTCTCGGATCCGGACATTCTGCTCCTCGATGAGCCCACCAATAACCTCGACATCAACACGATCCGCTGGCTGGAAGATTTCCTGAACGAAAGTAATTCCACCATGGTCATCATCTCCCATGACCGGCACTTCCTGAACAGCGTCTGCACGCACATGGCCGATCTTGACTACGGAAAACTGCACGTATTTCCGGGCAACTATGACGAGTACATGACAGCTGCCACCCAGGCGCGGGAACGCATGCATGCGAACAATGCAAAGAAGAAAGCGAAGATGGCCGATCTGCAAGCCTTCGTCAGCCGATTCTCCGCCAACGCCTCGAAGGCACGCCAGGCAACCTCTCGCGCCCGCCAACTGGAGAAAATCCAGCTCGAGGACATCAAGCCTTCGAGCCGGGTCAGTCCCTTCATCCGCTTTGAACAGGAGAAGCCCCTGCGGCGTATCGCAGTGGAGGTTGCCGGCCTCGGCAAGAGCTTCGACGAAAGCCCCCTGTTCGAGGATCTGAACCTGACCATCGAAGCAGGGTCCAGGGTTGCCATCATCGGGCCAAACGGTATCGGTAAGACCACGCTTGCTCGCTGCCTGTTGCAGGAACTCAGTGCCGACAGCGGTGAAGTGAAATGGGCAGAGAATGCCCTGACAGGTCATTTCGCCCAGGAGCATGGGGCAGAATTTGATCGGGACATGACTCTGTTTGAATGGATTACCCAGTGGCAGCCACCGCGTTCCGACGAGCAGCTGCTGCGTGCCACCCTCGGCAGGATGCTGTTCTCCAGAGATGACAGCGAGAAGTCGGTGAAAGTCGTGTCTGGTGGCGAAGAAGCCCGGTTGCTGTTCGCCAAATTGATTCTGCAAAAGCCCAACGTGCTGGTCATGGATGAACCGACAAACCACCTGGACATGGAGTCCATCGAGGCTCTGAATCTGGCGTTGGAGAACTATCCCGGCACGCTGATCTTCATCAGCCATGACCGTGAGTTCGTATCCTCCCTGGCCACACGCATTATCGAAATGACCCCCGATGGAGTCATCGATTTCACCGGCACCTACGAGGAATATCTGCGTGTGCGCGATGCCGGCGAGAAATCGAAGGTAGCCTGAGCCGGAGTCCATAGACCACCGGACGCTAAGGTGGTCTGTCTCGCTGATTCCGGCACAGAACCCCCGATTCCAGCCCCACGCGGGACTCCCCGCGTTACCAACTGACAATAAACGATCCCGCAGAACCTCTGGTACTATGAGGCCAGCGGCGCAGATGCGCGCGACGGATTTGTGCGCTGCAATATTTCGATAATAACGAGGAGGATAGAAACATGCCGAACTTCAAACAGTTGGAAGCCGACCTGAAATCGGGCCGGATCTCGCGGCGGGAATTTCTTGCTCGCACGTCAGCACTGGGGATCTCCGCGATCCTGGCCACATCCGTCTTGAGCGGCACGGCGTTGGCGGCAACTCCGAAAAGGGGCGGAAGAATGCGGATCGCCATGACCGGTGGGGGTACCACCGACGTCATGGACCCGGCTCAGACGCTGGATTCCTTCATGATCAACATCAGCATGGGTCAGCTTCGCAACTGCCTTACCGAGATTTCCGGCAGCGGTAAGCTGGTTGGCGAAGTTGCCGAGAGCTGGGAAGCATCCCCCGATGCCAAGACATGGACCTTCAAGTTGCGCAAAGGCGTGGAGTTCCACAACGGCAAGACCCTGGACGCCGAGGACGTCATCCACTCTATCAATCACCACCGAGACGAAGCATCCAAGTCGGCGGCCAAGGGACTCGTCGACCCGATTACGGATATCAAAGCCGACGGCAAGCAGGTGGTCGTTTTCACTCTCTCAGGCGGCAACGCCGATTTCCCGTACATCATGAGTGACTACCATCTGGTCATGGTTCCGGCCGGCACCAAGGGAAAGGAATTCGAAAAGGGTATCGGCACCGGTGGCTATGTGCTGCAGGCCTGGGAGCCGGGTGTGCGCGTGCTCGCCAAGCGCAACCCCAACTACTGGAAGGAAGGCGCTGCCTGGTTCGACGAGGTGGAGACTCTGCAGATTGCCGATGTGGCTGCGCGTACCAACGCGTTGCGTACCGGACAGGTGGACGTGATGGCGCAATGCGATCTCAAGACCGTGGGCCGGCTGAAGAAGGTGAAGGGTATCGAGGTGCTTCAAACCAATGGCACCAAGCACATGACTTTACCCATGGACACGCGCCAAGCACCCTACGACAACAATGACGTGCGCCTGGCCCTGAAGTACTCCATCGACAGAAAGGCATGGGTGAAGAAGTTGCTGCACGGTTACGGTGTGCTCGGAAACGACCACCCCATCGGCGAAGCCAACCAGTATCATGCGGGAGGCTTGCCACAACGCGAGTACGACCTGGACAAGGCCAAGTTTCATCTGAAGAAAGCCGGCCTGTCCAATCTCACGGTCAAACTGCACACGGCCAATACGGCCTTCGAAGGCGCCGTCGATGGCGCCGTTATGTTCCGCGAACAGGCCGCACCCGTCGGCATCAACATCGAGGTGGTCCGCGAGCCGGACGATGGTTACTGGAGCAACGTGTGGATGAAGAAGCCGTGGACGGCGAGCTACTGGGGCGGAAGACCCACCGAAGACTGGATGTTTTCACAAGTCTACGCCGAGGGCGCCAACTGGAATGAGGCCTTCTGGTCCAACGAGCGATTCAACAAGTTGCTCGTGCAGGGCCGGGCCGAGCTCGACGATGGCAAGCGGCGCGAGATCTATGCCGAGATGCAGGGGATCTGCCGCGACGACGGCGGCTCCATCATTCCCATGTTCTCAGCATACGTGCAGGCCATCAGCTCCAAGATTGGGCTTCCCGACAAGGTCGCGGCCAATTGGGAGCTGGACGGCCACCGTCAGGCCGAGCGCTGGTGGTTCGTCTGAGCACGTAGCGACTAGTCGACCCATGGGTGGCTCGTTCTCACGGGCGAGCCACCCTGTCCCGGGACCAGGATGGTGTGCGGGCCCCAAGCACCCGCCGTACCGGTAGCGGCGTA
>PVMK01123161.1_pt1 | contig 10713 bp, 7 predicted proteins | sample 1853481 | NCBI WGS metagenome assembly PVMK01 (sample SAMN08533507, study PRJNA380276) | Marine sediment metagenome, whole genome shotgun sequencing project. | reverse complement strand
TTTGATTACTTCATCCTATACCACAACTGCTTTAGAGCAGACATCAATTGTTGCTTTGCTTCTTTGTTTATCGAATGGGGTTTCGGTCCTTTTGACTCTGAATCGTTAATTATTTGACGCGTATTAACCATTACTTCCCAGGATTCCGCTACTATTCTTAGCAGTAACAGGTATTTATCTTCCCTTAACCCGTGTTTTTCACTCGACTACCACCGGTATGTGACAAGAAGAGCGGCAACCAGGTATTTTTTCATTTGCAGATAATTTTGGGTGTAAAATACAAAAGGTTTTAAAGCTTGACATTAACCACCGGCAGGTTATCTTGTAGTTCAAATCCTTCCGGTTAATACACATACTCAAATAAAGAATTAACCTACAGTATAGTTATGAAAAAACTGCTCCATACCGGACTTTTCTTTGCTCTGATCTGTTTTTATGCCTGCACACCACAAACCCAGGATCCACCCACTACCTCTATGGCCCAAGCCGAGTGGTCCGCCGATATGCCCTGGTGGAAAGCAAACAACCTACGCCTGATTCAGACCAATCTGCCCGCTTATGAGGCCGGACTAAATGTGGACTCACTCATAGCAGATCTGCGATACTTTTCTGCCAACGTGCTCCTGATCAATGCCGGTGGCATCATGGCCTTTTACCCCACCAAGTTGGACTTCCAATACACCAACCCTTATATGAAGTATAACATGCTTGGCGACGTAATTGAAAAATGCCACAAGCTAGCCATCAAGGTAATTGTGCGTTTTGACTTTAGCAGGGTACATGAGAGTATTTTCAAGGCACACCCGGACTGGTGTTACATTTCTCCTTCCGGGGAGCGAATTATCAACGACGATATGTACCTCATCTCAATCAACGCGCCTTATCTGCAGGAAAAGTCAATAAGTATTGTAGAAGAGGTAATCGACAATTACCCTATTGATGGCCTGTTTATAAACATGCCCGGATACCATACTCAAAACCACTATACCGGCACCTATCACGGCATCGACCAAAACGAATATGACCAGAAGCGATTCTTTGAATATAGCGGCGGACTAACTCTACCAAGGGAAGAAAATCAGGACGATCCCGTTTTCAGAAAATATGGTGAATTCAAAGCATATACCAGTACCGATTGGCGTAAAAATATGCACGCCATGGTCAAATCGAAAAGCGATCAGATTGCTATCTGTACTTACCGCGACGAATACGTGGACATCATCCGTCATGAGTCACAAACGCGTGGGTTACCCTATTGGCCTTATAACTCCAGTGACAATGTGAACAATGTGGTCAATTCTTATCCTAACCACATCACCAGCAACGCTAGTATACAACAGATCTCTTTCCAGTCGCGCTATAATGCGATTGAGCCGGAAGAAGTGGCCATTCGCCTTTATGAGAATATCGCTCATGGATCCGGGCTCGATATCAGCCTGATGGGTGACTTCAGGGACTATGAGGATGAACGGAACTTTGACATTATCAGGGACATCTATGCGCATCACAAAAAGTACGAGCCTTATTATGGCAGGTACATTTCGGTTTCTGAGGTGGTGGTTATTTCTCCGGGGTATTGGCCAGGTGGCGAAGCCATGCAAGAATACCGTGGCATTCAGTTAATGTTGAACGAGGCACACATCTCCTATGATATTATAGAAGATACCCAGATCTCAAACCTAAAGGAAAAAAATAAAGCAGTATCGCTTGATCATACTGCCTGAGATTACCAATCTTTCCCCGGACGCATTAGAAGCATTGACTACTGCATTGCAAAAAGGTGCCAACTTGATTGCCACTAATCGCAGTTTCTATCAAAACCCAGAAACCATGCTTGACTTATTTGGGGCAAAGCCTGTCAACAGCAACCATGACGGTAGTGGCAATTATCTGGCACCTGTTGACAAATCGGTTTTTAAAAGGTTTGACAAACAATCGATGCTCTTTTGGAAATTCAACCTTGGGTTATATGATTTTGGGGCGGCCGACAAAACCTTTTTACCCATTCTTTCCAAAGGAAGACCCGGCCCGCCGGAAAAAATAGGTGGCCATGAGCAAACCAACTACTCTGCCATGGCAGTAAAAAATCACACCAGCGCCAAGGCGGCTATTCTGCCTATTAATTTGGGAAAGCTTTACTACCTACACGGCTACGAACAGCACAAAAACATCTTGCTGGATGTGATGGAATATCTGTTCCCCGATGTAGGGGAAATGATACAGACCAACGTTCATCCAAGAGTGGAAACAATCCTACAAAAGTATGTTATGAACCTGCCCGGAAGTGTAGAAGCAACCGCAGAAGATGGGATGATACTCCACCTTGTGAATTTAACCGGCTTTAGTGGCAACACCTATTTTGATCCATTGCCGGTTTTTAATCTAGATTTTAAAATCAGGTCGGGGTTTAAGCCAGCAAAAGTCTTTTCAATGGTAACTGAAGAGCCTATAGAATATACCTGGGAAGATGGTTTCGTAAGCTTCAAGGTGGGAAAATTGGGACAGTTTGACGGAATAGTGATGGAAAAGTGATGGCTTTTTATTAACGTCCAAGTTGGTGTTTTTATTGAGATATTATGACAATCAGTAATCTCAAAACTGTTATATTAAGCAAAGACCATTTAGAATAATCCCGTGAAAAAACAGCAACCATTCTTTCAGACTTCTTTCTATTGGTTTTGTATCCCTTGCATCTTTATTAGCTTGGTATCAGCACAGGAGCCGACCACAATATCAAGCCTTACTAAAATTGCATCCAGAGTGTACGTCTGGGATGGTTTACCCGTTGAAGAAAAAGAAACCGGTCAAACCAGACCTATACTTGCGGGAAGTACCACCCATCTCGAGTATTTCGAAATTCACGCGACCACACTTAAACCCAACATGGACCCTCAACCTGCTCATGTCCATGACGATTTGGAGGAATTGATCATCGTTAAAGAAGGGGTAGTAGCGATCACCATTGAAAATGATCGGAAAGTATTGGGACCGGGAAGTGTTGCTTTGATACTACCAGGTGACAAACATGGTGTTGAAAATGACGAGGATGCACCGGCCACCTATTACATTTTAAAATACCAATCCAAGCTGCCTATGGACCTCGAACGGGGGAAAAAGGCCGGGGGTTCTTTCATGGTAGATTGGAATGAAGTCGAGTACAGGGAACACGATAAAGGAGGAAGAAGAGATTTTTTTGACCGGCCCACTGCTATGTGTAAGGATTTCGAAATGCACGTCACCAACTTAAACGAAAAAACAAATAGCCACACTCCACATACGCATACAGTTGAAGAAATAATCCTTACCGTAAGGGGTGATGTAGAAATGCACATCGATGGCGGAGAGCAAAAGGCAACCAAAGGCGATCTGGCTTTTGTGGACTCCAATATCCCTCATGCGGCTACCAACATAGGTGCCGGGCAATGCGTTTATTTTGCTTTTCAGTGGAAGTAATTTGCTAGTAAAAATGAAATCTTATTAACTCTTTTTCATAAATTTCAAAATTGCACTATCTAAAAATTGGCATTATGAGCGCTTTGAAAACCGTAGTTACCATCTTTTTAGCAATACTGTTATTGCATTCAACATCCGTACTCGCACAAACCAATCAACCAGCTGAGGCCTTTAGTGCGGAAACCCTGGATCAGTGGATGCAAGAGATCTCTAATTGGGGAAGATGGGGTGATGAGGATCAATTAGGCACCTTGAACTTAATAACCCCGCAGGTCCGCAAACAAGCGGCAGCCTTGGTTAAAGAAGGGATTTCTGTATCCCTGGCCCTGGATATGGATATTGATTCCAGCTTAAATAATACCCGGCCCCTGCAACATACCTTTGTGCGGGCGGGGCAATGGACCATGGATACCTATTGCATAAACTACCATGGATATGCCCACTCCCATTTAGATGCCCAACGTCATATTGCCCATGAAGGAAAAATTTACAATGGCTACCCGGAAGAGCCCATCGACCAAACTGGTTCCGGTTATATGGGGGTTCATCATATGAAAAACGGTATATTTTCCCGGGGAGTATTGGTGGACATGCCCCGGTTGAAAGGGGTTGCCTACCTGGAGCCCGGCACCTCAATCACCGTCCAGGACCTGGACGCCTGGGAGAAGGAAACCGGGATTAGGGTTGGAAGCGGGGATGTTTTGCTGATCCGAACCGGTCGTTGGGCTTATGAAAAAGAGAACGGAATCTGGAATTATGTGACCGCTGCAGCAGGACTTCATGCCTCTACGGCCAAGTGGTTAAGAGCGCGCGATGTAGCAGTACTGGGTAGTGATGGCACAGGAGATGTTTTGCCGTCAGGTATTGAAAGTCAAACGCACCCCGTACATCAATTGGCACTTATCGGGCTGGGAATGCCATTATTGGATAACCTGAACCTGGAGGATGTTGCCCGGGTAGCTGCAGAGCAAAACCGCTGGGAATTCTTGCTGGTGGTGGCTCCGCTGCGGATCTTTGGCGGTACCGGCTCACCACTTAATCCAATTGCTACTTTTTAAGGTTTGGGAATTTACTCTATATCCAGCCAGATATATATACATATGGAAGTGGATTAAGCGTAGGAACCAGGTTTGAAAACCAGTGGTTCTTTGATAAAGCAGATTATTATTCTTACCTTCTATTAGCAGGCAGCTACCTGTGAAAGAAAAAGCTCCTGTAATGAACGGCCAGGAGCTTTCTTTTTCCACAACACCATGCTCCTCGAGCCTTCCCAAAGAATCTTGGTCTCAATTGTATCAACTAATTGCACATCGAGAGTCCCGACCTCGTAAAATGATGCATATTCTGGTTTGGGCATAATAGTAATACCACCAATGGCTTGTTCTTCTAGTTCTACGACCACATATATGTTCACATATATATCGGGGGAGGATGATAACTGCAATCCATGGGCCTCTAACTCCTTCTAGATATAAGATTTAACAAATTGGGCATTTTCTTGAGTTACATGTATCATTTCGTACGGAGAAAGAACGGTTACCTCGAATTTTTGAAATCCGAAGGTTTTGTATGGTTTTGTAGACTGTGGAATTACAAAATGACTATAAAAAAAGAATAGGATACAACATGAGATCTTCGGGATTTTAGATAGCTGAGCTGGCATAGATACAAATTAGAAAAAATACTAGAAAGGTGCATCTACTCTACTGATTATCAGAGATTGATGAGCGGCTGCTTTCGGCCAAAAGCGGCCGTTCGTGCTAACGGTTAGTATATGGCAAGTAGGGCAGTAGAAAGCACTGAACTTTTAAGTTTGCAATGAGTCAAAACGTTGTATTTTGTTTTTAATTTATTCATTCTTAAAGCTCAAAATTGAATATTTCCCTAACGGGTAATTTTCATATTGGCGGTGTTTGTAATTGGTATTGAATTTCCTTAAACCACTAATTGCCCTATTGCCATATACAGTGTTAGTGACAGTTTAATTTTTTGGAATGTATGGGTCAGGCGTACCAAGTTTTATAGGTGTCTCTTGTGCTAAAGAGCCTTTAAATTTTAAAATTTCTTTAGTAACAGCAGGCAACACCCAAGTAAGATTTTGAGAGCCGGAATGGTCGCTCCCATAGATGCCATAAAGTTCTTTAGGATCTCTTAACAAATTGTGAATCCTTGGGAAATTATGCTTTACGGGAAGCCCCATCATACTATTTTGTTCGTAAAAATGGACTTTAAAATTCCTCCATTTATAAGCAAACATATTATCACCATTATATATAGGGAAGCCCTCCCTAGAAGATTTGTTAGATTGTGATGTAAATAGTGGGAGTTGATCTACACCATCTACCATTCGGTCATCGGGAACTTTATATTTTGCCACGCTGGCTAAGGTTGGTAAAAGATCTGTAATATGGACAATTTCATCTGTTTTAACCCCTTCTTTTATTTTTCCGGGCCAGCGAATTAGAAATGGGGTTCTCAATGATCCCTCTAATGCTGTAAAGTAAAAACCTCTCCAATATCCTGCCGTACCAAACCAACCTGGTGCTTCTTCCGGACCATTTTCACTCATCCAAATCACAATTGTATTTTCTCTTATATCCATATCATCAATAGCATCCAATATTTGTCCCGCTCTATAATCGAGTTCAGCTAATACATCTGCCCAAGAACCATTCCCAGTTTTACCTTCAAAATCAGGATGTGGTAACGTAGGTAAATGAACTTGAGTAAAAGGTATGTAGGCAAAGAAAGGCTTCTTAGCCTTGACACTTTTTTGCATAAAGTCAATTGCTTGTTCTACCAGTTCACCATCAATGGTTCTACGGCTTTCAATGTTATAAGCTTTCACAGGGGTTGGTTTCTGACCTTTTGTACTACGCTGAATTTGAGGAGGGATTACAACACTTGAATCAAATCCAAATTGAGAAGTATATTCAGCTTCATCCGTTGTATTGGCAATGCCATACCACTCATCAAATCCTTGGTCTGTGGGAAAGCGTCCATTTATATCTCCTAGGTGCCATTTACCGTACATTCCTGTTGTATAACCAGCTTCAGAGAACAGTTCGGCTATCGTTTTTTCCCAGCTAACTAAACCATAGGGCAAACCCCATACAACTTTCGTGGTGCCTGAACGTATGGGATGTCTTCCTGTCATAAGAGCTGAACGGCTTGGCGTACATTGTGGTTCAACATTGAAATTCAATAGTTGCATTCCCTCATTCGCCAATTTATCCAAACGAGGTGTTTCAGCACCACGTAAAATTCCGCCACCATATGCGCCAATTTCTCCCCACCCCAAATTGTCCATAACCATCAGAACAACATTAGGTTTCTTTTCTTTTTGTGCAAATAATGATCCAACTATAAGTAATCCGAATAGTGTGATAATTGTTTTTTTCATATTTCTAGATTTATCATTTTTCTCATATTTTCACTAACCTTGTTTATAAAAGAACCTTTAGTTCGTATTTACATCCAAAATAGGAAATATAGCGCACCAAATAGAAATTTTATTTACATCTCGTGAACGGCCGCTTACGGCCAAAAGCGGCCGGTCAGAATCACTCTGGAAACCATACCTTTTCAAACATCTCCTGCCCGCCGGATTATACTAACTAACATGAAAACAGCAAAAGAAATCTCCTTCGAACTGGTTCACCTGTACAACACCCATTTCAAATCATCCGCATATTGTTCGAGTTGAGCGATTTCTCGTAATTGGAGCATTTCATCTCGCTGTCTCTGCAGGATTTCTTGAAAGGCTGGATCATCACGAATCGGATCAATCATCGGATCGTTAAGAATCAAACCGTATGTAACCCACCAGAAGGGAATCTGCTCCAATAACTTCAAAGCGTTCGCCTTGTCACCTGTAAAAGCATACACGCAGGCAAGATCATATAAGTGCCCTTGAAAGTTGCTTCCATTGTCAATGTAGCCCTGGACTGTTTCTATATGATGGTTAAACATCTCTTTGGCCTCTTCCCTTTTCCCATGTTGCCACAACACATATCCGAACCTGAACAAAAAGGATGGAATATTGCGGTAAATGTCGTCATTTTGGGCAGTAAGTATATCCAAACTTATCCTAAAATAATGTTCGGCCAGTTCCCATTGCCCTAAATGCCCATATGATTCAGCCAGTTGATTTCTAAAGAACATATTGGTAGTATCCTTTTCATAAGCCTTTTTGGCCCACTGCAGAGCATCTTCATGTCTTCCCATCAGGGTAGAATTAAATGCCAGATCTCCACAACAATAGTCTGGGTTAAGCGCCATTTGTTTTTCTTCAATTATCTTTGCCTCCTCGTACATCCCCATGGATTGGAAAAGCATACTGAGAATATTGTAATTTGAGAGCCGATCTCCTAATTCATCAGACTGCAGAGATGGTTCGCGTTTTATAGATTTGAAAATCAGAAGAACAGCCTTTTCAAAATCTTTCCTGTTTAGATAGTATAAGCCAAGAGACGCCAAGGCTGTACTATTATTTGGATCGAGCTGAAGGATTCGCTGCCATTCCTCTACGGCCTTCTCAAGGCCATCTTCTGAATAGTTGTAATAATAGTAAGCCATCCCCGAATGTGCTTCTACATTGTTTTCGTCTAGTTCAATAGCCTTTCTTAGCAGTTGGAGAGCGGAATCTGAAAATACTTCTTCTCTATATTCATTCCAATTATTCATTAACTGCAGTGACTCGGCCAAGCTAACATAGGCATCAGCATACTTGGGAGCTTCTTGAACTACCTCTGATAACCTTCTGACAGCACTTATAAGCAGAGAGCTGTCGTTGGTTTCACTATACTGCTTTAATAAATACTTACCGCTCAAATAAAGCTCATAGATCTGTGGATCGATATTGGGCGATATACTCAGATGTTCAATCTCATCATCATTCAGACGTATTTCAAGTTCATTTGCTACATGCGAGGCGATTTCACTTTGTAGTGAAAAAATATCTTCTACCTCCTGGGTATAGTCATGAGACCACAGATGCTGGTCATCCACGGCATTGATAAGCTGGACAGTAATTCTTGCTTTGTTACCATATTTTTGAACACTTCCTTCAAGCAGGTAAGTAACCCGTAATTCTTCGGCAATTTTTGGTGCTGTCTTTGTACTTTCACGATATTGCTCCATCGATTGGCGTGAGATCACCCTTAAATCAGCAATCCTGGAGAGGTGTGACAGGATGGCTTCCCATTGCCCGTCGTTAAAAGCCTGATTGCCCTCATCATTGACCATATTTTTAAACGGCAGTACGGCAATTGATTTGTCAATAGTCTCAATCTGAGGTTCATTAACTATCTGCGTCTTTGCTTGGTTTGTATATAAGAAATATGTCAAAAGCAAGATCACAATTACTCCCACCACAGAGAAGGCCATTTTTCTCGATCTTATTAGTTTAATAGAGCTTTGCATTGGATTATTGGGAGTATCCTCCAGCGTGGGGTTCAAACCCTCCACCTGCACCTGATACACCCTCACTGACTCTTTAACATTCTTTAGATGTTTTTCACCAACAAAATTGGACTGAATATCTTTCTTGTTAAGCAGGTTCTTATAAACAGCTTCTGACACTAAAATACCACCAATAGGAGCTAATGGTTCAAGACGTGCGGCAATATTTACACCATCTCCAAATACATCATTTCCTTCAAATACTACTTCACCCAAATGAATGCCGATTCTCAGCTTGAGATCATTCTCCTTCAGACAGGCTTCCTGAATTGCCTTTGCACAATAAACCGCCTCAGATACTGTAGCAAAACTGGCCAAGACCCCATCTCCGATCTCTTTGATCCATCTACCGCTAAACTTCTCAATGATGGGTCGTTGTACAGCTCGATTTTTCTTCAGCAGTTCAAAAGCTGCCTGTTCGTCCTCACCCAGCAACTTTGTATATCCTACAATGTCGGTAAACATAATAGCAGCTAGTTGACGGGATTGGGACATGATACTACAAAATATGAAAATTTAACTAAGTAAGCGAGTATGGATTCTAGATCAGACTAAAAGTCAGCAGTTTGCTTAATGGTGACCGGCTGCTTACGGCCAAAAGCGGCCGGTCGCAACGGCCTTGACAAAATGAGTTTTAATTCATTTTATCTATTTTTTGGGAACCGTGATTTTTTATTTATTTTCATTTATAAATTCTGAAATAATTCTATTGAATTCTTCGGGTTTATCCATATTCATCATATGACCTGCATTGTTTATGGAAATTTTTGAAGCACCGGGAATTCGATTCTCCATAATTTCTGCAACTTCTTTACAAGCCTCTAAATCATACTCAGCAGTTATTATTAATGTCGGGACTTTTATGTCATTTAATCTTGATATTGCAGCGGGTGATAAAGACTTTCTTTTATTTTTATTTATAAAATGCCACCAAGAATATTCATACCCGATTTTTAAAATTGAATCTAATGCGGCCGTTGACTTCACAATAAATAAAGGATTTCCAGTCCAAACGTAATCGGTTGATTCTTTAGGACCATCGTTTATAACAATTCCAATTGATTTGGACATAATACTAACTAGAGAATCCGAATTTTGAGTTTTATATTCATTTAGTCCAAATCCACTTGCCCATGGTCCAATAGGAATTAATGACTTTGACATTTCTGGATAGGCAATAGCGAAATCAACAGCAATCGCACTTCCCATAGATACGCCACAGATATGCGCTTTATCTATTTCTAAGAAATCTAAAAGAGACTTAAGATCATTGTAATCATTATATGGTTCATCAGACTTTGGTAGAGCAGATTTTCCATAGCCTCTTACATCATATCGGATTACTTTATAATTTTTTGACAATGAAGAAAATTGAAAGTCCCAGTGTCTTCGGTCTCCAAAATTTCCGTGAACCAATACTAGAGGTTCACCAGTTCCTGCTAATTCATAATAAAGTTTTGTTCCGTTTACTTGGGCAAATCCTTTCTCAACTATGGGTTTTTTATCTTCTGTATTGCAGGATATTAAGCAGCTTAGAATAAAAAAATAAACAATTGAGCTTTTCATATTGTTTAAATGTTAATACATGTAATGGTTCAACTTGTTTATATACGAACATATTATCCGTATATACTTCCTAAAAGGTAGGTACAATGGAACAAAAGTAAAATTACACAAAGAATAGTGACCGGCTGCTTTCGGCCAAAAGCGGCCGTTCGATAGTTTACTAACCAGACTGTATAATAGCGTATTTGGATTTCTTATTAAAGTTTCTCCATATTCGTTCCCTTAATTAAA
>PVMK01129033.1_pt1 | contig 10714 bp, 9 predicted proteins | sample 1853481 | NCBI WGS metagenome assembly PVMK01 (sample SAMN08533507, study PRJNA380276) | Marine sediment metagenome, whole genome shotgun sequencing project. | reverse complement strand
CAATATTTTTCCTCAGCTCGGGTCCAGTAATCTTTTTGATCTCTGAGCTCGCCACTTCTATCCTGGCAACGGATCCGTGATGTCTGACTCGGTATTGCCTGAAGCCTTGGTCTGCGAGGAAATCTTCGGCCTCCTCCACCATTTTTAACTTTTTAGTGGTAATGGGCTCCCCATAGGGAATCCTTGAGGCGAGGCATGCCATAGCAGGTTTATCCCATGTGGGAAGTCCCATCTCTTTTGACAGGAATCGTATTTCTTCTTTGCTCAGATGTGCATCCACAAGGGGTGCGATGATCCCCATCTCCCTGGCCGCGTCCATTCCCGGACGGTAATCACTAAGGTCATCCAGATTCGCAGCATAAGCCACATGACTTATGCCCTTTTCTTTTGCTATATTCAAAAGATTCTTGGAGAGGGATTTTTTACAGTGATAGCATCTATCCGGAGCATTGGATACAAACTCGGCAATACTCGTCTCATCCGCTTGGAAAACAATGTGCTCAATACCTCTGTCTTTGGTAAACTTGACAGCCTCTTCCCGTTCCCTGGAGGGATAGGTAGTGGAACTCTCGGTGACCGCCACCACCTTATCCGTTAAGGTTTGATGCGATAGGGCCAACAAAAAGGTGCTATCCACACCTCCTGAGAATGCTACCAACAAAGAGTCCAGTTTCTCCAGATAATGAATCAGATTCTCTTTTTTTGACGTAGCGTCCTCTTTGTCAATCATGATTTTCCCTTATAAAAATTTGGTCGATATGACCGGAAAGCCCAATATAAAGTATAAGTCTCCTTAATTTCTATTAGGCAAGTCTTTCTGAAACTAAAACACAGAACGCACTAATTCCTTCTCTCTGGAGATTTTTTTGAGATGGCGGAAATAAGACGTCCATCTCACAGAGGTGACGCGATGAAAAAATCGCGATGTTGTGCTTTACCCATTGGTGAAAATGCGCTGGCCGCTGACGAGAGCGTTGGTTTGGCTCTTAAAAAAGTTTACCAGCGTTAGGAAATGCTCGGCTGTGATGCGCGAAAAGGCATCACGGCAGAAGACAACGACGACGAGCAGTTGGCCGTCATCATACGCGCCGCCAATGCCGAAAACACTCTTCACGCTATAGTCGGCTACAAAGTCTTGCATTGCAATAATCTTACGACCTTCGCTATCGATAGCTTCTGCGGCATCTTCCACGAAAAACAAACCCGCCGTACTGCCGATGTTCTCAATGATTATTCCAGTGTCGTGGCTGTCGAGAAAGCCCATCGGGACACCGAATTCCCCTAGCATGCGGGAAATCATTGGAATCGCACCGACGAAAGCAGAAGAAATCAACGGGATTCCCACATGACCTTTTGAGTTACGGCGGTCACACCAGTCGGCCTCTTGGCCGTGGGTCCCGATAAGCGATAGAACAGGCGTAGCTGCCTTCAAGTCGTCTGCTGCCCCCGCTGATTCTACTAGCTTTTGGACAAAGTCCTTGTTTGTCTGAGGTAGTGCGTCGAAGGGAGATGTCAGATAGACGCGGGCGAGAACAACGGACTCCTCAAACTGGGTATGCAACGCCTCTGCCATCGCCTGCGCTGCTGCCTCTAATCTCTGTGATTGCTTGACACTGGGTTCGACTTTTGCCCAGAGTTGTGTAATGGTAGCCGAAGTTGCTTGTTGAATCTGCATGGTGGTTCCTCCTTGCTTAATTGATATTAGGCGGGTATAGGCGCCTAACTATTTAAGAGATTGGTGGAAAGAACAACAAAAATTAGGTGGCGAGGAACAAATCGTAAGATAGGTCAGCTGAACAATAAGTGTTACAGAATGGGAAACGAATTGAAATGGAAGATCAATCTCAAAAGGGAATCTATAATAATAGATTATTTTAAAAATATTGATTGTGTCAATAAAATAATTATTTTAAACAATTGTGCCACTTTGTAGTATTGATTGGTGAGATGAATCGATAGAAAAAGAGGGATGTGGTTGATTACAGATACCTAGCCAGTACAACAGGTTTAAGCATCTCAATTTCAAGTACATATGTCTTATTTCTTACAGAAATGCAAAAAAGGCAAACCCTCATAAAAGGATTCACCTTATTGAAAAATGATATCACAAAAAGTCAAACATTTTGTAGGATTGTATGGATGGATTAGCCCTTCATTGTCACGTTTTTTTCCTTTTGGGTAGCAACCATCCAATAGGTTTAAAAATATATCCGTATATTGCCAGATTCAACACAACAACGAATATGCTTAAAACCACTTGATGATAATATGTGAGACCAGCAGGGTACAAGATAGGTTCTATATATTTGATAATAAATCCTTTTGAATAACCTATTCCCTCACTTTTGATACGAAGCCAATTTTCCAGATACGTTAGCGGACAAATCCACCCCGCAAATGAAATCAGTACGGCCCATAAAGCTACTGGAAAGTGTATCCAAATCACTTTCGGCCACCAAATCAATAAAATACCCCCAGCTACAGCAAATATGACATAAATAAAGTGAAGTAAAACAACAATGTCAGAAAAAAGAGAATAATACATTTATTCAAACCGTTGATGTAGACACATGGTTTCGGATTACTTGTATTACTTTGAAAATGATATCCCAAATATTTACGGCTTTAAATTACTGCTATAAATAGCAGAAATCACAGGTTTCGCGAATCGTGTGATACGATTTGTATATGTAACGCTAAGCGAACCGGTGGCGAAGCAGTCAGGTTGCGCGGCTTGTTAAAGCCGTACATTATTCATCTAAATGAAACTTGACGCCATGGCGAGTTGCTATAATTTCGAGTTTATCTATCTCCGGAAGCCCCGAAGGTATTTCCTTAGCAAGGTCAGTGAAGAAACTTGATGCATTACTTGTCTGGCTTGTGATAGATATCATTTGGCCGCCCCCTTTTTTAAAGCGAAACCAGTGCACTGTACCGGCAGGCAAATGGACCAGAGTCCCAGGTTTTGCAATCATTTTTTCTTCATCATATCCAAATTCAATATTTCCTTTAGTAACAAAAAATGATTCATCCCAATGATGGGAGTGAGGAGGAGGACCGCTTCCTTCAGGGCCTCCCTGTATAAATAATTCATATCCATGTGTTTCATTTTTTGAGGCGATTATTGTGATTCCTTCGCCTACAATATTAAGAGGGTCTGGACGGTTTTCTGGAAAAACAACAAATGGTTTTAACATGGGATTTCTCCAATCTTGTATCGATAAAAGCTGTATCTATCTAAAGCCAATTCTTACTGATTACATATATCGCATAATTTCCAGCAAAAATCAAAAAGACAAATCCCGCAAAATGGATTTGCCTTTTTTAAAAAAATGATCGGGACAGTAGGCACCGCCCATCACAACTGTTTTCAATATAGCCTTGGGATTACTACCTGCAATATCCACCACCACGAGAACCGTATCCTCCATAACCTCGGCTGTAGTTGGGTGCTTTTTTTCTGGCCTGGATTTCGTAATCCAGGCGTTTTTGGTCAAGTTCACTTTGAAGCTTGGAAATATCACTCTGCAGGTTTGAAGCCTTGCTGGTGTCTGGATCTTCCTTTGCCAGCTCGCTTCCCAAAGCAAGCTCTTTTTCGTAAAGCTTTTGCCGGATGTTTTCAGTCGCCTTTAAGTATTCGGCACGCTGCTGATCTAATTTCGCTATTTCATCTGCAGAAAGATTGTCGTAATATCCTCCTTGGTCATACATATATCCGCCGTGCATACCGGGTCCCCAACTATCATGGCCCATCATATGACCGTATCCTCTGCCCCGACTCCATCCGGAATCGTGAGCAAAAGCGTAAACCGCCGAAATAGAGATCAAAAGTGCTATGCTGGTTATAATTAATGTATTTCGTTTCATTTTTTCCTCCTTATTATGATTGCTTTTTTTCAAATAAAATCTGTCTTTCTATATAGCAAAATGTATGCCACTTTGTGGTAACTAAAGACAAGCATTCGAGTTTATATGTAAAGTTTAATTTGATAGAGATTTTCTTGATAGATCAAAAGAGAGGATGGTGAATACAAAGTATCCAGTTTGAAATAGCAAAAAGAACGAAGTGGGTTAATATTACACAGGTGGTCTAATTGTTTCCCATTACAGATATCTTGCCATAACACAAGTGTCAAGCATCTCAATTTCAGTACATATATCCTATTTCTTACAAAATTGCAAAAAAAGCAAATCCGGTGAAATGGATTCGCCTAAGTTAAAAACGATATCACACGATTTTTTATTGGACAAGATGCGTGTGTTTTATAGCAGAAATCGCCACAACTACCGTTTGGTGATATCGTATTATGGTATCACAAAAAAATCAGGCCACTGATAAGTGGTTTTTATTGCAGTTATGTTCCGTTAAATTGAATATGGTGGATTATTTATCCTAATCTACAACAGCTTGGGAAAAAACAAATTGCCTATGAAATTTAATCAGTTTTCCTGATTTCTCTGAAAAAAATCCGTACTCCCACTAAAGGACATAGGGAAAAAGAGGTGAGTTAGTTTTTGAATATCACCCTCAACCTTCTTATTTTGTCCTTTCTGGTTTGATGTTCTTTATGAGAAATTCGGGTTAGCGTGGTGCACAATACCCACCGGAAACGCCTTCAGGGGATAGAACAATCTGCCATAACTGGTTTACTCTGGCACGAAAGGTACCGGCACAAAACAAAAGATAGAATTTCCACATTCTGTAGAAACGCTCACCATATTTTTCTTTGAGATCATTCCAGCTGTTGTGAAAATTTTGAAACCAGTGCATCAGCGTTTTATCGTAATCAGGTCCGAAATTGTGCCAGTCTTCAAGAACGAATAAATTTTCGATGGCACTGTTTATTTGGCTTGCTGAAGGCAACATGGCATGGGGAAATATATATCGACCGATCCATGGATCAATTTCCTTTTCAGATTTATTGTTGCCAATGGTTTGTAAAAGGAAGAGACCATCCTTTTTTAGACATCGATGAACCACCTGCATAAATGTTGTATAGTTTTTATAACCCACGTGCTCAATCATACCAATGGAAACAATACGGTCAAAAACGCCTTTCAGGCTTCGATAATCCTCTAGGCGGATTTCAACCGGCAGTCCTTGGCAGAGTTCTTTTGCAAAGCATGCCTGTTTTTTGGAAACGGTGATGCCGACGACTTCAACTTGATAGCGCTCGGCGATGTACTTAGCGGTTCCTCCCCATCCGCACCCGATATCGAGAACACGCATTCCCTGTACCAGCTGCAATTTACGGCAAACCAGATCCAGCTTTTCTTCTTGGGCGTCATCAAGGTTAGATGCATTTTTCCAGTAACCGCAACTGTATATTTTTAGCCTGTCGAGCATGCACTGATAAAGATCGTTGCCGATATCATAATGATGTTGGCAGGTAACAAAAGATAAAGACGGCTTCTGAAGATTAAACAGCCGGGCCTTAATATTAGAGAAAACCGCCTCCCTGGGATTGACTTTTGAATCAAGTTTCGCTTTTAATACTTTATGAATGAATTCATCAAGCCTTTCGCAGTCCCACCAGCCGTCCATATAAGCCTCACCCAGGCCCAGCGAGCCTTGAGCCAGCATTCTCGGGTATAGTTTTTTATTGTGAACCTGAATGTCCCACGGACGGTTCCCATTAATTTTAACATCTGCAAAAGATAAAAGGTGCTTTACTTTATGATAAAATTTATCGCTACCCATGACTTTATCCTTTCTATTCTTCGGTAGGTCAAATAAAGTTGGGATAGAAATCTTTTATTTCAAACATGCTAACATTAATCTAAAGATTATTCTAATCAAAAATGAAAAGGGCAAGCCATCGAAAAGGATTTGCCCTATTGAAAAACGATATCACAGGTTCTGAACCCACTGTTAAGGTTTTGGATACATAGCAGAAATCTGCCTTTTACGTTATTTTTGAGATGGGTTGAAATGTCATTGAGAAAGCTCCAGCTTCTCAGGTTCGCAAAGCAGCTCAGGATTTACAGCTGTCAGCCCGCAATTCCGGCACTGCCACCTGTCGTTATTCACTCTGTTATGACAGTGTTTCGGCGGCTTTGATCCTTTGATACCACACCAATCCGATTTTGTGCCCATACCTTCAACTTTGCAAATATTATTGGCGTCCAGTGCAACAGCCCCACAGTTTGCACAAGTATATGCCCTGGTGTCTTTTGGAACAGGAACGTGTTTTTTTTCCGTCATTGCCGTAATCTCCTTATATTTGAGAAAGGTTCTAACAAATTATAACCCACTTTAACTGTCCGTTTTACATTCACTTGTAAGCATTACAGAATTTTTGTCAAGGGCAGTTATCTGCACAATTCCCGAGCTAACGCTGGAGAACTCTATGGCGGTTTATGGTTGGTCTTTGCGAGTTGGGTATCTTTTCCATCAAGTACTGTATGACTATTCGGTGATATTCGGATGGTGCTTATCCATCGGCTGTTCATCCCACTATATTCTCCCATTTTGATTAGAATTTTACAGGCATTGTCGTTGCTGTTTTTTGGCAAGTGAGAAAGGTAATCTCTCTGTACCTATTCTACATTGGATCAAATTGAAGCCTCAGGCGTTTGACCCGCCATGCGGCAAGCAAATATTGACCCTGAGCTTTCCTGAATGTGTTCTATGATCCTTTGGGTCAGCATTTGCCCCACGGTGGATTCTTCATCAATAACTATATCTGCTCCCGCTTTTTCCAAATCTGCCAAATAGCGATTATATCTACAGCGCGCTGCAATGGATAGTTGAGGTCTCAAGTTCCGAAGCATTCGGATAATACTGACAGCGGTTTTCCAGTCAGGAACCGTAACCACAGCCATACAGACCTCTTTAATACCGGCATGTATAAGAACCTCTTCATTTGCAGCATCGCCCAAATGAATTTTAATCCCAATTTCTTGTGCGACCTTCCGGCTATGAGGATTCACATCAATGACAACGGGCTCCAACTGTCTCTTTATCAAAGTATGAACGACTTGAAGGCCGGCAGGACCCAATCCCACCACCAAAACCTGATTGTTGGACATCACAGCATCAGGATGAACATAAACGTCAGTTTTTGAGACGCGGCGCGAAAGTCGTGAAATGAAACGCTCGGAAAAAGGGATCGCATACGTCACCATATAGGGTGCTGAGAATATGAGCACGATGATCACAGATACGATCAAATCAAAGGTATCGCTATCCAGAATGCCTCCTCCACGAGCTGTGGCGGCCAGCACAAAGGAAAATTCTCCGATTTGCCCCAGAGTAATCCCCGTTGCAAGAGCTTGGCGATTGTCAAGGCTAAATATGCGACCTACAGCGTAAATGATGACTGTTTTAAGAGTAAAAATCAACACCGCCACCATAGCAATCCAATGCATATGGGTTATAAACCAATGGGGTTTGACCAACATGCCTATCGAAGCAAAAAACAAGGTCACCATGATGGTGCGAAGCGCTCCGATGTCGGCCCGGATCTGAGTGGCAAAAGGCGATTCTCCCAATAGCATACCAGCCACAAAAGCTCCCAAAGCTGGAGAGATGTGAATGGCATGGGATGCCCAAGCAGCACCCAGCCCAACGGTAGTGGCAAGCAAAACGCTCAACTCTCGATTGGCAAAAAGTTCTTTGCCAGACAAAAGGGTAGGCACTGCATGATATAACAAAAGATACAAAACTGCCGCTAACCCGACTATGCTCGCGGTAATCTTAAGCATATGCATGGCAATGCTTATCTCTGGAGCTGTGGATGTAAAGAGGCTGACCATGAGAACAAGCGGAACAATGGCAATGTCTTGTAACAGAAGAATTCCCAAACAGGCTTGCCCGCGCACCGAATCAATTTCTGCACGATCCACCAACACACGCAAGACCACAGCTGTGGAGCTTAAGGCCACAATGGCACCCATGGTAATGGCTTGGGAAAGGGCTACCAGAGTGACCATGACCAATGTCACGAGTGTTACGGTAGCAACAACCTGAATCGTACCTCCGACAAAGGCAATGCGGCCCATCTTTCTGAGGTGATTAAAAGAAAACTCCAGACCAATGGAAAATAACAGCAAAGAGACACCAAGTTCTGCGGCCTGGTTGACGGCTGAGGTATTGAACAGCAAAGGCCCTACGATTGTACCTGCCAGCAGATATCCTACAATGGGACTTTGACGAAGGCGCTGGGCCAAAGCACCCAGAAAAAATGCACTTCCCAAAAGCATTACCATTTCCATTAAAAAGAACCAAATATCCATCTTACCTCCATTTCATAGATGAAGCAGTGGAAGTCTTTTTTGTGGTGGAAAATTTTAAGACTTCGTATGGAAGCTTCAATTTCCGAAAAGTGAAGATTTATAACCGAAATCATAAAAAGTACAGATACCTTGCCAGTATTTGGGCTACAAATAAATTAGCAGGCACTGTGATATCATAAAACACCCATTATCAAGTCCGTCCTATGATAACTCATTCGCATACTAATCAATTCAAAAACCTCAGCGCTTCTCTCACTGGTATTCTTTTTCCATTTTTGAAAGTAACCACAAAAGCTCCACTGAAACCCTTCCTTCGAAATTCCGACTGTAACGCAGATGCTGATTTAAAATCTTTTTGGTTTCCTACAGTATATTTGAATAGGCCGCTGTCTTTATATTCCCATACATTTTTTAGCCCCTTAAATTGTGGGGAATTTGTTTTAAGACGAGTGCTTGAAGAAATAATCTGGACCTTAAAAATGATCTCCTGATTTTTTGTATCTGAATCGGTGTTACCCACTGCTGAATTTGTTTTTATCTTATTAAAATCCTTATTTGATTTCGCTTGTACAACAACATTTCCTTTTGTTTTACGTTCTTCTTCTAATTTAGATCTCAAAGCTAAGTTAATTTCATCTTTAGATTTCGTTTTTCTGATTGTTTCTTTTAACTGTTTGCTCAATTTATCATTTTCTTTACGCTCAGATTCCGACTTTGCTTGAAATTCTGGAATAGATTTGTTGGCGGCATCATTTATTGCAATTGCATTATTTGATTTGACTTCTATTTCTTTGATGCGTTTTTTTTCTGTGAATATTTTTTCTTTAGCTCTTACAAAATGATATCTTGCATAATAGACAGTTGGGATTAACAAAAAAGTCAATAATGTTATTAATAATACAAGGAAAAAGGATTGCCAAGGTGTTTGAAATGATCTAATAGACAAAATCAAATAATATAAAGATAGATATAAAGCAGTTATACCAACTACAATTAAAACAATTTTCATATTGGAAGCATCAGGGATAGTCTTTTCGTATTGTGAGTTATGCCATATTGTAGAATACCAAATGAGGTAAAATACTAAGCTGGATATGTATCCAGTAAGTAAAAAAAATAAAGGCATCTTTGCTTTCATAATCGTATTAAGTGCTTCTATTTAATGAGTACCACAATTACGAGCCACAATCTAAAATTTACGAAAAGTGAAGTTCATGCTGAAATCATAAAAAGTACAGATCGCTTGCCAAAACACAGGTGCAAGCACCTCAATTTCCAGTACAGATACCATATTTTTCTGGTGTTAAGTCAAGTAAATCCTGTTTTTGACAATTGTCAAATCATCTTCGTCCACCGGCAAATAATATAACTTCTGTGCCGTGAATTAATCATAATAAGGATCTTTCTCAATATCATTTTTAAGAGAATCAAAAACCATGGAATGAAACTCAACATCAAACCATTCCTGAAACATTTTGTATGTTATATTCTCAGGCCAAATTTCATCATCTGCCGTCCAGTTTAAAAGTTCCATTTCAAAAACATCTTGGAACATCTCTTTTATGAAAACTTCTGCATGTTCATCTGAATCTACTACAGGCAACAGGATCACACTGCAATCTGTGCTGAAATCATGGACGGAATATTGATCACCTGCATCCGCTACAGAATTAACCCAGTCTACAAATGGTTGCTGGGGTTTTATGATGGCGACTGATCTGTTAATTGGGAACATCTGATTCTCCTTTTGATCAGATAAACGTTAAATATGCCCCGCGTGCCATGGGGGTGGGGGGCATGGGCTCAGCTACTGGCCTTCTCATATAGTCATACACCCTCACACACACATTTTCCCGGTTTTTAGTAATTAACAGAGGAACTGATACATCAGTCGACAGTTCAATTTTCGGAGTATGATATCACAACCAATTGAACCGACTTCAACACTTGGAATATATAGCAGGTATCGCAGGTCTTGAGTTGAAGGCTTCAAAGCGAAATCGCAATTTTTTTTATTCAATATTTCAGACCAGAGATGGTTTTACCGCCGTGAACTTAACACTATCGACTTTTTCTTCCACAAGAATGAGGTCTTCATTGTTAGGAGGTGGAGTAAATTCTTCGCCTGGGCAACAAGCCATTGCTTTGAGTTCTCCAGGGGTGAGGGTATGGCGGGCCACAATCTGAATTTCAGTAAAGCCCGCTTTTCTCACCGTCTGCCAATAGTTCTCTTTATGTATAGCCCCTCCCAAGCATCCAGCCCATGTTGACTGAAATCGTTCTCCCAATTGAGAATCGATTTCCTCATTGAGGACAATATCTGAGATGGCAAGCCGTCCACCAGATTTCAGTATCCGGAAGGCTTCTTCATAGACTGCGTCTTTATCGGGACATAGGTTGATGGCGCAGTTAGATATCACGACATCAGCGAAACCATTTGGAAGTTGCGATTCCGCCAGATCCGCAACACGGAGTT
>PVMK01184162.1_pt1 | contig 10715 bp, 17 predicted proteins | sample 1853481 | NCBI WGS metagenome assembly PVMK01 (sample SAMN08533507, study PRJNA380276) | Marine sediment metagenome, whole genome shotgun sequencing project. | reverse complement strand
GGGATGGTGATGGTGATCTGGACCTGGCGGTGGCTAACTTCGGTGCCAGCAGGGTGGATATACTGGAGAACCAGCCTTAACGATCTTCCTTTAAGAGCTGAGACATCTCACTTCAAAGTCAATATTTTAGATATCTCCAACAAATCTGAAATAATCAAAAGCCAAAAAACCTTGTGATATTATCATCTCCAGTTTTCTGGGCCGAGGTGTTGCTATCTGCAATTATCTGCTATAAATTTAGGTGCCTAAAATTGCATATATCCCTAACATATACACTGAAAATATAGACTGTTAAAATTTGCAACATCATGAATCCCGGCTCTCAGGGCTACGCTGGCGATTTCTGTTAATTTGAATTTTAACGCTATTTTAAAAGTCCTCTTTACGGCTTTAAAATCACACAATTTTTATCAGCGTTTTACGGTTGTACTGTTGCTTTAACTTCTGGCTTACCAATTTGATATTTTTCATCCACCTGTTCTTTAGCCCATTCATTATAGAGTTTTTCCGCTTCGGTCTCGCAGATTTTGAAAGTAGTTTTATCAACATGTTTTTTAAAAGTGTCCATGAAAAATTTTGCTTCATTCATCAGAACCCACATTTGATCGACTTTCTTTGAAAGTATATTTGTGTGGCCTTGATAGTTTGCAATTTCGATTGCCATTTCTTCATTATCAAGCCTTAGTTGTTTTATAATCTGTTCCTCTGATATTAAATCTTCAAACATTATATTCTCTCCCTCTATGTGAAATCGTCAACAGTGATCAGTGATTTCAGCTTTATAAATTGGCCGATAACGCCGCGGTTTATTTCTAATTTAAAACGCCGGCCGTCTTTCTGGATAAGTTCATAATTATCATTACCATAATGCAAAATGTCCTCATTGATCCTGGCGTCTATATTTTCATTAATGGTGAACGGACGAATAATTTTGTATTCGTGGGGGCGGAACCATGAATTTACAATTTTTTGGGCACCGCGCTTTAGGCGTTTCTCATTTACATGTGATTTAGTATGATTCCGTTTTCGTTGTTTTTTCTTAATAGGCGAACGATCACTTTTCGCCATTATCTTTTTCTTAGCGGCAGCAGCTTTTGATATTTTGATTTTTTGCTGTAACTTTTTAACGCGTGCCTTATTGGCTTTATACCAACGACGACTTTTTGCCCGGGCCACTGTTGAACTTTTCTTATGGAATAATTTGCTGTCGGATACATTGTCTAAATATTCTAAGTCGTTCAGGAGCGTTTCCAGGTCGCTGGTATCACCAAGGACCTCAATATCACCAATACTACATAAAAAATCGAAGATTTCATGTACATTTGCAGCACTTGGGGGCACTCTTTTCACTGGTTTTGTGAACGGATTTTCTGTATGTTGGACATCATGAGTTGTTATCAATTTTCTTCCCTCTTTTTCTCCCGGTACCTGCGTTGATATTCAATTATCCGATCTTTGTTTTTTAAATAATGCACTCGGTTCTGTTTAAGTATATGGTCACGGTTCTTGCGGTAGTAATTTCGTCTCCATTGTAAAATATGCTCACGGTTCGCGGCCCGATATTCCCGGTGGTATTCTCTTTCGGCTTCCTGATCAGGTTTTTTTCTATTATAAGTTTTGTAATACGCCTGTGCCTGTTTTTTATGGTTCGCGTAATATTCCCGTTGATATGCAAGATATTTTTCGCGATTGTTTTTCTGCCAACGGCCGTTTTGCAACTTGAACCTTTCGGGATTCGCGGCACGATACCGGCGCTGTATCTCCCTGCACCTTTCTGGATGATTATCCCGCCATTTTTTGTTGACAGCAAGTATCCGTTTTTTATTCAAAATATAATACTTCTTCATGTAGATTTTTTTCTCGGCTTTCGTCATTTGCCTCCTATCATTCTTTCATCTTTCAGCAGGCAAATCGGCTTATTGAAAAAATGCAAATAACTGACATCTTGAATTTCTACATCCAAATCCTGGTCAAAGTACTCCTTATATGTCTTGCTTCTTTTGACCAAATTTTTCTTCAAAACTGATTCAATATAATCTGACAAATACAACTTTTGTTTGATACAATGGCATAATAACAGCTTGACAAGGGAAGTATCTTCGATCTTTACAGAATACCCGCTGAACTCGTTTTGTTTCATGAGGTTTAAGGTCCCTCTGAGACCGGCAAAATAAGTTTTCAATTTTCGATTGTTAATCTGTCTTTGTTTTTCGGAAAGTCTGGGCATTAATTTAGATTTCTCCTGATTGTTTCGTTTATATCAAATTGGTTTTCAGTTAAATATTTTGATTCTGTTGTCTTGTTCAGCTTGTCGGCTTTTATTGTGATAACGCCATTACCACTGTCACCACTGAAAACCGGTTTCAACAGCTTGAATTTTTGCCGAGCATTTGGAACCGATATAATGAATTGGCGCAAGTCGGCCTTTATCTTACGACCAACCTTCATATAAAAATCGGCGGCTGTATCATCTATCATGTCGGAATTTTCAATAAACATTCCGATGAAAAAAGGCACCAGCTCTGCAAATTCGTCTATATCAACCACGATTTTGGACATATGCTATAACTCCGATTGAAAGAAGTTTCTCAGCGATAGCCTTATGATTTGACTAATGGATAAATCTTCTTTCCTTGCTTTCTTTTTAAGAAAATCATGCATTTGTGTGGACATTACTACCGAGGTTCTTTTTTCCTTTTTCATAGACTAATCTCCCATGAGCCTTTTTCTGGTATTCAGAATTGACAAAGGTTCATATTTCTGTTTCAGAAAGTTATAAAGTTCTCTTTGTTTACTCTCTGTCATTGCATGGATATCATAAGCAAAATTCTGGCGCTCGGGAATATTGACGCCTCGGGCGCCCTGGCCGGCCAATCCCTTAATTGCCATCTGCTCAGCTTCTTCAAATGTATCAGAAATGACGAATATTGATTGATCCCATTCTTTTTCGTCTTTCGTAAACTGAAGGCGCATTCTATGCACCGGCAGCCTTACAGCCGGAACCCTTTCACTTTTTTCTGGTTTTGTTGCTTCAGCGAAGCCTTTTATTGGAAACATAATTTTCTCCTTTTTATATTGCTGTGTTATCGTTTTCTTATCTGGTCTTCCCAGTCTCGTTCTCGCATATTTACGAATGAAATATGCCAGCCAATTGCCGCAATCGCATCTTTAACATTTTCATCAAATCGTGACCCTTTTGGAAAGTCGGGAAGTACCGACCAGGCGATTTTATTGGTTACCTGGTCAACATAAATCACTTTTGGGTACCCGTTCCATGCTGTGTGTAATTCCGTAGAACCGTAGGGACTGCTATCATTAATACTTCCATGGCTGCCTGATTGGGAACCCCAATGCCATAAATCTTTTTTCACCGGTTCCACATCGGCGTCCAGGTAAGCTGTTTCGCCTGCAAAGCTGTCGTGCCATCGGTGATTCTTGGCTGAAATTACTTCGTTTAAATTCGGCTTACGATGATAGTTCATTTCATGATTTTCTGAAATGTTGTCCCATTTGTAATCTTTAGCCTTCATTGTGATTAGACCATCATTTGTGACCTTCGGAATTTCTTTGGTCTTTGGTTCAGCCTTCTTTTCGGTAATATCAAATTCTTTGCCTTCAAATATCCCGTTCACCCATGATGGATTGTTGCTCGGGTTCGTGACTAAATCGTAAGTGACCAGCTGAAAATCATCCTGCACTTGACCGCTCTCGTTAACACTGCCGAGTCCGCGCGATGAAATACCCATTTTGCCCTCTTTCACCAATGTTGCGGCAATTTTGCCAGCTGGTGTGTCAAGTACCCGGGCTTTCCCGTACACATGATCGTCTTTCCACCGCAAAGATTCTATGATTATGGCAATTCGTTCTGGATTTATTTCAGGATTCTGCGGATGTCCAAGCTCACCCCAGGCACTTTTATTATTCACCTTTTCCGACATGTATTTTTTCACTTCCCTTTCTAAAAGCGGTTTACTATACACGCGGCCGTTTTCATTTTTCAGACCCGCTGAGCTGAATATACCGACGATTGATAATTGTTTGTCGTCCTTTGACTCGTTTATTAGTTGTAAATCAAAACTTGTTTCCGTTATTAACTTCATGTTTTTACCTCAATAATATTGCTATTTTACTACCTCATTGGATATTTATATAATCCTTCTTCATCCTGTAACTTTGGTATAAAATTAAGGAAACCGCTGGTATAAACCAGTGGTTTTTTCTCACGCAACACAGCATTTCCCAGCCACTAAAGCCTCTGATTTATGTCATTCCATTGTGCCAGGGTGTCTCCAGTCAATCTATCTGTATCTATGCCAGCAAAGACCTTCGCCAGGATATCGTTGATTGTCCTGTCACTGAGGGCTTCGCGGCGCTTCATGTCTAAATGAAACTGATCGATCTCGTCAGACCCGGCGTAATCTGTTATTTTGTTTACGATGTCATCTTGCATTTTATAATCTCCTTTTGGTTTTGGCCTTTTGGCTAATGAGTATTGAACGAATGTGCTTCAATGCCGCGTTATGTGATTTTGGCTTTGTAAATTTGTAAACGGTACTTGAATAACATTCGGGACAATGTATCATGGCGGAAAAGGCCTTGCTGCCATCGCGTTGGTAAAGCGTTTCCATGCCCCATAATTCAAATCCTGAATCTGCCAGGCACCAATTACATTCGAAACGGTCAACATTTTCTTCAGGTCCCATAACGCCGCCGATTCCAATAAAATCTCCATCTCTCTGTGTCACGATTAAACCGTTTTACGACTTGCAGGTATGCAGACTTGTCTTTTTCAAATTCGAAACATTCATCAAAATAACTCGCCATGTGGAATATCTTCCAGAAGGTATTACTTTGATCCGCAAAATAAAGCTGGCGTAATTCATCATATGACAGCCTGACAAATGAGTTATGACCACAAAGGCAGTTGAATTGAAAAAAAATGTTATCGTTTAAATCAATTTTGAGGTAGGTAAAATGCTCGTCATTTTGGCCGCAATCGGTACATTGAAAATTATTATGTTGTTTATAATATCCAAAATCGTATTGAATATTTTCGGGTATTTTTGTCATATTTTTCGGTACCGCCTATCTTCAAATTTTACACAGTGTTTCTTGATATCTTCAATGAACGGCTTTAAATACTTTTCGTCTTCGTACGGAAATATTTTCGATTGATTCACGCCGCATGATTTGCAAAAAAATTGGACATTGCAGAATTTACGTTTTTGATTTACGCCGACGGTATCACCGTCTTTGGCAATTGGAATTACTGTGAGTTCATGCTGAATGTATTCCTGAACATTATTGCATATATGACAGGATACGATATTAAGAATGGTCATTTTTGGTGGCCTCCTTTTTTTCATTTTCTTGCTCAGCAATCAATTCTTTAAAGAATTTATTCATCTTGGCGCGTACTGCTCTTTTGACTTTTTTATGATGTTCTTCAATCATTTCTTCCACGGGTTTCATATGTCCTCCAATTCGGCTAATATGTTTTTTAATTCTGTCTCGGCATTATGTGTGCTGTCTCGCCGGATATTTACAATCAATTGCTGTGTCCGGTAATCAATGTCAGCGCCCATGATTTTTTTGATTTTATATTCAAAGTCTGGGCGACCATAACTGATTATTTTAATCAAATCTATTAGCCATGCAAAATTTCTAATCATCAATACCTGGTCAATTCCGGTGCTGGCTAAATCTAAAAATATTAGCCAAATTCCGACCAGGTAATCGATGGTGGTTTTTCTATGTTCGGCATAATTGAACCGGAGACCGACATTGCAAATGTTGCGGACATCGGGCATCCAGTCATAGGTTTTTAGAATATGATACAGCGTGTTTTGTACTTTCTTTGCTGTGTCTGTTGGATTCTTAATCCAATTTTTCATGTTTTTACCTCTCAATAATCGTTATAAATCGTTCGCGGTGACTAAGTGACTTTTGCGCTCTGCATCCTTCCTCCACACTCCTCCTACTCTTCTTTCTTCTATCCAAAACATAGGAAACTTTATAGAAGAAAAAAGTCACTTAGTCACTAAACCAGCACAGATTATTGAAATCACACATTTTTTGCTGGTGACTTTTTGAAAATAAAAAGTCACCAAAAAGTCACTTAGTCACTTATCAGCGGCTTATATGTGTGGTTTTTCAACACTTCACCAACACTATGGTCACGAATTTCGTAATCCATCGCTTTTAGTGACTTATTGAATGACCTTTTGGGCACTAAAAAGTCACCAGCTTTTTCACCAATGTCCTGGCAAAATTCCGTGAAACACACATCATAAAGTTCCCTCAATGCGATATGCGTACCCGCTTGCGGCACCAGACATTTTTGTGCAAAGTGATAAACAGGATCAACCTCACGCTTGTACTCTTCTTTCAATTCAATTGATGCTTTTGGCACATCAAATCCCTTGAAATCTTTTGCTTGAAGCTGTTTCAAACCTCTTAAGGCCCAGTTCACTATCCCTGCCGCCTCCCGGATAAGTATGTCATCATAGTTGGGAATCTGCCTGCGCGTGTTTCTGAACCTATTAGTGAATGCCAGCACCTGGAGTCTGTCAAAGAATGGTAGCTCAGGGTCGTTCCATTTTGGTAAATCGTTGAAGTTGACAATGTGCTTGGTGTATGGTCTGAACTCAAATCTATCTTTGTATAGAATTTTGCCATCCATCAAATCACCGGAAGTTGCTTCCAACACCGATGAGCTGACAAAGACCTTCTGGTTGATAAATTTGCTCTCAGCGCTGACATTCAACATACGGCCATAGAATTTGGCCCGCTGTTGTGCATCTGCAAAGTCGTGCAACTTTACAGTACAACAATTTTTCAGTCCCAACATTTTAGACAGTACCTTATGATACACCGATTTCCCGGTGCCCGGCGGCCCAGTAAAGAAGAACATACTCTCTATTGGCATTTCACGGTAGAAAATATATCCGGTTATCTGCTGCAGAAAGCGCCTTGATTCATCATCATTGAATGTGGTCTGGAGATATCGCAGCCAGTTTGGACACGCTGCATCTGGATCAAAGTCAAAGCCCAGCTTATTGAGTATGAAAATATCCGGGCTGAATGGTTCAGTCTCATATGTTTCCAAGTTCAACAGACAATTATTGAAGGCCAGATATTTGCTGTTGTCAGCAATAATATCCCTGCTGACAAATGTGTCAGTTTCAATATGGCTCATGACTTCGGTGTTTTGTCTTGTGTTCAACAGTCGCCGATATTTGTCTTCTTTCAACAACTTCTTACAGTAATGCAAAATCTGCTTCTTATGATCCACTGCCCGATAGACACCATCCTTATAGGTGTGCAGGATGCCCGCCAGATTTTTGATATGAAATAAATCGGCCATCGTTTCAGCCATATTGAAGTTGTCCAATCTGGCACCGGTTTGGGTTTCATCATCTTCAAAATAAACGATACCCGCTTCAACTGGGTCTGGATATTCTATCTCTGTGGTTCGTTCTTGAATGACACTTGCAGATGTTTCCAGGCTCACTGTCTGCGGTTTATTATCCAGACCGGCTTCGGTTTTGAGTAAAGCAAGTGCATCTTTAAACCCTATACCTCGTCCCGTTTCAACTAAGTTGAATATGTCGCCTGACCTGTCACAATGGAAGCAATGCCATATGCCTTTGCTATCATCAAATGACAAACATTGCTTATTTTTACTGGTATGGAAGGGGCAATCTGTGGGACTCTTTGATGTGTTGATACCCATTTCAGACAGAATTTTTGATACAGGTATCATTCGTTTGATTTCTTCAACTTCGCCGTTTCCACCTCGCCGCTTATAGCTCTTTGGCTCACTCTTACAGATGATTTTGTACTGCTTGAAAACATCGCTGATATGTGCCAATGTGGTTTCTGCAATCGGCACATCATTCACAACTTTGTACGGCGGGCCTTCTATGTGATAATCATGGATTGATCCCGGCCCCAAAACTTGTGTCCCGAAGCCCTGCACATCGGCAATCCTGTTACCATCAGAATTATCAACTCTGAACCCTTTTGGTTGCTGTTCATCGGTCACAAAGTAATACGAGTGTGGACAGTTTTTAGAACTCGGGCTTTTTGTCTGAAATGTTTCCGGTAACTCACGCCCGTGCTTCTCGTAAATCTCACGGTCATCCCAATCTATAACGATTAGATTACCGTAGCCGCACATAACACCGTAATTGAGGCCGTTCGTCTTGATTGATGAAATCAGTTCTTCATCTTCATGTGTGAACGGTTTCGATTGCCAACCTTCACCGACCGGTACCTTTTCATTACGGTGTACCTTGCATAGTTTGATTCTGTCATCTTTGAGCTGGTCTGGAAAATTTGCTCGTGAAATGTCCCATGCGTGACGTTGATCCATCTTTTGGCGCCAAATGGGTGTTTCTTCAGGTTTCCCTGGGGTGTTGTCGCCTATTTCAAAAGGCGGAGTGTTGTCAAAATCGATGGTTTTGGCCCATGTGTCCAATTCGTCGATTTCGACCTGTTGAAAATATGCCATTTATTATCCTCCTGGTGTGGAGGAACGGTCGCATTTATATAAATAAGAATGAACAAAACAGATTTATGCGTGTTCCTCAATTGAGCCCGGGCTGCTTGTCACAGTTCCGGGCTTTCGTTTTTTAGTTTCCTTCTCGTTCAAGTTCTGCTGCACGCTCTATCAATATCCGACGGACAAAACTGGTCACATTGATATCGTGTCTTTTAAGCACATCAATACAGCGTGATTCTGTTTCATTCAATGCTACATTTACCCGTCTTATACAGCGTCTTTGTTTATTTTTCATATGATCCTCCATCATAAATTTATCTTCTCATTCCTTATTTATATATTTATCCTAAAAATAAATGAGTCATATTCACTTTCCACTGAACTTTTTTCATAAATAATGGAGAAAGACTGAAAATCAACAGGAGGACAATACTATGAAAAAATTTTACGAAGATTTAGATTACAAAAAACGCAGGGAAATGTTGCGGTTTGACATTCAAACGATGTTAAACGATTGGTTCAAAGCCCATGAGGGCGAAGATGTCAGCTACATACTTGAAAGGGATGTAAAGGATTCATTAGAGCATATTTTAGAGGATATGCGGAAATAAATTCCACATGTTGACCAGGCACAAAAAAGCTCGTGCTGAATTACTGCTATTTTCAGCACGGGCTTTATATTTTCAGACATTCGTGACAGCATACTGCAGGCGCTGTCACGAATGCTTAAGGAGCCGAAAACACTGGAGGCAATAATGACAGAATACGGGCTAAATCTTTATGACGCGGGCGTCATGTCGGCCGCGACTGCTAAAAAATATTGATACAGAATTTACAACCAGCCGCGCCCAACCCGGGTGCCCCATTTTTTTACCCCACCAATATTCACAAAACCCCTGATATAAAACTTTTAGCGTGGAAAATTATTTCCACGCTACATTGGGCAAATTTTTTCCCAATGTTATCAGTTTCAAGCTTATTAGTAAAGCCTGTGTTATGTGTCATTTCAGTGTTATCTTCCATGATTACTATAACTTGTATTGACACAACAGGTGACACAGATTTGTGTCAGTTGCCCTGCATCAATAAATACACTCATTAACACAAGCACCTGTTGAATATCGTTCAAGGAGCCGTCTCTCCTGCACTACCGGTATATCACGTGCCCGGCCTGACACAATTTTTTTCATGTCTCACTGTCACAATCAGTACACGGCCTCGTCAACTCTGTCCCCCTGTGGCTCTCCTTCAAATCTCATATGCTCATCACAACTCAGGCCTCAGTCGAACAGAGGCAAACGAGGCCCGAGGCCGTCTGGCTTCATTGTACCTCTGCACATCAGGCTCCGTCATACAGGGCAAGCCCGGCGTGGTTGATCATTACAACTGAATGTCTTTTATAGAATGTTGGTGCGGTGGGATGCCGTGAGGATAGATGGAGGAGAAGGTGACGAGGCCGTGGCTGTACCAAAGTGCGTAAATTCTATGGACATATAAGGCCAAAAGTCGCGCTGGAGTGTTCAGAGATATACTACATATAAATTTGCTTATACACATCTGGTTCCAGGAATCCGGAGGGGGAATTTTTCGTCAATCTGGTGCCAGAATCAGCCGGTCAGTACGACAAATAGAGTATCACAACTTTTCAATAGATTCCCAAAATTCAGTATCTGCAATTTTTAAGGGTCGAATATTTTGCATATAGGTTGGAGGTATCAAAGTTTTTACACCAGATACCAACACCCCAATATATTGGATAGCCTTCCAAATAAAAAACGGGAACTTTTAACGTCAATCCACGCTTTTTGTTCCATAGGTCAAAGTGAACAATGATGGCCGTTATCTACCGTAACGCCTTAAATCACCGGTGGCAGTGGAGCGCCTTGTTAGCTGAGCATTCCTACTCAGCTTATTTTGAAGGCACATAAGGATCGGGTGTGCCGAGCCGGATTGGTGGCTCTGTCACCAGCGTCTTTTGAAAATCCATGGCACGAGACATAACAACCGGCAGGATCCATGTGGATTCGGGTGCGATATTGAATGTTCTTTTGGGTCTTTTATCAGGTTGTAAATATGTGGGATATTAAGCTTCTTTGCAGCGCCGAACATACTATTTAATTCAATAATGTGCACTTTCCAGTTGCGCCATTTGTATGCGTAAAGATCATCGCCGTTATAAACGGGAAATCCTTCACGCTTGCTACGGCCA